>Ga0307515_10000739_pt1 | contig 75653 bp, 65 predicted proteins | sample 17_EM_MG_FD_194513 | JGI IMG/M metagenome (GOLD analysis project Ga0307515, IMG submission 194513) | Populus trichocarpa ectomycorrhiza microbial communities from riparian zone in the Pacific Northwest, United States - 17_EM | ecosystem: Host-associated > Plants > Roots > Unclassified | place...
GGTCGACGCGCCGGTGGCCAGGCCGTCGAGGCCGTCGGTGAGGTTCACGCCGTTCGACATCGCCGTGATCACGAAGACGAACACGATCACCGAGCCGACCTTGCCGACGTTCAGCCAGCTGATGTCCTGGATAAACGAGATGTGCTCGCTGGCCACGGTCTGGCCGTTGGTGCTCGCCACGTAGAGGGCGGCGATGCCGAACCCGGTGCCGACGATCGCCTGGCCGAGCAGTTTGCCCTTGGCGGACAGGCCGTCGGAGTTGCGCTTGCGGACCTTGATGAAGTCGTCGACGAAGCCGACCGCGCCGCAGAAGACGAACAAGCCGAGCAGGACGAGGGCCGTCATGGTCGGCAGCTCCTGCGCGATCTGCCGCTCGGGCAGCGTGGTCAACGCCACGTGCCCGGCGACGTAGGCGACGAGGGTCGCCACGATGAACACGACGCCACCCATCGCAGGGGTGCCCTGCTTGCCCTCGTTCGAGGCGAGCCCGAGGGAACGGATCGGCTGCCCAGCCTTGAGCGCGCCAAAGACCCGGATCGCCACCGGTGTGCCGAGCAGGGAGACGACGAACGCGACTGCCGCCGCAACGATGACCGCCCTCACGGGCAAGCCTCCAGGAGATCCGGATTGCTCACAGCGTCCCCACCACGCAATGCGTGTCGGATAAGTCAGCATCAACGATCATGGGGCATGATCTTGCCATCCGACGGCAACCGGAGCAGCCCTGGACCTCACCGCACAGCTCCGTGGTCCGCAACTCGCCGACACGAACCCCACGCCGGTCTGCACGAGGCACAACAACCGATCGCCGCCAGCGGGCTGGGTCTACGCTGCGACCAACGGGCCACCGCAAGATCTGAATGTTGTCCACAACGGACTGAGGATCACGCGGCCACCCCTAGGATCGCTAGGCCAGGACGGCGATCGCCTCGATGGAGATCAGCAGGTTGCGGGGCAGCTTGACGTTGGCCGGCGCCGAGCGGGCCGGCGGCGGGTCGGGCATGTGCCGGGCGTAGATGGCGTTGATCTCCGCGAAGTCCTCCACGTTCGCGTAGAAGATGGTCGTCTTGACGAGCGTTGCCAGCGATGCGCCGGCCGCGGTCAGCACCGCGTCGAGGTTGCGCAGCGCCTGTTCCGTCTGTTCCTCGATGCCGTCCGGTGCGACGCCGGTGGCCGGGTCGATGCCCGCCGTGCCCGAGCAGAAGACGAAGCCGTTGGCGACGATCGCCTGGCTGTAGGGCCCGATCGCGGGTGGGGCGTGCTCCGTGGAGACTGCGTGCCGGGTCATCATGCACCTTTCGCGACGTGCGGTCCGGCCGTCCCGGAGCCACGCGCATTATGGGCATACCCGGTCCAGGAGATCGAGCTACATCGAAGGACGTCTCTAGACTGGGGCGACGCCGCGACGTATGGTGCAGAGCGGCTATGGGAGCGCTCCCAAAGCCCTCGTACAGACCGCTCAGCAGGAGGATCCGATGCGCCAGGCCGTGCAGGCACTCATCATCAGCGGCGTGCTGCTCTCGGCGGGAGCGTGCGGCACCGCCACGAACCCCGCCCCCGGCGAGCCGGGCGTAGGTATCGGTTCGGCGACCGCGCCGCCGGCGGCCGTGCGGTCGGCCGAGGCCTCGATCAGGACCTCGTGCGAGGCGCTCGGCCAGGTGTACGGCACGAACATGGCCCCACTGGCCGAGGCGCTCACCAAGCTGGCCGACGCCCGCAAACAGGCCGGCGACGACAAGGCCTTCGAGCAGCAGGTGCAGCAGTCGTTGAAGGCGTTCGCCGGCGCGATCCGGCTGGCCACCCAGAACAGCCTCGACCCGAAGCTGCGGACCGACGGCAAGAAGACCGCCGACCAGTTGCAGGCCAAGGCCGCCGACGCCGAGGTGTTCAGTGAGGTCAAGACGACCGAGGACGTGAACAAGGCGCTCGGCACCACCCTGCGGGAGTGGCTGTCCCCGGTCGACAAGCACTGTTCCTGACCAGAGACGTCTCAGGTCGCCGAGCAGGTCACCGCCGGTACGCCGTTGGTGCCGGCCCACGATCCGAGGAAGCCGAAGGTCGTGCTGGCCCCGGCGGCGAGGCTGCCGTTGTAGCCGACGTTGCGGGCGGTCACGGTGGATCCGCTGGTGGTCACCGTCGCGTTCCACACCTGCGTCACCGTCTGCCCGTTCGGGAATGCCAGGGTGACCGCCCAGCTCCTGACCGCGGTGTTCCCGGCGGTCACCCGGACGTCGCCCTGGAAGCCACCCGTCCATTGACCGGCGATCGAGTAGGCGGCTGCGCAGCCGCCCCCGGCCGGCGGCGGGGTGGTGGGCGGGGTGGTCGTCGGCGGGGTGCTGGTCGGCGGGGTCGTCGGGGTGGTGCCGCCGAAGATCGCGGCCTGCTTGGCCGTGGCCTTGATCCCGTTCGGCCCGTTGAAGACCCGCTGGCCCCAGGTGGTCAGCTGGTTCGGATCGAAGTTGACCGTCATGTCCAGGATCGGATCGTTGTTGCCGGCCCACGACCATCCCAGGTAGCCGAGGTTGCGGGCGACCGCCTCGGCCATCAGGGTCTGGTCGTCCACCTCGCCGGCGCCGAACTGCCAGCCGAACTCGCCGATCACCAGCGGCCAGCCCTTGCTCCGGAAGGCGTCCAGGTAGGACGTGATGGACGCGGCCGTGTTGAACACCGCGTACATGTGAATGGAGAGCACGGTGTTGTGCTGGCTGTCGGCGTCGAGCACGGTCTGCGCGTTGTCGCGCATGACATAGGTCCAGTCCTGGCCCCAGTTGGGCGCGTCGACCATCAGCAGGTGCTGGAAGCCGTTGCTGCGCATCTTCTGGATCGCCGCGACCGTGGCGCTGGTCCACTGGCCCGCGTTGGTGTTGCCGATCGGCTCGTTGCCGATGTTGATGCTGATGTAGTCCTCCTGGCCGACCAGCACGCTCTTGAGGCCGATCCAGTAGTTGACCGCCTGATCCAGGGTGTAGGCGGCGCCGTCCTCGCCGTACCCGGTGGTGTCGTGGTCCTCCAGGACGCAGATGAGCTTGTTCTGCTTGCAGAGCGAGATCACGTTGGCCACGTCGGCGGCGCTGTTGGCCGTCCAGCGCCCGCCGCTGAGCACGACCCGTACCGTGTTGGCGCCCTTCGCCTTGATGTCGGCGAACGAGTCGGTCTCGTTGGTGAACCAGGTGTGCTCGTGGTTGACGCCGCGCATGACGAACGTCTGGCCGCCGGACTCGACGATGTCGCGGCCGCTGACGTGCAGGCCGGTCGCCGCGTACGCGGGACCGACGGAGAGCAGGACGGCCGCGGCGGCCGTGAGGACGGCGGCGGCGAAGGTGGCGAGTCTGTACTTCATGGCCTACCTCTGATCGGGGGTGTCCACACGCTACGACGAGCCCTCCCCGACCACAATGGGAGCGCTCCCATATATTGAGCTTTGTCCATGAAGTAGGAAATCGGGCCGGGTCCCCGAGGGGGGACACCGGCCCGATGGTGGGAGTGGCTGTTACGTCAGGAGCTCGTTGACCCAGGCCGCGCTCAGGCCGCCCTCCTTGACCCAGACGATGCCGTCGGTCCGCAGCACGCCGATACGGTTGCCGTCCAGCGCCAGGTGCCGGACAGTGGAGTGCTCGGTCACCCAGGCGGCGGTCAGGGCGCCCTCCCGGACGTAGGCGTTGCCGTCGGTGCCGACCACCCCGACGCGCTCGCCGGCCAGCACCAGTTCGGTGACGCCGCTGCGCTGGGTGGACCAGGCCGCGCTGAGCCCGCCGTCCTTGACGTAGACGGTGCCGTCCGTGGCCAGCACGCCGACCCGCTCGCCGGCCAGGGCGAGCTGCTTGACCCCGGTGCGCACGTTCACCCAGGCGGCACTGAGCCCGCCGTCCTTGACGTACGCGATGCCGTCCGTGGTCAGCACCCCGATCCGGTCGCCGGCCAGCACGATCTGCTTGATCGAGGTGTGCTCGGTGACCCAGGTGGTGGCGTTCAGCGCGCCTTCGCGGACGTAGGCGGTGCCGTCGGTGGTCAGCAAGCCGACCCGCTCGCCGGCCAGGGCAAGCTGCTTGACCCCGGCCCGCTGGGTCACCCAGGCGGCGCTGAGCCCGCCGTCCTTGGCGTACGCGGTGGTGCCGGTGTTCAGCACGCCGATCCGGTCACCCGCGAGCACGACCGACGCCCAGGACTTCTGGTCGAGGTCCCGGGCGGTGTCCTGGCCCTTGAGCAGGAAGGTCTGCAGGGCGAGCAGGGTGTTGTCGGTCAGCGCCCGGTCGGCGGCCGCAGCCAGGTTCGGCAGGAAGCCGTCCTTGCGGGCGGCGTCGCGGATGGCGATCGTCTGGGTGCGGTAGCCGGCGAGTTCCCTGGCCGCGGCGGCCTTTTCGTCCAGGGCGTTCGCGGTGGCGGCGCCGGTGAAGATGAAGTCGCTCAGCGCCTTGTCCAGGGTGGCATCCGGTGCGTTCAGCGCCGCCTGCGCGGCCAGGAGCACCTCGGTGCCCTTGGCGGTGTTCTTGACGTGCAGCACGTATTGCCGGTTCGGGGCGTTCACCAGTTCCTCGGTGACCGGCAGCAGCAGCAACTGCAGCAGCGACCGCTTGGCGGTGGCCAGCTGCTCGGCGCGGAGCCGGGCGGCTTCGGCCTCGTTGGCGTCGGCGATGGCGTCGGCGATGTCCTGCTCGTGGGCCGTCTGGGCGCCGGTGGTCAGGAACGCCGTCCAGTCCGCCGGACCGGTGCCCGCCGCGATCGCGGCCTCGGCCCCGGCCTTCACCCGGGTGCCGGCCGGCACCCGCTGCCAGACCGCGAAGATGAAGTCGCGGTCGCCCAGCTCGATCAGCGCGGTGTCGGCGGGATCCAGCCCGACCGTGACCGCGACCGACCGGCGCAGTGCCTTGGCCCGCTCGGCGGCGATCTCGGCCTGGGCGTCATCGGCGGCGGCACCGAAAATACCGGTCTTGATGAACGCGTACGCGGCACGCGGATCGGTGGTGTCGTAGGCCCGCAACGCCTCGGCCTTGACGAAACTGCCGTCCCTGGCCTGCCGCCACAGCGACAGCACGAACTCCTGGTCGTTGAGGACCAGCATGTCGATACCGGGGTTGATACCCAGCACCCGGGCGGCCTCGACCTTGTCCTCATCGGTGGCGAACTCGGTCGGGTCCGCGACCGACGACGCGGCGACCGCGGCGGCCGGGTCCGCGGCGTACGACGGCACGGCCGCACCCACGGAACCCACCAGCACGGCGGCGAGGCCGGCGACCACCCGAGTGCGCGCTCGGTCATTCACTCTGCGCAATGACACTGAAGAGCCTTTCGACAACGGTGACAGAGAAAAGCGGTGACAGAGAAAGAAGGTGGGTGGGAGCTACTGGGTGATGCGGATGTCGTCGATCAGGCCGCGGTAGCCGCCGGTGTTGGCCGGCTGGTCGTAGCCGAGGTTGATCTGCGTGATCCGCTTGCCGTTCGCCACCGCGCCGAGCGGCACGCTGATGAAGGTCCAGGTGTCCCGGGTGAGCTTGCCGCACTGGTTCGCCGGGTGCGCCTTGTTGCCGCGCTGGTCCTTCGCCACGGTGCCACGCAGCGCCGAGCCGGTGCCGTCGGCCTGGTCCTCGAAGATCAGGTCCACGGCCACGCAGGTGCTGTTGCTGCCCGACACCGAGGCGTGCCCGGTGGGACTCTGCGGGAGAATCCAGTACGACAGCGTCGTGGTCGGCGTGACGAACGTGTCCGTCAGCGAGAACGCCTTCAGGTAGGCGTACGAGCTGGTGGTCGAGTTGTCCTTGCCCGAGTAGAGGATGGTCTTCGAGCCTGTGCGGGCGCTCGGCGGGCCGCTGCCGACCTTCAGCTCCGGGCCGGTCAGGCTGCAGCAGACGCCGCCGATGTTCGCCATGCCACCGTGCGGCTGACCGCCGTCGTCGACGGAGTTGGTCCAGGTGAGCCCCGGCTCGCCGGCCTCCGACGAGGTACGGAACTTGGGCGCGCTGTCCAGGTCGGTGAGCTTGAGGTCGTCGATGAAGCCCCGGTATCCGCCGGTGTTGGCGGGCTGGTCGTAGCCCACGTCCACCTTGAGGATCTTCTTGCCCTCGGCGACCTTGCCCAGCGGCACGACCACCTCGTTCCACGTGTCCAGGGTGAGCTTGGCGCACTGCTGCGCCGGGTGCACCCGGTTACCGTGCTGATCGGTCGCGGCGGAGTCGCGCAGGCTCTTGCCGTCGGCGAAGACCAGATCGACCGCCACGCAGGTGCTGTTGCTGCCGGAGACCTGGCTGAACGCGGTGGCGCTCTGCGGGTAGATCCAGTACGACAGCGTCGTCGTCGGCCGCACCGTGGCGTTGGTCAGCGAGTACGCCTTGTTGTACGCGTACGAGGAGGTGGCGCTGTTGTCCTTGCCCGAGTACATCAGGACGTTCGCGCCGCCGTGCGCGGCCGCCAGCCTGATACCCAGCTCCGCCTTGGTGGTCGAGGCGACGATCCCGCCGACGTTCAGCATGCCGCCGTGGCCGGCGCCCGTGCTGTCGCTGGTGTCCACCCAGTTCGGGCGGGCGTCCGCCGGCTCGAAGCCGGAGCCGAAGTCCAGGCGCCGGTCCCGGGCGCGGGCCTCGTCCTGTCCCTTGAGGAGGAAGGTCTGCAGGGCGACCAGCGTGTTGTCGGTCAGCGCCTGCTCGGCCGCGGCGACCAGCTGCGGCTGGAAGCCGTCCGTGCGGGCGGCGTCGCGGATCGGCTCGACCCGGGCGCGGTATCCGGCGAGTTCCTTGGCCGCGGCGGCCTGCTCGTCACGGGTGTTCGCCGCGGCGCCCCCGGTGAAGATGAAGTCGCTGAGGGCCTTCTCGAGCTCGGCGTCCGGCGCGTTCAGGGCGACCTGGGAGGCGAGCTGCACCTCGGGGCCCTCGGCCTCGTTGTGCACGTGCAGGACGTACTGCCGGTTCGGCGCGTTGACCAGTTCCTCGGTGACCGGCAGCAGCAACAGCTGCAGCAGCGACCGCTTGGCGGTCGCCAGCTGCTCCGCCCGCAGCTTGGCGGCCCGCTCCGCGTCGGCCTTGTCGATCTCGTCCTGCATGTCCTGCGCGGCGGCGGCCTGCGCCCCGGTGGTGAGGAACGCCTCCCACTCCGCCTCGGTGCTGCCGGCGTCGATCGCGTCCCGGGCCGCCTGCTGGACCCGGGAGCCGTCCTTGGCGCGCTGCCAGACGCTGAAGATGAAGTCGCGGTCGCTCTGCTCGATCAGGGCGGTGTCCCTGGGGTCCAGGCCGACGGTGACCGCCACCGAGCGGCGCCGGGCCTTGGCCTGCTCGGCGGCGATCTCGGTCTGGGCGTCATCCTGGGCCGCGGCGAAGATCCCCGCGGTGATGAAGGTGTACGCGGCGGTGGCGTCCTCGTCGTCGTAGGCCCGCAGGGCTTCCGCCTTGACGTAGCTGCCCGCTCCCGCCGCACGCCACATGGCCAGCACGAACGCCTGGTCGTCCAGGACCAGCAGCTCGATGCCGGGGTTGAGGCCCAGCGCGGCGGCGGCCTTGACCTTGTCCTCGTCGGTGGCCAGGTTCGTCGGGTCGGCAACCACCGCCGGCAGGACGGCCGGCAGGGCCGCCGGCACAGCAGCCGGCACGGCAGCCGGCACGGCCGCGCTCACGGCCGGCGCCGCGGCCAGGCCCGGCGCGGCTGGATAGACCGACAGCGCGGTTGCGACGATCCCGGCAACGAGCAAGCCGGCGCCGGCTCCCCGGGCACGATGAATGAATCTGTTTGTTGACACTGCAGTAGCCCCCCATGACCGTGCCGGCCCGACATCGCCCGGCGCCCGGTGCAGGGTGGGCGGGCGAAGGGCCGGCGCACAGCTGTAGGCGCGTGACGCGCCCACGTTTTTGACAGGACCGCCCCGCCCGCCGCCCAAGTGGACGATCAAGCGGGAAAGCGATCAGCGCCAATGTAGGGCATCGCCGACTTCCGCGTGGCCCCGTCCGGTCTGCCCCGAACACCGCCGTTTCGGAAACGTGATCTCCCCTCCGCACGGCAAGGCCGTGACCACCCACATCGGTGGCCACGGCCTTGATCCGGCATGGGGCCGGTGGCCGGCCCCGGCTCCGGCTCCGGCTCCGTAGCGGTCAGCCGGGCAGGCTGCCAGCCGCCCGGCGACCGCGCGCCGAGGGCAGGGCCAGGGAGGCCGCGACGGCCAGGACGGCGACCCCCGCGCAGACCCAGAAGCCGTAGGTGAACGCGTCGTCGGTGGGCAGGCCCTGCGGCGTGGTGTGCGAGGAGATGACCGCCGCGACGACCGCCGTGCCGATGCTGCTGCCGATGGTGCGGGCGATGGTGTTGACCCCGGTGGCCTCGCCGGTCTGCGCCGCGGGCACGGTGGAGATGATGGCGTTGGACATCGCCGCGAACGCCAGGCCGATGCCGGCGCCGGTGAGCACGCCGGAGGCGAGCACCTGCCAGATCGCGCCGTGCCCGAGGGCCGGCAGTGTGAACGCGGCGACGACCGAGACGGCGCCGAGCACCATCGGCACCTTGGGGCCGAAGCGGCGGTCCAGCAGCCCGGCCAGCGGCCCGAACACGATCATCATCAGGACGGTGGGCAGCAGGAACAGGCCCGCCTGGGACACCGACTTGCCGAAGCCGTACCCGGTCGCGGCCGGCAGCTGGAGCAGCGTCGGGACCAGCAGGAACGTGCCGAACATCGCGAAGCCGAGGATCAGGGCGACCAGGTCGGTGGCCCACACGCCGCGGACCCGCATCAGCCGCATGTCGATCAGGGGTTCCTTCACCCGCAGCTCGACCAGGACGAACGCGATCAGCGCGGCCACGCCGAGACCGAGCAGGCCGACGGTCTTCGCCTCGCCCCAGCCCCAGGCCTGGCCCTTGCTGATCGCCAGCAGCAGCGACACCAGCGAGACCGACAGGATGCTCGCGCCGAGCACGTCGAGGCGGCCCGGCGTGCGCACCGGCGACTCCTTCATCCCGAAGATCGTGCCGAGCAGCGCGATCACGACCAGGACCAGCGGCAGCCAGAACAGCCAGTGCCAGGACAGGTGCTCCACGATCGGGCCCGCGGCCACGATGCCGACACCGGCGCCGACACCGAAGATCGCCGACAGCAGGCCGACGGTGACGCCGACCTTCTCCTTCGGCAGCTCGTCGCGGACGATGCCGATCGACAGCGGCAGGATCGCGCCGGCCGCGCCCTGCAGCGCGCGGGCGACGATCAGCACGACCAGGTTCGGGGCCAGCGCCGCCAGCAGGGTGCCCCCGGCCAGGATCGCCAGCACGACGATGAGCACCCGGCGCTTGCCGACCATGTCGCCGAGCCGGCCGAGGATCGGCGTCAGCACCGACGCGGACAGCAGGTACGCCGTGATCACCCAGCTCGCGTCCCCGGTCGAGGCGTCCAGTTCCCGCCCGATCGTGGACAACGCCGGCGCCACCAGCGACTGCAGCACCGCGAACGCCAGGCCGCCCAGCGACAGGTACAGCACCAGGAGCGTGCTGCCGGTGCCGCGGCCCGCGTCCGAGGCGGAGCCCGCATCGCGCGGCTCGGAGATGGTTTGCGTCATGAGAAACCCCGAAGCTAGATGTAAACACTTGCTGACTTCATCAAGTATCGACAGCCCGGCGGCAAAGTCAACGATTGTTTACGTCACACTCTTCGGCCAGCTAGGGTGGTAGCGGAGCGAGAGGAAGCCATGACGACAAGTACTCCGAATCCCGTGGTCGGCAGCCCGCCCGGCCCGCGGCGCCGGGACGCGGCCAGCACCCAGCAGTTGCTGCTCGACGCCGCCCGGCGGCGCTTCGCCGGCGACGGGTATGCCGCCACCACCGTGCGGGACATCGCCGACGAGGCCGGCGTCAACGTGGCCCTCATCAACCGCTACTTCACGTCCAAGGAGGGCCTGTTCAAGGCCTGCCTGACGGGCGCCGCCGACGAGCTCGGCCGCACGGTCGCCGCGAACGTGACCCTCGATGAGGTGCCGGGCGCCATCGCCCGGCAGCTCGCCGGGCCGCACACCGGCAAGCACCCCAGCCTGCTGGTGCTGTTGCTGCGCTCCTCCGGCGACGCCCGCGCCGACCAGATCCGGCTCGGCGTCCTACGCTCCTTCGCCGAGCGCCTGGCAGAGACCGCCAGCCGGCGACCCAGCGACCCCGACGCCCGGCGACCCAGCGACCCCGACGGCCGCCAGCCCGGCGACCCCGACGGCCGCCAGCCCGGCGACCCCGACGCCCGGCAGCCCAGCGACCCCGACGCCCGGCAGCTCGACAGCCCGCGACCCGGCGACCCCGATGACGAGCGGCTGCTGCTGCGCGCCCAGATCACCCTCTCCGCGGCGCTCGGCATCGCCCTGCTGCGGTCCACAGGGGCGATGGAGCCCCTGGCCTCGGCCGGCGAGCAGGAGCTGGTCGAGCCCCTCCGCGAAATGATCAACGCCCTACTCGGGTGAGGCCGCCGGGAGGCCGCGGCTCGTCGCGGCCCGCCGGAGCACGGCGATGCGATCCGCCTCGAGGCTGTCGACGCGGAGCAGCCGCTGATTCGCGAGCAGCGCCTCCTTGTCGACGACGGCCGCCAGGCACGCCAGATGCTCGAAGTAGCGCCAGTAGGAATTGCCGCGGTCACGCCGCTCCGCCTTGACGTACGGCTCCAGCGCCACCCAGGCCTCGCGCACCCGGAAGTGCACGACGCCGACGATGCGGTCGCTGTCGACCGTCGGCAGCGCCGCCAGCATCCCGTAGTCGGCGTAGTAGTGCCCGACCCGCCGGACGTGGCGCCGGGCCTCGGCCGGCAGGCGCCCGATGCCCAGCTCGGGGTCGTGTTCCTCGGCGAGCCGTTCCAGCACGAACTCCTCGCTCGCCTGGAACTCGTCGGTGCGGTATTCGCCGTTCAGGCGCAGCAGCACCTGGGTGTGGTTGGCATCCTGGCCGGAGGCCCGGGTCGTCCGCAGCTGCCGGAGCGCCAGCAGCGTCGACATGGTCAGCGCCAGCACCGAAACCGACAGGGCAACGGCGTTGGTGAGGGTTCCAGCGTCCATCGTGGCCTCCCACGCACCACGGTATCGGCAGCCGGCAACGCGACGCTCAGCGCTGGACCCGCGCTCCCCCGCCGGCGGCCAGCGCGAGCACCTCCGCCTTGCCCGCCATCGACGTGTCTCCCGGGGTGGTCATGGCGAGGGCGCCGTGCGCGGCGCCGTACTCGACCGCCTCGGCCAGACTCGCGCCGTCCAGGATTCCGAAGATCAGTCCCGCGGCGAAGGAATCCCCGCCGCCGACCCGGTCCAGGATCTCGAGGTCGGCGCGGTGGGTCGCCGCGATCACGCCGGTCCGGCCCGACCAGGCGAGGGCGCCCCAGTCGTTGCGGGTCGCCGAGCGGACTCCCCGCAGGGTCGTCGCGATGATCCGCAGGCGCGGGTATTCGGCGGCCACCTTGCCGATCATCCGCGCGAACGACTCGGTCCGCAGCTCCCGCAGGCCCTCGTCGACGCCGTCGACCGGGAAGCCGAGGCAGGCGGTGAAGTCCTCCTCGTTGCCGATCATGACATCGACGTGCGGGGCGATGCCGGCGTTCACCTCCCGCGCCCGGGCGGTGCCGCCGACCGCCTTCCACAGGCTGGGGCGGTAGTTGAGGTCGTAGGAGACCACGGTGCCGTGGCGGCGGGCGGCGTGGACGGCGGCCAGGGTCGTCTCCGCGGCGGTGTCCGACAGCGCGGCGAAGATCCCGCCGGTGTGCAGCCAGCGGACCCCGTCCACACCGAACAGGCGGTCCCAGTCGACGTCCTGCGCCCGCAGCTGCGAGGCCGCCGTGTGGCCGCGGTCCGAGACCCCGACAGCCCCGCGTACGCCGAAACCACGCTCGGTAAAATTGAGCCCGTTGCGGACGGCCCGGCCGACACCGTCGTACGGGATCCACCGCACGTAGCTGGTGTCGACCCCGCCGGTCAGCATGCAGTCCTCGACGAGCCGCCCCACCTCGTTGTCGGCGAGCGCGGTGACGATCGCGGTGCGCAGCCCGAAGACCCGCCGCAGCCCCCGGGCGACGTTGTACTCGCCGCCGCCCTCCGAGGCGCGGAAGGACCGGGTCGTGCGGACCCGGCCCTCACCCGGGTCGAGGCGCAGCATCACCTCGCCGAGGCTCACGGCGTCGTAGCAGCAGGATTCGGCGGACCTGAGCGGCAGAACCGGCATGGTGGACCTCTCTCAACGTCCGCGGACGGCGGCGACGGCCGCGCTGGTCAGCTCGCGGACCCGGGCGAAGTCGCCGGCCTTGATCGCGGCGCGCGGCACCATCCACGAGCCGCCGACGGCCAGGACCGACGGCAGCGCCAGGTAGTCGCCGGCGTTGCCGGCATCGATGCCGCCGGTGGGGACGAACCGCAGGCCACCGAAGGGCGCGGCCAGCGCGGCGACCGCCGCGGGCCCGCCGGAGGTGCCGGCGGGGAAGAACTTCACGGCCTCGAGGCCGAGCTCGATCGCCGCCTGGACCTCGGTGGCGGTCACGGCACCGGGCAGCACCGGTACGCCGACAGCCCGGCACCGTTCGACCACGGCACGCGACAGGCCGGGCGAGACGACGAACCGGGCGCCGGCCGCGACGGCGAGGTCGACCTGTCCCGGCGTCAGCACCGTGCCGGCGCCGACGAGCAGGCCGCCGTGCCCGGCCAGCTCCTGGATGCCCTTGAGCGCCTCGGGGGTGCGCAGGGTGACCTCGGCGACGGGCAGCCCGCCGTCGATCAGGGCCTGGCCGAGCGGCAGGGCGGCGGCCGGGTCGTCGAGCACCACCACCGGTACGAGCGCGTGGTCGCCCAGTCGTTGCCAGATCTCATGCACGGTCAGCACTCCTCATCGGACACCGGGGCGGTCGCCAGCAGGCCCGCCAGCGCCCCGGCGGGGTCACCGCCGAGCAGCGTTCGCAGGGGCACGGCGGTCTCGGCGGCGAGCCGCGCCACGCCCGGCGTGCCGAGGGTGCCGGCCCAGCCGAGCGCCGGGAAGAGGCCGGTGAGCCAGCCCTGCGGATCGTCCGCGGTGAAGCTGTCGCGGACCCGCGAGAGCACCGCCGGATCGTCCTGGACCGGCAGGTCGCCCAGCGCGCCGGCGTAGCCGGCCAGCAGGCACGCCAGGGCGAGCAGGCTCAGCGGGGCGGCACGCCCGGCGGCCCAGGCGTCGAGGACCACCGGCAGGTTCCGGGTGCGCCACTTGGCTGTCGCGTTGAGCGCGATGTCGGACAGCCGGTGCCGCAGCACCGGGTTGCCGAAGCGTTCCAGGGTCGCGCCGGCGAACCGGCGCAGCTCCGCGGGGTCGCCGGGCAGGCTCGGGAGCACCTCGGTGTCGAGCAGCCGCCGGACGTACGCGCCGGCGAGCGGGTGCCCGACGGCCTCCAGCACGGTTCGGCAGCCCAGCAGCGGGCCCACCGCGGCCAGCGCGGTGTGCGCGCCGTTGAGCACCCGGACCTTCTTCTCCCGGTACGGCCGGATGTCGGTCAGGAACTCGACGGGCAGCCCGGCGCGGTCGAGCGGGAACTCGTCGCGGATGGCGGGGTCGCCGGCGATCGCCCAGTGCCCGTAGGCCTCGCCGCGGACGATGAGCCTGTCGTCGTACCCCAGGCTCTGCCGGATCTCCTCGGCCTCGTGTTCCGGCAGGCCGGGCACGATTCGGTCGACGATCGTGTCGTAGAACCGGCAGTCCTCGGCGACCCAGCGCACGAACTCGGGCTCGAGGCCCGCGTCGCGGGCGTGCCGGAGCACCATCGACCGCAGGGTCGTGCCGTTGTCCTCGATGAGCTCGCAGGGCAGGAACGACAACGCCCGGGCGGGGTCGCCGCCGAAGTGCCGCCAGCGCTCGTGGAGCAGCGCGGCCGTCTTCGCCGGGAACGAGGCGGGCGGGGACGCGGCGAGGTCGTCGCCGGCCACGAAGGCGATGCCCGCGTCGGTGGTGTTGGAGACGACGAGGCGCAGCTCCTCGCCGCGGATCAGGGCGCGGCAGCGGTCCCAGTCCTGGTGGGCGCTGACCACCTCGCGGACCGCGGTGACCAGGGTGGTCCGGGTGACCGAGCCGCCGTCGAGGACGACGTGGAAGAGGCCGTCCTGCGCGGCCAGGCGGCCGGTCACCGACTCCGGTCGCGGCGTGACCTTCATGACGGCCACCCCGTGCCGGAGCACGCCGGCCTCGTTGGCCTGGTGCACCATCAGGTCGACGAACGCCCGCAGGAAGTTGCCGGCGCCGACCTGCAGGATCCGCACGGGCAGCTCGGCGCTGGAGGTGCTCGCGCGGCTCAGGGCGCGCAGCTCTTTCCTGGCCAGGGTCACGTGATTCCTCTCCGTGGCACGTGGACGGCGCATCGACTGCGTGCGATGATACAGAGTGAAAACGTTCCCGCAACTATTCACACCTGGTGGGAAGCCATGCCTGACCCGCTCACCGAACACGCCCTGCTGCTCGGCGCCGACGACGACGTCGCGGTGGCGCTGCGGGATCTGGCGCCGGGTCTGGCGCTGCGGCACGGCGATCTCGCGCTGACCGTCACGGCCGCGGTGCCGCAGGGCCACAAGATCGCGGTACGCGGGCTCGCTGCCGGCTCCCGGGTGCACAAGTACGGCCAGACGATCGGCCGCACGACCCGCGAGGTGCGCCCGGGCGACCACGTGCACACGCACAACCTGGCCATGGACTCCGTCGACCACGCGTACGAGTTCGGCACCGCCCGGGTGACGATCGCACCCGCCCGGCAGAAAAGGACCTTCGAAGGCTTCGTCCGCGCGGACGGCTCGGTCGGCACCCGCAACTACGTCGGCATCCTGACCTCGGTCAACTGCTCCGCGTCGACGGCACGCATGATCGCCGACCAGTTCCGCGGCCCGGCGCTGGAGGCCTTCCCGGGCGTCGACGGCGTCGTCGCGCTCACCCACGACTCGGGCTGCGGCCTGGTGCCCACCAGCGACGGCGGCCGGCTGCTGCAGCGCACCCTGCGCGGGTACGCCGGCCACCCGAACATCGGCGCGCTGCTGGTGCTGGGGCTGGGCTGCGAGATGATCGCCCCCGACACCCTGGCCGGCGGCCCGCACGCCGCGGACACCCTGGTCGAGCAGCTGGTCATCCAGGACCAGGGCGGCATCCGCGCCACGGTCCGCGCCGGGGTCGCCGCCGTCCGGGGCCTGCTGGAGCAGGTGGCGCTGCGCCGGCGGCAGACCGTGCCGGCGTCGGCGCTGGTGCTCGGGCTCAACTGCGGCGGCTCCGACGGCTATTCGGGGATCACCGCCAATCCCGCCCTCGGCCGCGCCTCGGACCTGCTGGTGGCCCAGGGCGCGACCACGATCCTGGCGGAGACGCCCGAGGTCTTCGGCGCGGAGCACCTGCTCACCCGGCGCGCGGTCAGCCGGGAGGTCGGCCAGCGCCTGCTCGACCGGATCGAGTGGTGGCACGGTTACCTGCGGGCCGGCGGCGGCACCCTGGACAACAACCCGTCGCCGGGCAACAAGGCCGGCGGCCTGACCACCATCCTGGAGAAGTCGCTGGGCGCGGTCGCGAAGGGCGGCACCGCCGAGTTGGTGGCGGTCTACGAGTACGCCGAGCGGGTGACCGCCACCGGCTTCACCTTCATGGACACCCCGGGCTACGACCCGGTCTCGGTCACCGGGCTCGTCGCCGGCGGCGCGAACGTCGTCTGCTTCACCACCGGGCGGGGCTCGGTGCTCGGCACCAAGCCGGTCCCGTGCATCAAGATCGCGACGAACACGGCGATGTACGAGCGCATGCGCGACGACATGGACCTCAACGCCGGCGGCATCGCGGACGGCAGCACCACCATCGAGGACCTGGGCGACGAGATCCTGCAGACCGTCCTCGACGTGGCGTCCGGGCGCCAGACCGTCAGCGAGGAGCTCGACCTGGGCCGCGACGAGTTCGTGCCATGGCAACTGGGCGCCGTGACCTGAGCCCGCCAGTCAGGACAGCGCCGCGACGCGCGACCGCCCGGCACAGCACGGCGGCCGGAGCCCGCCGGTCAGGTCGGCGCGACCCCGGTGGAGGACCGCACCACCAGGCTGGTGGCCAGCGTGACCTCCGGTTCCCGCGGTGTGCCCGTACGCCGGGGTGCGCCGTCCGTGCCGCCGATCCGGCGCAGGAGCAGCTCCAGGGCGGTCGCGCCGGCCTTGCCCTTGGGCATCGCCACGGTCGTCAGGGGCGGGTGGCTCATCGCGGCCAGGCTGATGTCGTCGTAGCCCACCACGGAGATCCGCTCCGGCACGGCGACCCCCCGCGCGGCGAGGCGGTGCAGCAGGCCGATGGCGACCAGGTCGTTGTAGGCGAGCACCGCCGTGGCCGGGCCGGCGAGCACGAGGTCACCGGCGAGCACGCCGCCCCGGAAGGTGGGCGCCACGGAACCGAGCCGCAGGATCTCGATGTCGCCGCCGGCGGTGAACTCCGCGAGGGCGGCCAGCCGCTGCTGGCCGGCCCAGGAGTCCTCGGGACCGGCGACGAAGGCGATGCACCGGTGCCCGAGCGCCCTCAGGTGCCCGATGGCCTGCCGGGTGCCGTCCGCGATGTCGCCGGCCACGGACAGCATCCCGGGCACCCGGCGGTGCACCAGCACGGTCGACTCCGGGTCGGCCACCTCCCGCACGTCGTCGTCCCCGGCGCGCGGCGAGCAGAGCAGGACACCGTCGGTGTTGCGGCCCAGCGTCGCGATGGCCTCGAGCTCGGCACCGACGTCCTCGTCCGTGTCGCTGATGAACACGCCGCAGTTGACGGACCTGGCCCGCGCCGTCACGCCCTTGGCGACGTCGGCGAAGAAGGGGTTGCGCAGGTCCGGCACGATCAGGCCGAGGTTGCCGGTGCGGCCGGTGATCAGGCCCTGCGCCGCCCGGTTGGGCTGGTAGCCGAGGCGTTCGGCCGCCGCCAGCACGCTCTCGCGCGTCGCGGGGCTGACCCGGCCGCCGGTGAGCGCCCGCGACACCGTGGAGACCGAGACGCCGGCCGCGCTCGCGACGTCATGCACGGTCGTGCGCACGCGCGCCTCTCCCTCACTGCCCCCGCCCGCCTCCGGTGGGCGGTTCTCCGCCGCCAGCATAGCGAGGGCGCGGTGCGGCCCTACCGTTCCTGCAACGTTCCCGCATACGTTTGCAAACCTGGCACGTTGTCGGACCTCAGACAGCAGATCTGGCCATTCGGCTGCATTCCAGAGTCCATTGCGGACTAATCCTCCCGGCCCCATTCGGAGGCGGCTAGCCTGCACAAGGAAACACGCCGAGTATCGCCCTCGTCGCTGCGGGTCATGCCGTGTCCTCGCCGCCGCGATGGGGACACACACCCACAAGTGATCTGGGAGGGTACGTGCGCAAGTTAGCCATTCCCGCGGCAGTATTGCTGCTCGTGACGCTGGCCGCGTCACCGGCGGCCGCCGTCGACACCGTGAACAGCAAGAAGATCCGCGACGCCGTGACGGTCAACGGCATTCTCGGCCACGAGCGGGCCCTGCAGCGCATCGCCAACACCAACGGCGGCACCCGCGCGTCCGGCACGCCCGGCTTTGCCGCCTCCGCGGCGTACGTGAAGAACACTCTCAAGGCGGCCGGCTACAAGGTCAAGGAGCAGGAATTCACGTTCCCGTTCTTCCAGGAGCTGGCCCCCGCCACGCTGGCGCAGGTCTCGCCGACGCCCACCACGTACGCGACGGGCACGTACCAGTTCTCCGGCAGCGGCGACGTCACCGGCACCGTCGTGCCGACCAACGACGTGCTGATCCCGCCGCCGGCCACCCCGGGCTCGACCTCGGGCTGCGAGGCCGCCGACTTCCCGCCGGCGCCCGCGGGACCGGCGATCGCGCTCATCCAGCGCGGCACCTGCTTCTTCGAGGTCAAGACCGCCAACGCGGTGGCCGCCGGCTACGACGCCGTGATCATCTTCAACGAGGGTCAGCCCGGCCGCGACGGCCTGTTCATCGGCACCCTCGGCCGCTCCTTCGGCATTCCGGTCGTCGGCGCGAGCTTCGCCGACGGGGCGGCCCTGTACGCCGCCAGCCAGGCCGGTCCGGTCACCGCCCGGGTGACGACGTCCACCATCACCGACGACGCCGCGAAGACCAGCAACATCATCGCCGACACCGCCGGCGGCGACCCGAACAAGGTCGTGGTCGTCGGCGCGCACCTCGACTCGGTCGTGGCGGGTCCCGGCATCAACGACAACGGCAGCGGTACGGCCACGAACCTCGAGATCGCCGAGCAGCTGGCGGCGCTGAAGGTCAAGCCGCGGCAGAAGGTCCGCTTCGCGTTCTGGGGCGCGGAAGAGGCCGGCCTGCTCGGCTCCGAGCACTACGTCGCCAACCTCAGCGACACCGAGCTCGGCAAGATCTACGCCAACCTCAACTTCGACATGCTCGGCTCGCCGAACTACGTCCGGTTCGTCTACGACGGCGACGGTTCCGGGGCCGGCGACGCCGGTCCGCCCGGCTCCGACCAGATCGAGGGCGTCTTCAACGACTACTTCGCGAGCCAGCACCTGGCCTCGGAACCGACCGAGTTCAACGGCCGCTCCGACTACGGCCCGTTCATCGCGGTCGGCATCCCGGCCGGCGGCCTGTTCAGCGGCGCCGAGGGCCTCAAGACCGCGGCCCAGGCGGCGACCTACGGCGGCACGGCCGACGCGCCGTACGACGCGTGCTACCACGCCGCTTGCGACACCACCAACAACCTCAACACGGCCGCCCTCCACGAGTTGGGCGACGCGGCGACCCACGCCGTCTACACCTTGGCGGTCACCAAGACCGGCCTGTTCCCGGACGGCAGCCTCAGGGCCGCCCGGAAGGCAGCGCCGGACTTCGACTACAAGGGACCGTACGCGCTCCGCTAGCACCGACCGAACCGAACCCGCCGGGGTGGTGCGCAACGCACCACCCCGGCCCAGGGCTCTCAGTCGCTCAGGGTGCGGGGGCGAAGACCATGATGCCCAGGCACATCTCGTCGCTCGTGCCCTCGCCCCACACCACATACCGCGGCGGCAGCGACTTGAGCTGCGGCAACTGCTTGCGCAGCGTCGCGTCGTGGGTGCAGGTGACGCGCACGGTGTCGTCCTTGGCGACGGTGATGGGTTCGGCGAGGGTGTTGAGCGCCTGGTTGTCGAAGTTGTACTCCGGCACGTCGATGACGGTGCGGGCCTTCGCCGTACCAGGATTGATCTCGACCTTGATCGAACGGCCGAGCAGATGCATGTGGCCGGCTGCCATGTAAATGGTGCCGGCCTGGCGCACCGGCTGGTCGCAATGCTGGGTGTTGCCGGCGACCGGCGCGGCGCCGCCGTTGCACATCTGGTTGAGCCCCTGGACCATCTCGCCGGAATCCGCGCCGAAGCGCTTGGCGACGTCCGCGACGGCGGTGTTCCGATCGCAGAGCGGGCCGGCACCGCCGGGCTCGCAGGGCAGCTCGATCGGCGCCATCGCCAGCGCGGTCTCCAGTGCCTTCAACCGCGTTCCGCCGTCCGCGATCCGCATCTGGATGCCCGACTGGTCGGAGGCCTTGGCCTTGTCGGTGACGCCGAGCAGGTTGTAGTGCACCTGCATCACGAGCTTGCTGCCGGGCGGCATCTCGAAGCCGTAGCCGGCCGGCATCACCGTCTCGCCGGCGCCGGGCGCCCAGTGCGCGACCCAGGCCGTGTCGCCCTGCACGCCGGCGTCGCCGAAGCAGGTCCAGCCCTCGCCGGGCGTCCCGGCGTCGACGCTCGCGGCGGCCTTCGCCTGCTCCGGGCTCAGCCGGTAGAAGATCGCGTGGTGGACGATGTCGGCGTTCTGCGGCAGGAAGCGGCTGCCGGTCAGGTACGCGGACTCGGTCAGCTGCGGATCGACGACGAAGCACCGGTATTCGTCGGTGCCGCCGTTCGGCGCCGCCGGGGTGTACGGCTGTGGGAGCGCGAGGTCGACGAACCGTTCACCCTTCCGCAGCGCCTGGGGCGGCGCCGGGGCCGAGGCGCTGTGCGAGCCGTGCGGACCGGCACTGGCCGCCGCGGCGCCGGCCGCGCCGTCCGGGGAGGTCGCCCCCTGCGATCCGCAGGCGGTGACGAGCAACAGCGCGGCGAGGGTGGCGCCGGCGCCGAGGGTGAGTCGCTTGAATTCCATGACTGCCTTCCGGTGGGCCAGGTGGTGCGGCCGGTTCATCATCCCCAGAACAGACACCGGAGTCCCATCCGGGATAACCCGGAAATAGCCCCCCTTTCGATCAAGAACTCCTTCCATATAACGTCATCGATATGACGTCCCGGGCCCGAATCGCCGTGGTGCTCGCGCTGAGCGCCGCCGCCGTCCTCACCCCCACGACCGGCGCCGCGGCGGCCCCAACGCCGAGCGGCGCCGACTGCCCCGGGGTGCCGGCGGATCACACCGCGCCCAGCCGGCCCGGGCCGCTCGCCTTCGACATCAGCGCCGGCCTCACGATCACCTGGGCGCCGTCGACCGACGACCGGGGCCCGGTCGGCTACCAGGTGTTCGAGAGCCAGGTGCTGCGCACCACGGTTACCGACACCCGGTACGTCTACTCCAACGGCCCGACGCTGCCGCCCCGGATCTACATCTTCGCCGTCCGCGCGGTGGACGCGGCGGGCAACATCTCGCCGTACTCGTACAAGTCGCTCGGGCAGATCTGGCGCGGCGACGAGGTGCCGCCCGCGCCGAGCGACCCGCGGGTGGACGCGCCGGCCCCGGGCCTGCTGCGGCTGTCCTGGACGGCCCCGGCCATGCCGTCGCCGTTCGCCGCGCCGCCGATCGCCGGATACGAGGTCTGGTTCGACGGGCAACCGGCCGGCCAGACCGGCAGCACCTCGATGATCATCCCGGCGCCGCCGGCCGGCAGCCACACCCTCGGGGTCCGGAGCCTCAACGCCGTCGACAACTTCTCCGGCGTGGCGCAAGCGACCCACCCGGCAGGCGGTTAGCACACCCCGCGCCGACCCTCGTCCGTGGCGCAAGTGACCCACCCGGCGGGCGGTTAGCGCACCCCGCGCCGGCCCTCGTCGGGGTCGCCGGCGAATTCCGCCGGCGCGCGCATCCGCCAGGCGTCGGTCACCAGCTCGCTCAGCCGCTCGACGTCGACCTCGGCCAGGCGCAGCATGACCAGGGGCAGGCCGTCGTAGCCGGGCGTGGTGAAGAAGACCGCGGGCTCGCCGAGCAGCAGCGCCTGCTTCTCGGCCTCGTCGCCCACGAACAACACCGCGATATCGGTACGGATCAGGCGCGGCCGGCCGGGCCGGCGCTCGGGGTACGACCAGACGAAACCCTTGCCGCCCACCCGGAAGTCGAAGCCGTCGCTCGCGATCTCCACGACCTGCGGCAGGGCCAGCGCCAGACGGCGGACATCCTCAGCATCAGCCATGGGCCGAGGCTACGCGGCGGCGCGCGCCGCCGGGGCCACGGCCGCGCGGTTCCGGAAGTTTCGGAGTCTGATTGACACATCTCAATGCCTGTCCAACACTGGTGGCATCTACTATGGGAGCGCTTCCACGATCATATGCCCGGAAGTTTCGGAATTCCTAGGGGCGGTCGCCGCTTCCGCCATCCACCGGAAGGAGAGCCCCAGTGACCACCAGCATCCGTACGACGGTCGTCGCGCTGGCGATAGCGGCGCTGACGGCGGCCGGAGCGGCGACGCTCGTATCCGCGACAGCTCCCGCCAAGGCCGCCGCGCCGGCCCCTGCCCCGGCCCTGGCCCCTGCCCTGGCCTCGGTCTCGGCCTCCGCCCTGGCCGCCGGCGTGGAGGACGAGGGTGCCGGCTGCGCCGTTCCCGGCCTGCCCGACGCCGGCGCCCTGCCCACCGTCGCCAAGCTTCCCGACCCCTTCACCCGGCTGAACGGCACGCGCATCGCCACCACGTCCGACTGGCAGTGCCGGCGGGCGGAGATCAAGAAGCTGGCGGAGAAGTTCGTCTACGGCGAGAAGCCCGCGAAGCCCGCGAGCGTCACGGGGACCGTCTCAAGCACCGCCATCACCGTGAACGTGACGCACAACGGCAACAGCTCCAGCTTCTCGGCCGGCGTCCAACTGCCCAGCGGCACCGGACCCTTCCCGGCGGTCGTCGTCCTGGGCGGGTTCGGCGCCGACACGGCGACCATCAGGGCCGCCGGCGCGGCCGTCATCACCTATGACCCGTACGCGGTCGGCAAGGAGGGCACGCCCCGCACCAACAAGCAGGGTGCGTTCTACAGCATCTACGGCGCCTCCAGCAGCACCGGGCTGCTCATGGCCTGGGCATGGGGCGTCAGCCGCATCATCGACGTCATCGAGCAGTCGAACGGCGGCATCCTCAGGGCCGACGCGACCGGCGTCACCGGTTGCTCCCGCTTCGGCAAGGGCGCCTTCGTCATCGGCGCGTTCGACCAGCGCATCGCCCTGACCATGCCGATCGAATCGGGCAGCGCCGGCGCCCCGATCTTCCGCGGCATCCCGGGCGAGGGCGCACAGAGCCTGAGCAGCGCGTACGGGGAGCAGCCGTGGCTCGGCGACGCCTTCGGCACCTTCACCGGCAGCCCGGCCCGGCTGCCGGTGGACACGCACGAGATGGTCGCCATGGTCGCGCCGCGCGGACTGTTCATCATGGACAACCCGCACATCGTCAACCTGGGACCGAGATCGGCGAGCGTGGCGGCCCTGGGCGGCGCGGAGGTCTACCGGGCCCTCGGCGCGGGCGACAACATCACCTACTGGTCCGACATTCAGGACGGCAACCACTGCGCCAACCGGGCCGAGTGGCGGGTGCCCCTGCAGCAGCACATCCAGAAGTACCTGCTGAAGACGGGCAACGCCGCCGGCGCGATCAGGATCTCCAGCAAGGCGGCCGGCAACCTGGCGGAGTGGCGCGACTGGCAGACCCCGACCCTCGGATCAAGCCCGCCCACCTCACAACCGCCCACCTCACAACCGCCCACCTCACAACCGCCGACCTCGCAACCGCCGACGTCGCAGCCGCCGGGCAGTGGTTGCACGGCGACGGTGTCGGTCAACGCGTGGAACGGCGGATTCGTGGCGACCGTCAAGGTCACGGCCGGCGCAGCGGGGATCAACGCCTGGACCGTCGGCCTGACCCTGCCCGCGGGGGCCACCGTCACCGGCACCTGGAACGCGAACCGGACCGGCACGAGCGGTGCCGTCCAATTCTCGAACGTCGCCTACAACGGGCAGATCGGGGCCGGCCAGTCCACGGAATTCGGCTTCCAGGCCACCGGCACCAGCGCCGCCATGACCCCCGCCTGCAGCGCGGGCTGATTTTCGCGGGCGTGGTCAGGACACCGTCGATGATCGAGAGCGGACGACGGGATTCGAACCCGCGACCCTCACCTTGGCAAGGTGATGCGCTACCAGCTGCGCTACGTCCGCTTGTCACTCCGGCACATTCCCCGGCGACGGAGGAAACACTAGCAAATCCCCCTCCGGCCGGGCAGCCGGAGGGGGTGCCGGGTTGCTACCGTCCGTCGGCATGTGGACGGACGAGATCGTGGCCGGGCGGCAGGCCTGGCGGCACCAGCCGTCGGGAGTGGTCTTCCGGGAGGTGCCGGCCGGCACGTTCCGGATGGGCATGTCCGAGGCCGAGCTGGACGCGGTACGGCAGATCGAGAAGCGCGGCGAGGCCGAAGACACGCTCGACCCGTTCTTCAGGGACGCCCAGCAGTGGCAGCCGGTACGGCAGGTGCGGATCGAGCCGTTCCTGATCGCCCGGCACCCGCTGACGGTCGCCCAGGTGCGCCACTGGCTGCCCGACTACCAGGACGACTACGCCGAGAACGACTCCACCGCCGCCCGCGTCGAGGGCGATCTCGACGACCTGCTGGAGACAATGCCGTTCCGGCTGCCCAGCGAGGCCGAATGGGAGTATGCGGCCCGCGCCGGCACCACCACCCTCACGTTCCGCGGCGACCACAAACCCGGCGCGGACCAGCTGCTCGACGACTTCGGCGACGAGGCCCGGACGGCGGCCGCGGAGAACCCGTTCGGCCTGGCCGGGGTCGGATCGGCGAACGAACTCTGCGCGGACACCTGGATCCCCGGCTACGCGGACGCGCCGGCGGACGCCCGGCCACGCACGGGCGACGGACCGCGAACGGTCCGGGGCGGCGCCGCGGACGTGTACCCGTGGCAGGGGTGCGACGAGTGGCTGCTGCTGCTGGCCGCGAGCCGCTTCGACTTCAACGACTTCACCGCGATCCGGCCGGTCGCCGCACTGCCGGTCGCCGCACTGCCGGAGAGCTGACCCCGAGCCCGCCCGCCTCACCGGGGCCGCGGCAGCGTCCGCATTCTGCTAAGACTATGCGACGACACACATCCGTCACCGTCGAAGTGCTCTGGTGACGACTGCCGATCGTTTTTCCACGGGGGTTCCATGTTTCGCGCTCGCACGCGCTTTTTCACCCTGCTCGCCGCGTCGACTGTCGCCTCGGCGCTGGTGACCGGCGCCTATCCGGCGGCAGCCGCGCCGTCCACCCTGACGGCTGCCACCCTGACCGCTGCCGGTCCCTCCGACCCGACCGACCGTTACCGCACCAGCGTGCGCCGGATCGCGGACCTGGACCCGCGCTGGGAGGTCCAGACCGCGGCCTGGTCGGCGCTGGTCAGCGACGTCCCGAGCGCGGCGCGGCTGTTTCTGATCATCCCCGGCGGCGGGTACGATCTGGCCCGGATCCGGGCGTCCAAGAACGCGGCCCGCAACGACCTGCTCATCTCCCGCGCCATCGCCACGTCGACGCCGGCGACCTCGCCGTTCGTGCACCTGACGGCGGTGCGCGCCTCGCACGGCACCCTGGCCGAAAAGGACCGCTACGTGCGTACCGGGTTGAAGGAGGCCCAGGACCTCGACGCGAAGCACTCGCCGGTGGAGGCGGCCAGGCAGCAGGCGCAGCTCGACCGCGAATATGTCGCCGACCTCGCGGTCAACGCTTCCGGACCATGGGTACAGGCAGCCGCGCGGCGCGCGACGCAGCTCGGCACCGACGCCGACATCGCGGAGTTCTTCAAGTATTCCTGGGCCAGCTCCGCCGACTGCGACCTGCAGGCGTACCGGATGGACCTCACCGAGCAGGAGCTGCACTACCGCAACGAACTCGACAACCTGATCGTCGCGGCGGAGGTGGCCCAGCTGGCCATCAAGGACGCGGCCGACGCGGCCAAGGTCAAGGCCACCGAGGATGCCCGGTCGGCGTGGCACAAGGCCGCCGACGTCGCCGCCGCGACCCAGGCCACCTGGCTGGCCAGCCAGCAGCTGGCCACCAACCAGGCGCGGATGTGGGCGTCCGTGCACGACTTCGCCGTGAACGCCGCCACCCCGCAGGACTGGCCCGCCATCGCCACCCGCGCCACCGCCACCAGCGACGCGTGGACCGGCGAGCTCGCCTGGGCCCAGGAGCAGCAACGGCAGTGGGCCGAGCTGGCCGAGGCCGCCCGGGCCGGCGCGACCGCCATCCCCGACCCGGCGCCGGCGCCCACGCCGACCGAGACGGCCGGCGCCTGAGTCTCAGCGCCGCGAAAGCCCGGGAAGCACCCGCTTCCCGGGCTTTCCGCTACCCACCCGACGACCCGCCGGCGGGCCGGTCAGCCCTGATCGAGGCCCAGCCGGTGCAGCACCCCGGCGACCCGGTCGCTCTCCTCGGCGATGAAGCCCGCGAAGGCCTCCCCGCCCAGATGGGCCGCCGTCCAGCCGAACCGGGCCCGCGCCGCAGCCCAGGACGCCGAGGCGTCCAGCGCCGCAACCATCGCCCGGAGCCCCGCGGCGTCCGCCGCCGACAGGCCCGGCGGCCCGACCAGGCCACGCCAGTTGTTGAACACGACGTCCAGCCCGGCGGACCGGACCGTCGGCGCCGCCACCTGGCTGACGGTTTCCTCGCTGGTGACCGCGAGCGCGCGCAACTGGCCCGAGGCGATCTGGTCGGCGTATTCGCTCAGGCCGGACATCGCGAACGCCACCTCGCGGCCGAGGACCGCGGCGAGCAGGTCGCCGCCGCCGTCGTGCCGGCTGTAGGCCACCCTGGCGGGCGGCAGCCCGGCCGCCTCGGCCAGCAGCATGATGGCCAGGTGGTCGGGACCGCCGATCGAGGAGCCACCGCCGGCCGGGACCCCCGCCGGGTCGGCACGCCAGGCCTCGATCAGCTTGTCGAGCGACCCGTACGGGGAATCGCGGCGCACCACCACGATCGACGGCTCCTGCACCAGCCGGGCGATCGCCGTGGTGTCGGCCAGCGTCACCTCGGCGTTCGCGGCGATCTCGGCGCCGACCAGCCCCAGGCCCATGAGCATCACCAGCAGGCCGTTGCCCCGCTCGTACGCCAGCCGGCGCAGGCCGACCACTCCCCCGGCACCGGGCAGGTTGAACACCTCGACGCCGCGGGCTATGCCGCCGCTGTCCAGCACGCTGGCCAGCACCCGGGCGGTGATGTCGTAGCCGCTGCCGGGCGGATTGGGCACCATGATCCGCAGGTCTTCGGCCGGGGTGGTGCATCCCGCCAGGGCGGCGGCGAGCGCACCGCCGAGCAGGGAACGCCTTCGCATGCTCCCAGTCTGGCGCAGCGCAGCGGATCAGCGCAGGATGCACTTCCATGAGACACCGGCTATCCCTGGCCGGCCAGTTGCTCGCCCTGCAGCTGGCCATCGTGCTGCTCGTCGTCGGCGCGGTCGCCGCCGTGTCCATCGCCGAGGCGGACGCCGCGTTCCGCCGGGTCGAGGGCGAGCGGCTGCGTTCGGTCGGCGAGAACGCCGCCATCAACCGCACCGTACGGCTGGGCCTGGGCAATCCGCTCGGCCGCGACGCCCTCGAGACGGTGGCCGAGAGCGCCCGCGCGGTGTCCGGCGCCTCGTACGTGGTCGTCACCGACGCCGCCGGCACCATCGTCACCGGGCCGGACGCCGGGCGGACCGCGCCGATGGCCGGCAGCCCGGCCCTCGCCGGGCGCTCGTGGGTCGGTGTCATCCCCGGCGGCAGCAAGGCCCTGGTCGCCCACGTCCCGGTGCTGGCCGAGCAGGACGGGCACTTCATCGGGCTGATCATCGTGGGCCGCACCTATCCGACCCTGGCCGACCAGCTCAGCAACGCCCTGGCGAACCTGCTCACCTACCTCGTGCTGGGCGCGGCGCTCGGCGTCGGTGGCTCCCTGCTGCTCGCGCGGCGGGTCAAACGGCAGACCCTGGGCCTGGAGCCGCGCGAGATCACCGGCCTGGTCGAGCACCGCGAGGCGATGCTGCACGGCATCAAGGAGGGGGTGATCGGCACCGACGCGGCGCACCGGGTGACCCTGGTCAACGACGAGGCGATCCGGCTGCTCGGGCTGCGCCCCGACGCCGTCGGCCGCTCGCTGCTCGACCAGGGTTTCGAGCCGGCGCTGCTGGACGTGCTCACCGGCCGCTCGGAGGGGGTCGACCAGGTGGTGCTCAGCGACGACCGGGTGGTGGTGCTCAACCGGCAGCCGGTCGTCATGCGCGGGCGCGCCGCCGGGTCGGTGACGACGCTGCGGGACCGCACCGAGCTGACCGTGCTGCGCCGCGAGCTGGACGCCAGCCGGCACACCACCGACACCCTGCGGGCGCAGGCGCACGAGTTCGTGAACCGGCTGCACACCATCTCCGGGCTGGTGGAGCTGGGCGAGCACGAGGAAGTCGTACGCTATATCACCCGGACGAGTGAGCTGCACGAGAACCTGGACCGGGCAGTCACCGGGGTGATCCGGGATCCGGCGCTGGCGGCGCTGCTGATCGCGAAGGCCAGCCTGGCGGCCGAGCAGGGGGTGTCCCTGACCATCGCCGAGGGCACGAATCTGCCGCCGGTGGACGACCGGCTCTCGGCCGACCTGGTCACGGTGGTCGGCAATCTGGTGGACAACGCCTTCGACGCGGCGGGCCCGGGCGGGTCCATTACGGTACGAGTGGCGACAGTGCCGGTGGACGAGACCGGCGAGCCCAGCGAGGTGACCGTCACCGTGACCGACTCCGGGCCCGGCGTCGAGCCGGCGCTGGCCGACCGGGTGTTCCAGCAGGGCTGGAGCACCAAGGAACAGACCGACGGCCACCACGGGCTCGGCCTGGCGATGATCCGGCTGATCAGCGTCCACCGGGGCGGCGGCGTCGAGGTGGACGGCTCGACCTTCACCGCCCGCCTGCCGCTGCAGAGAGAGGTCGTGCCGTGATCCGGGTCCTGGTCGTCGACGACGACTTCATGGTGGCCAAGGTGCACCGCGGGTTCGTCGACCGCGTCCCCGGCTTCACCACGGTCGGTGTCGCGCACACCGGCGCGGACGCGCTGGCCCAGATCGACGCGGCCCGGCCGGATCTGGTGCTGCTCGACATCTACCTGCCCGACATCACCGGGCTCGAGGTGCTGCGCCGGCTGCGGGAGGGCGGTGACGGCGGCCCCGACGTGCTCGCGGTCACTGCTGCCCGCGACGTCTCCACGGTACGGTCGGCGCTGCGCGGCGGCGTCGTGCACTACGTCCTCAAACCGTTCAGCTTCGACGTGCTGCGCGACCGGCTGGAACGGTATGCGGCGGTGCACGGCCGCCTCGCGCTCGCCACCGACGTGGGGCAGCCGGACGTGGACCAGCTGTTCGTCACGCTGCGGACGTCCAGCGCACCGATGCCGAAGGGCCTCACCGCGGACACCTCCCGGCTGATCGCGAACGCGATGCGCGACTGCCCGGACGACCTGTCCGCCGAGGAATGCGCCGAGCGGATCGGCTTGTCCCGGGTGAGCACCCGCCGCTATCTGGAGCATTTCGTCACCGCGGGAAAGGCCGAGGTGCGGCTCCGGTACGGCTCGGCGGGCCGGCCGCAGCGCCGCTACCGCTGGATCGCCTGAGGGTGCTTCGACGGTCATGAAGGTTGTCGTACCGGTGGTCTAGCTTTCAGGCTCCGTTGTCGAGCAAGGGAGCCGTCGTGCGTGCGTTCGTGTTGCCGGATGAGGACACCTGGGTGCTTCCGCCGTACTGGCGCCAGGAAGTGCACCCGCGTCGGGGCGGCTGTCCCGGCCCGGAGCGGGTCATCCCACCCGACGCGACCGAGCGACTGCGCGACTGGCTCAGATCCGAGAAGGTCGCGAAGTCACTGCGGCGGATGACGTCCGAACGCGACGTCATCTTCGACCCGGTGCTGCAGGCCGAGGGCTGGGGTTACCTGAACGACTGGCAGTCCGCCGACGACCCCGGCGCCGAGGAGAACGTGCTCGGGGCCGCGGTGGCCACCCTGTTCACCCGTTGCCACGTCACCGACGCGGAATATTTCGTCGACGTGTGGGTGTCCCGGTTCGGCATCGAGTTCGCGGTCCGGGTCGTCGGCGAGCTGGCCGGCATCGTCGCGGGCCGGTCGCTCTGGTCGGTCGATCCCACCGCCGAGAAGACCTACGAGTCTCTGTGGCGAGGAGAAGACCTGCGCAGTCTCTACCGGGTGGCCCGGGGCCTGCGGTCGCATCTCGCGGTGGCGACCGACGACGAATACGAGCGGGCCTGCGAGATCCTCGGCGGCTATCGCGACTCACCGATCGGCCGGATCGCCACGTCGTATCTGGTGCCGACGCAGGTGGCATGGGTCGACGAGGACTGCGCCGCGGCCGCGGCCTGGTTCGCCGTCCCGGAAGGCGACGAGAAACCCGGTAGGGGCGGTGAGCGCGACATGAGCGCGATCCTGCTGCACGCCGCCAGCTCGGTCCGCCACCTCGAGTTGTTGCGGGGCAGCATCACGTCGTCCTTGTTGGGCTATCGCTCGCCGTCGGACGTGGGCACCGTCCTCGACGGGGTCGGGCCGGCCGCCGCGCCGATCCTGCTCGGGCCGTTCTATCTCGAGTTGCTGTGGCTGCACGACACGAACTACTCGTATGCCAAGCGGATGGGGGCGGATGGGCTGCGGCTGGTCGCGGCGATCCCGACCGACGAGGCGTTCCGGCTGCTGTGCCGGGACACCGTCGGTGCGCTCCGGATCCGCCTGGCCGCGCTCCTGAAATCCGGCATGATCACCCGATATCCGGTACGAGCGCTGCGAATCCTCGCCGAGCTCGAAGCGGCCGCGCCGGTCTCCTTCAGCGACAAGTACGGTCGTGCCGGGGTGACCAACCCGCACGAACTTGCGCTGTACAAGGATCTGCTGGGCATCCAGGTGCTGACCGACCCGCGCCTGGTCCCGGCCGCGGCCGGGGTGCTGCCGGCCCCGGTGCTGGCCCGCGCGCGGGAGATCGAGGCCGGCGGCGGCGCGGGGATCGGCGCCGGCCTGGTCGACCTGCTGGACACCCACGCCAAGACGCCCTACTACCGGCTGCTTGAGAGCGCCGAGGACGAGAAGCGAGCGATCGCGGCGCTGGCCGCGGTGCCGACCGACGAGGCGTTCGGCCACCTGGTCGACCGGGTGGAACGCAAATACGTCCGCCCCGCCCTGCTGACCGCGGCCAAGCGCGACCCCCGGCGTGCCTTGCGCGTTCTCCTCGCCAAGACGGCCCCGGCGGCTTCCGAGGCCTCGGAATCCGCCGAGGCCGAGCACGTCCTGGTGGAGTTGCTGCGCAACCACGTCCTCGGCTACCCGGAGGCGGCCGCCGAGGCACTGCCGGCCCTTGACGCGCCGGCCCGGGCCCGGGTGGAGGCCATCCTCGCGGGCGTGGCAGGGCCCACCACGCACCAGAAACCGGGCTCGACCCCGCCGGTGCTCGCCGGGCCACCGCGAGGCCCGAACGGCAAGCCGATGCGCGTCCCCGACCTGCCGGAGTGGCTGGTCCTGCCGACCCTGCCCGCGATCAGCCCGCGGTCCGGCGGCCCGGCGCTTCCCCAGGACGCGGTGCGGCAGTTGGCCGCGCTGCTCGCCGTGTCAAAGATCGCGGCGCCCCACCCGGGGATCGCCGAGGTGCGGGCGCACTGCGAGCCGCACAGCCTCGCCGTCTTCGCCTGGGCGGTCTTCGAGCAGTGGCAGGCCGCGCAATATCCGGCGAAGCACCATCTCGCGATGGTGGCGCTGGCCCTGCTGGGTGACGACACCACCGTCCCCGCGCTGACGGCGCTCTTCCCGTCCTGGGCGAAGGGCAGCAGTGTGCGGGTGCGCACCGGCATGGACGTCCTCGCCGCGATCGGATCCGACGTCGCGCTGACGCATCTGCACCGGTTGGCACGCAAGGCGGAGACCAAGGGTTTCCGCGCGCAGGCCGAGGAGCGCCTCGGCTGGGTCGGCGAGGCCCGCGGCCTGAGCCCCGAGCAGCTGGCCGATCAGATCGTGCCGGATCTCGGCCTCGACGCCGACGGCCGGACGACTGTCGACTACGGCCGCCGGCAGCTCACGGTCGGCTTCGACGAGCAGTTCGCGCCGCGCTTCACCGACCAGCACGGCGCGCCGGTCGCCCGGCTGCCCAGGCCGGTCGCCGCCGACGACCAGGAGCTGGCCCCGGCCGCCTACCGGCGGTTCGCGGAGCTGAAGAAGGACGTGGTGTCCATCGCCGGGGAGCGGATCCGGGCCCTCGAACAGGCGATGGTCATGGGCCGCCGCTGGACCGGGGCGGAGTTCCAGCGCCGGCTCGTGCGGCACCCCCTGGTGTGGCAGCTGGTGCGGCGGCTGCTGTGGGCGACCTTCAACGAGCGGGGCGAGGTCACGACGCTCTTCCGGGCGGCCGAGGACCGAAGCTTCGCCGACGTCGACGACAAGGCCCTGGCGCTCGACGATGCCGCGACGGTCGGACTGGCGCACCCCTGGCACTTCGCGGCCGACCGGGCCACCTGGGCGGAGATCTTCGCCGACTACGAGATCATCCAGCCGTTCGCCCAGCTGAGCCGGGAGGTGTTCAGCGTGGCCGAGACCGACCCGAGTTCCTTCGCCGGCACGAGCACCGAGAGCCGAAAGCTGTTCATGCTGATCGCCCGGGGCTGGCGGTTCAACCAGGGCCACGACGCGGTGCTACGCGCCTGGCCCGGCGACCGGACGGTCGAGGTCGAGTTCCGGCCCGGCTACCACTGGCAGGAGCCGGAACAACAGTCCAAGCAACTGGCCCGGGTCCAGGTGTGGACCACCAGCCTGTCCCCGGACGGCTCGGCCGGGTCCGGCCAACCCCGCCCCGAGGACCCGGCGGGCTTCGCCGATCTCGACCCGGTCGCCGGCTCGGAGGTCCTCCGCGACCTACGATTCCTGACGGACTGACCGGCGGGCCGGCGGGCCGGCGGCCCGGCGGCCCGGCGGGCATGAACGTTCCCCACCGATGCATCCGGTGGGGAACGTGTGATCCGATGCTGCCGACGCAGCCGCTCCGCCCCGTTCCCTGAGCACCGTGGCCACGCTCGCCTGCGGCCGGGCGGCGACTCGGCCGCAGGAGGCCGCGTGCCGCAGGAGGTTCAGGCGCCGGCCGGTTGGAACAGCTCGACCGGGTTGCCCGCCGGGTCGTTGAGGACGATCTGCCTGCCGCCGGGGCCGGTGATCACCTCGCTGCGGAACACCACGCCCGCCGCGCCCAGCCGGGCCACCTCGGCGTCGATGTCCTCCACGAGCAGGTGGATGCGGTTCCAGCCGCCCGGATGCGGCGTGCGCCCGTCCGGCATCGACCGGCCGGCCGAGCTGGTCGGCCCGGACAGCAGCAACCGCAGGTTTCCCCGCAGCACGTCGGCGAAGGCGGGCGGGAACGCGGTGTTGGGCACGAAGCCGAGGTGGGTGGTGTAGAAGTCGATGGCGGCCTGCACGTCGTCGACGAGGTAACGGACGTGCACGGTGTGGTCGGTGATGCCGGTCATGGCGCCTCCCCTGCGGGTTCGGTGGCGATGGTGTGCAGCAGGAAATCGATGCGTTCGGCGAGCTCGGCGGCGACCCGGTCGAACGCCGGGAGGCCGTCGGGGTCCGCGGCCGGGTCGGGGATGCTCCAGTGCGAGGCGGCCGGGTGGCCGGGGAACTCGGGGCACACCTCCCGGACCCGGTCGCACAACGTGATCACCTGGTCGAAGTGCTGCCCGGTGAATTCGTCGAGGTGTTTGGGGCGGGCGGCGCTCAGGTCGATGCCCCAGGCGGTCATGACGGTGACCGCGTGGGGATGGATCGGTTTGGGCCGGCTGCCGGCGCTGAACGTCGCTACCCGGCCGCCGGATCGCCGGCGCAGCAGCGCTTCGGCCAGCTGCGATCGTGAGCTGTTGCCGGTGCACAGAAACAGCACCCGGGCCGGTGCCGCCCCGGCGGATGCGGGCGGTGCGGGCGGTGCAGGCGGTGCGGTGAGCCGCAGGCCCGGGTGCAACGCGCCGCCGGCCGCGGCCAGCAGTTGCCCGCAGCGGGCCAGGTCGAGACGGTAGTAGATGTCGCGGCCGTCGGCAGAACTGCGGCGGGCCCGGACCAGGTCCGCTTTGCGCAGCAGGCCCAGGTGGTAGGAGATCAGGCTCTGCTGCCCGTCCAGCAGGGCGGTGAGCTCGTGCACCTGCCGGTCACTGCGGGCGAGCGCACCCAGCAGCCGCCACCGCACCGGGTGCCCGGCGGCCTGAAGAAACGCGGGCAGGTCCACCCACCGACAATACATCAAATCTATTTGATGGAAATAGGGTCACGCACGGCGGCGCGACCGGAGCAGCGCCAGCCCACCGAGATAAAGCACGGTCAAACGCAACAGCACGACCGGAGCAGGGCAAGCCCACCGAGACAGAGCACGGTCAAACGCGGCGGCGCGACCGGAGCAGCGCCAGCCCGCCGAGTCCGACGGCGATCAGGCCGAACATCACGCCCGCGTATCCGCCGACCACACCGTTACCGGTGCCGGGTCCGCCATCGGCCGTGGCCAGGACCAGAATGCCGACGACCGTGCCGACGGCACCCGCGGCCATGGCGACGAATGACCTCCGTGTGACGCTGCTTCCGGTGGAGCGGGCCAGCGCGAGTCCGCCGACGATCGTGCCGGCCAGTGCCAGCAGTGCGGCCACCGTGGCTACGGCTCGATCGAGGGTGAGGGTGGACGCGCCGACGGTGGACCCGGCGAGCAGCATGGCATTGATCATGGCGTTCTCCCTGGTTGTCCTGGGCTGATGTCACCGATCCTGGCTGTTCGGCCGCCGGCGGGAATCGTGCCGGCGTGGACACTTCGCGCTGCCGCGGGCGCGGAGTCCGGCTACTGCCTGCGTGGTAGGAGCCGGGAGAGTGCGGCGTGCGTGGTAGCCGGCTTGTGCTGCGCCGACGGGATTTGCCGGGGCCTGCGTCCGGTTAGGGTGCCCGCATGGGTAGTGCACGGGTCGGCGTCTGGGACTGGCTGGTCGCTGTCGGTGTGGCGGCGATCCTGGTGGTCACCGGGCTGGCCGAGCATCGCTGGGCGTCCGGCCCCGATCAGCTTGGCTTCGTGCTGCTGGCGGTCGGCGGCCTCGCGCTGGCCGCGCGGCGGCGCGCTCCGGTCGCGGTGCTGGTCGTCAGCGGGGTGTGCGCGGTGGGCTATCAGGCTGCCGGGTTTGCCGTGTTCGCCGTCGCGTACCTGGTGGCGGTGTACTCGGCGATGCGGGCCGGGCACCGGGTCGCCACCGCGGTCGTGAGTGTGATCATGCTGGCCGCTCTGCCCGTAGCGGCGCTGGCCTCGGGCCGTAACGATGCGGGTGCGGCGTTCACGCAGGCGCGGGGTGTGCTCGAACTGGCCTGGCTGATCGCGGCCGGCGCGGCGGGTGAGGCGCTGCGCCAGGCCGAACGCCGGGCGGATGAGGCCGAGCGCACCCGGGAGCAGAGCGCGTTGCGCCGGGCCGACGAGGAGCGGCTGCACATCGCCCGGGAGCTGCACGACTCGCTCACCCACCAGATCTCCGTGATCAAGGTGCAGGCCGAGGCCGCCGTCCATGTGGCTCAGAAGCGCGGCGAACCGGTGCCGGACGCCCTGCTGGCGATCCGGGATGCCGGCCGCGAGGCGGCCCGGGAGCTGCGCGCGACGTTGGAGGCGCTGCGCGACGACGACCGGACCCCGCCGTTGGGCCTCGATCACCTTTCCGGCCTGGTGCAGCGGGCCGGCACGACCGGTCTGCACGCCTCCCTGACGATCGAGGGACACCGCGCCGACGTGCCGGCCGCGGTGGACCGCACCGCGTACCGGATCGTGCAGGAGTCGTTGACCAACGTCGCCCGGCATGCCCGGGCCGGCTCCGCGTCGGTCCTGGTGGCCTACCGTCCCGGCGCCGTGGTCATCCAGGTCGACGACGACGGTACCGCCACGCCGCAGTCCCCGCCGGTGCCCGGCGTCGGACTGCTCGGGATGCGCGAACGTGTCACCGCCCTCGGCGGCAAGCTGCGCGCCGAGCCGCGCCGCGAGGGCGGCTTCACCGTCCACGCCGAACTTCCCGTGGACCGTACGGCGTGATCCGGGTCCTGCTGGTCGACGACCAGCCGCTCATCCGCAGCGGATTCCGTGCCCTGCTCGACGCCGAGGACGACATCGAGGTCGTGGCCGAGGCCGGTGACGGCAGCGAGGGTGTGGCGCTGGCCCGGCAGCACCTGCCCGACGTCGTCCTGCTCGACATCCGGATGCCGAAGGTCGACGGCATCGAGGCCACCCGGCGCATCGCGACGGACCCGGCCCTGCACGGCGTGCACGTCGTGGTCCTGACCAACTACGGGCTGGACGAGTACGTCTTCGACGCGCTGCGCGCCGGAGCGGCCGGCTTTCTCGTCAAGGACATCCTGCCGGAGGACTTCCTGCACGCCATCCGCGTGGCCGCGCGCGGCGACGCGCTGCTCGCGCCGTCGATCACCCGCAAGCTGATCGACCGGTACGTCACCCAGCGGCCGCACGCCGCCACAGCCGCCGCATTGACGCACTTGACCGCTCGTGAGCGGGAGGCCGTCACTCTGGTCGCGCAAGGACTGTCCAACGACGAGATCGCCGCGCGCATGGTGATCAGCCCGGTGACCGCCAAGACGCACGTCAATCGGGCGATGACGAAGCTGCATGCCCGGGACCGCGCACAACTGGTCATCATCGCCTACGAGTCCGGCCTCAGAACTCCCCGAAGCCCCGGCGGTGGGCCGGCGGCATGACCGCCGGCCCACGACCTCCGGGTACGGGAACCTAGTCGTCCTCGGCGAACACCAGCTTCTTCGGCTCGTCCTCCGCGCTGCGCCCACGCAGCCTTGCCACGATGCGCGGCAGGTACGGCACCACGAAGGCCAGCACCGCGCACGTCAGCAGCGCCGCGGTCAGCGGCCGGGTCACGAAGGTGCTGAGGTCGCCGTTGGCCACCAGCAGCGCCCGGCGGAACTGCACCTCCATCATCGGTCCCAGGATCAGGCCGAGGATGACCGGCGCGATCGGGAAGTCGAAGTGCCGCATGCCCAGGCCGACCACGCCGACGGCGTAGGCGATGAACACCTGGTTGACGCTGCCCGTGGCCGCGTAGACGCCGAGGGTGGCGAAGACGAGGATGCCCGCGTACAGGATCGGCCTGGGGATCTGGAGGACCTTGACCCAGACCCGGATCAGCGGCAGGTTGAGCAACAGCAGCAGCACGTTGCCGACGTAGAGCGAGGCGATCAGCGCCCAGACCAGCTCCGGCGAGGTGTCGAACAGTTGCGGGCCCGGCTGCAGGTTGAAGATCTGGAACGCGGCCAGCATCACCGCCGCGGTCGCGGAGGTGGGGATGCCCAGGGTCAGCAGCGGCACGAGCACCCCGGAGAAGGCCGCGTTGTTCGCCGCCTCGGGACCGGCGACGCCCTCGATCGCGCCCTTGCCGAACTCGTCGCGGTTCTTCGCGCGGTGCTTCTCGTAGGTGTAGGACAGGAACGTCGGCACGTCCGCGCCGCCCGAGGGCAGCGCCCCGAACGGGAAACCGATCGCGGTGCCGCGCAACCACGGCCGCCACGATCGGCGCCAGTCGTCGCGGGTCAGCCAGCCGAGCTTGGACGAGCCCGTCTCCAGCGGTTCCACGTGCTCGGGCAGGTGGTGCATCCGGCTCGCCACGTAGAGGGTCTCGCCGATGGCGAACAGGCCGACGATCACCACCACGATGTCGATGCCCTCCAGCATCTCCATCGTGCCGAAGGTGAACCGGGCCTGCCCGGTCAGCGCGTCGATGCCCACCAGACCGAGGAACAGGCCGAAGACCAGCGACATCAGCCCGCGTACCACGGAGCGCCCGACCAGGGCGGTGACCGCGACCATCGCCAGCAGCGACAGCGCGAAGTAGTCGGCGGCGCGGAACGTGGTCGCCAGCTTCGCCACCGGCTGCGCCAGCAGGCTCAGCAACAGGGTGGAGATCGTGCCGGCCACGAACGACCCGATCGCGGCCGTGGCAAGCGCGGCCTTCGCCCGGCCCCGGCGGGCCATCTGGTAGCCCTCGATCGCGGTGGCCACCGACGCGGACTCGCCGGGGGTGTTGAGCAGGATCGACGTGGTGGAACCGCCGTACATGGCGCCGTAGTAGATGCCGGCGAACATGATGAAGGTGCCGATCGGGTCGTCCAGGCTGAACGTGACGGGCAGCAGCAGCGCGATGGTCAGGGCCGGGCCGATGCCGGGCAGCACCCCGACGAACGTGCCGAGGGTGACGCCGATCGCCGCGTACAGCAGGTATTCCGGGCTGAGGACCGTGCCGAAGCCGGACATCAGGTCGCCGAAGACGTTCACAGCGGAAACACCCCCGCGGGCAGGAAGATGTCGAGCAGCCGGGTGAAGGCCAGGTAGATCCCGATCGGCAGGACCACCGCCACGATGACGTCGCGGACGAGGTGGCGGCTGCCGAGCACCCGGGAGACCACGATGATGAAGGCGGCGGCGGAGACGACGAACCCGGCATACTCCAGGGCGACGGCGAAGCCGACCAGGCTCGCCGCCACTCCGGCCGGGCTCAGCCAGCCGGGCTTCTCCTCCGGTGGTTCCTCCCTGGTCCGCAACTGCACGACCAGGTATGCCACGGCGACGATCACCCAGGCCGCGGACACCACCACCGGGGCCAGGCGCGGGCTCTGCAGGCCCAGGTCACCGTCGGCTTCCCCGACGGCCACCCAGAACAGTCCGGCGCCGACGAGCACCAGCACGGCGGCGAGGATCACCGCGCCGGTACGGCGGCCCACCTCGGGCCGCCGTACCGGTTGCGTTTCCGTGGTCATCTAGCCGAGACCGATGTCGGTCAGCACGCCGGTGATGCGCGTGTTCTCGCTGGTGAAGAAGGCCGATGCCGCGTCGCCGCTCTTGTAGAAGTCCTCCCAGCCCTGCTGCTGCAACGCCGACTTCCAGGCCTCCGAGGAGTGCAGCTTGTCGACCAGTGCGGTCACCGCCGCCTTGGTCGGGCCCTCGACCCCCGGGGGCGCCACCACGCCGCGCCAGTTCATCAGCTCTACGTCGTACCCCTGCTCCTTGATGGTCGGCGCCGCCGACCCGCCGCCGACGTCGACGCCGGTCGCGCCGGAGACCGCAAGCGCGCGGACCTTGCCGGCGGCGACCAGGTCCTTGAACTCGCTCTGCCCCGAGACCGCCGCGGTCAGATCGCCGGAGAGCAGCGCGGCCTTCGCCTCGCCGCCGCCGGAGTACGCGACATACTTCATCACCTTGGGGTCGGCGCCGGCCGCCTTGGCGAGCAGGCCGACCAGGATCTGGTCGGTGCCACCGGCCGAGCCACCGCCCCAGTTGATCGACGCGGGTGCGGCCTTGGCGTCGTCCATGAGCTGCTTGAGACTCTTGTACTTCGAGGCCGCCGGCACGACGATGACCTCCTGCTCGGCGGTGAGCGTGGCGATCGGGGTGATCTGGTCCAGCTTCACCGGCGACTTGTTGGCCACCACCCCGCCGACCATGACCAGGCCCATCACCATCAGGTGGTGCGCGTCGCCGCGGTTCTTGGAGACGAGCTGGGCCAGGCCGATGGTGCCGGCCGCGCCGGTGACGTTGTATACCTCGACGGGCTGCTCGACGAGCTTGCCGTCGGTCATCGCCTTCTGCATGGTGCGGGCGGTGAGATCCCAGCCGCCGCCGGGCGCCGCGGGCACCATGAGCTGCACCGTCTTGGTCGGATACCGCACATCGCCGCTGGCCGCCTGCCCGCCGGCGGTGTCCTTCTCACACCCGGCCGCGGTGGCGGCCAGCAGCGCCGCAGCCATCCCCGCGGCGACGACGCGACCCGGGCGCCGCACAACTGTGTCCTTCACGACCGCTCCCTCATGTTGCATACGTGTTTCAGAGATGCTGCATCCCGAAGGCATCGGCGGTCATCCTTACGGTCGCGGTGGTCGTTGTGGTCTTTGTGGTCACGGCCCGACCCATCGGGCGTGACGTGAGTCACGGCCGGCTGGACTCACGTTCGCCGCGGCGCCGGCGGCGCGGCAGCGACCGTAGACGTTGGACCTTGGTGCGCAGTGGTCTGCTCCGCACCCGCCCGCGTCAAGGTCGCTGGGTCTCGCAGCAATATGGGCGTTATGCGAGGTTACGGTCCGAGGGCTGCCGAGCGGCGTCGGGTGGTTCCCCGCAGCAATGCGGATCCCGTGGGACCTCGAAGTCCGCCGGAACACAGCGTTACTTGATCACCTCGGCCGATGGCGTTTCCAGGGTCAGCACCGCCTCGACTCCATAGTGGTCGGACAGGTATCCCCGTCGGCCGCCGAGCAGCGGCACCTCTTCCCGGAGCACGATCCGCGCCCGCGCGGTCACCGTCCGCCCCGGCGCGGACCGGACCAGCACGTGGTCGAAGGCGGGCGGCTTCGGCCACCGCGCGGTCGGCCGGTACGTCGGCTCGGTGTCGCCGGCCATCGCGTCGGTGAGGCCCGCGGTCGCGAGCAACTCGGCGAGGGTCCCGGCGGTACGGGGCACGTTGAAGTCGCCCACCGCCACGACCGGCAGGGCCGGGTCGAGCCCGGCGAGTTCGCCCGCGAGGTGTCCCAACTCGGCACGGGCGATGCGGGTGTACCTGTTGGCCGCCGACCAGTCGCCGTCGCGGTTGGCCGACAGGTGGGTGTTGACGACCGCGAGCGGGCCCTCGGCCGTTTCCACGACCGCGACCTGCGCACCCTTGCGCATGAGATATTCGGCGCGGGCGGGGCCGGTGCGCGGATACCGCGCAAATCGGAGGGTACGGATCGGACGGCGCGACAACAGCACCAACCCACCGGCCAGCAGCACGGCGCCGGACCAGGCGTGGTGGCCGTACCGCGGAGCGGCGCGCCGGATGAGGTCGGCGTGGCTGCGGAACGCCACCTCCTGCAGGCATACGACGTCGTAGCCGGATCGCTCCAGGACGGCACCGAGGGCGCGCAGCCGGGGCCGGACGTCGCCCCTCATCAGGGCGTTGAAAGTCAGGAGGCGTAGCTCGATCATCCGGCCATTGCATCATCGACACCCCACCCCGGCGCCCCGAAACGGCGCCCAACCCCGGCGCCCGGGAGACGGCGCCCAACCCTGGCGCCCGGGGTGACGCCGTCGGCATTCCGGCGGCCCGGCACGACCTGTCAGTAGCGGAAGGTGCCGACGAGGGCGGTCAGGTCGGCGGACATGCGGGCCATCTCGGCGGTGGCTTGCTGGGTCTGGGTGACGCCTTCGCTGGTGCGGCGGGCGGCCTCGGCGACCGTGGTGATGTTCTCGGCGATGCCGCTGGTGCCGGTGGCCGCCTCACCGACGCTGCGGTTCATCTCGCCGGTGGTGGCGGTCTGCTCCTCCACCGCGGAGGCGATGGTGGTCTGGAAGTCGCTGATCCGGGCGATGACCTTGGAGATCTCCTCGATCGCGGTGACGGCACCGGCGGTGTCGCCCTGGATCGCGTCGACGCGTTTCGCGATGTCTTCGGTGGCCCGGGCGGTCTCCTGGGCGAGGTCCTTGACCTCGGAGGCGACCACGGCGAAACCCTTGCCCATCTCGCCGGCGCGGGCCGCCTCGATGGTGGCGTTGAGGGCGAGCAGGTTGGTCTGTTCCGCGATGGCGGTGATGACCTTGATGACGTTGCCGATCTCGGTGGAGGATTCGCCGAGCTTGCTCATCGTGGTGGACGTCGTGGCGGCGATGTGGACGGCCTCGGCGGCCACCTCCGCGGCCTGGGCGGCGTTCTGGGAGATCTCCCGGATCGAGGCCCCCATCTCCTCGCTGCCCGCGGACACGGTGTCGACGCTGCGGGAGACCTGCTCAGCGGCGGCGGAGACGCTCTGCGCCTGGGTGGTGGTCTGGTCGGCGGTCTCGGCGATCTGGGTCGCGATACCGGACATCTGCTCCGAGGCGCTGGCCAGCGACATCGCGGAACTGTTGATGGTCGACACCGTCTCGCGGATCCGCACGATGGCGGTGTCCAGGCGCCGGCCCATTCTCCCTGGCTCGTCGCGGGTGGTGAGGCCGCTGGCGCGGGTCAGGTCCCCGGAGGCGAGGCCGTCGCACACGTCGCCGACCTTGGTCAGTGACCGCACGATCTGGCGGGCCACCACGAGGCCCAAGGCGAGAGCGAGCAGGCAGCCGACGATCAGGATGATGATCGACGTCGTGCGGCTGGACCGGTATCCCGCCTTCGCCGACGTGGCCGACGCGGCCGCGTCGGCCGATTCCGCTGCTTCCAGGTCGGCGAGTTCCTGGTTGATCTTCTTGAAGATCGGGCTGATGACGGTGTCCCGGGTCTGCTGCCACGAGACCAGGTCGTTGACTGCCCCGGCCGGCAACTGCTTGTCCTGCGCGACCTTGACGTACTCCTGCCAGTTCGTGCGCAGATCGGCGAGCACGGCCGGGTCGGCGGCCGGCTGATTGGCACCGTAGGCGGCGATCGCGGCGTCGGCGGCCTCGACGTCGGCCGCGAACCCCTGGGTGTACTTGGTGCGGGTGGCGTCGTCCGTGGAGATGGCCTGGTTGGCCAGGTCGACCCTGGCCTGGGTCATCGCCGCCTTGATGGCCCCGACCGCGCCGACATTCTTCACGTTGCTGGCATAGATCTGTTGCGCCGACGCGCTCGCCCCGCTCAGGGCGTGCAGACCCGCGATCCCGACCGCGAGCGCGACGAGGACCGCGACGGTGATGGCCGTGAGGATCTTGGTGTTGACGCTGAGGTCGGCGAGGAACCGCTGCTTCCCCGCGGGTGCGTCACTGCCGGCTGTTGCACTCATGCCCGGGTCCTCCTCAAGACGTATGTCGGGCCCGTCCCGCACCAGCGCCGGACCGGCCCGGCGGTCGGTCCCCCCGGCCTCCCGCACGATCATCATCGGTGCCTTCCCGGACGACAGGGACGAAAATCCAGAATCGCGTCCGCCCACCAGCTCCCGTCCCCACCTGGCTCGAAGCCATCGTGGGAACCCGGGCGCGCACCCGAACCCGGCTGTCCGGAAGGCGCCGTTCCCCATTCCGTGGGGCCGGCAAAACCATTCCACCAGGCCGTTTGCGGGGCATCGTGAATCCCATTCGGGTATCGGCTACGGAAATGGACCGATCTTCAGGTCATGCGCTCCCACCAGGCAAGATACCTCGATCGGGTGACGCCGAATACGGGAAATCGGCGTAATGGAGCATGGCGGGACGCTCGATATCGTTGCTACCCTCGCGCGATACGATCGAGGGCTAGGAATGGTTCAATTCCCGTGAGTGATCAACAATTCCGGAATCGTCAGGGCGATCCACCGCCCTGGATCGTGTCGCCGCCACCGCCGCCGGCAGGCATCCATCCGGTCGGCCCAGCCGGGCGCAGCCGCCTGGCGGTCCTCGTCGGCCTGGCGGCCATGCTGCTGAGCGTCGCCGCCGGCGGCACTTTCCTCGCCCTGTGGCGCTACGACCTGCTGCCGCAGGACGCGCCACCGCCCATGACGAACACCGCCGGCGACACCGATGGCCTCGGCGACCCGGGAACGGAGTTCGAGTACGTCCTGCCGCAGAACGGGCCGCAGACCGAGGCGACCGCCGATCCCGAGCGGGCGGCGCTCGACCAGCTCGACGCGATCAGCCGGCGGGACCTCGCGACGGTGTCGCCGCACGGGCAGTACGTGGCCCAGCTGGCCTCGAAGAATCCCGGCATCTACGACGCGCGTCAGGCCACCGCCGACGGCTCGCACACCTTCCAGGCCGTCGACATCCTGCGGCAGTATCAGGCGCTGCGCGACGACCCGGCCAACGGGGACACCCCTGTGGTGCTACTCAAGAGCACCGACTACGGCAAGCGGGTGCTCCACCACGGCGAGCCGCTCTACGTGACCTTCGCGCTCGGCGACTTCCGTGGCCGGCAGGATGTGCTCGGGTGGTGCGCCCGCCGGTTTCCGGGGCTGTCCGGCGGTGCTCTGACCAACCAGTGCATGGTCCAGCGGCTCCGGCCGGGCTCGTGAACCCCGCACCCCGGCGGCCGCCGTCGGTGCCGTTCCCGGAGGATCCCACCAAGGCGACGAGGCACCTGTGCGCCGGCGCGTATCTCGACGACACGTTCCGCACCGAGAGCCTGCGCGAGGTCTATTACCAACCCCGCCGGCTGGTCGCCCCGTCGTACGGCTTCGACCTGGTCCCCGTGCTGGCGCATTGCCTGCGGGCCCGCAACGGGGCGTTCGTCCGCGACCTGGCGATCGTCGGCACGTTCCTCGTCGCCGCGTGCGTCTCGTGGCTCGCCGTGCTCCTGGTGCTGTCCAGCATGGTCGGCCTGCAAGCCGCGATCGCCACGTACCGTCTGGCCGGCGACACGATCCGCCGGCTGCGCGCCGGTGTGCCGGTGCGGCTGGGCACGCTGGTGCCCCGGATTTTCCTGCTGGTGCTCGGCTGGACGGCGGCGACCGTCTTCGGCAGTTTCGTCAGCGGCACGATCCTGCGGCAGGGCTCGCGGACGTTCCTCGATGCCGGCACCGGCGGCGTCGCGTCCGCCGTTTCCGGGCTCGCGACCGGCGCCCTGGTGCTCGCCCTGCTGATCTTCCTCTATCCGACGGCCTTCAGCCTGTGGCGGCAGGGCGCGCTGGCCCGGCTGACCCCCGGCTCCCCGGTCACGCTGCCCCATCGCGACACCCGCCTGGACGAGGTGGCGCGCCAGCAACGTGGCAACACCGTCATCTACAGCGGGTTCCGGCCGTACGTCGGCTCCGGCCTGCTCGTGCGGACGTGGGGCTTCGCGCAGCGCCTGGTCCAGCCGGCGCAGCCGTTCCTCCGCGAGTTCGAGGCCCTCCGGGGTGACCGGCGCGGCCCGGGCCCGGAGACCGAGCGGGACCGCGAGTCCGGCACGCCGCCGTTCACCGCGCAGGAGGTCGTCGACTACGTCCGGGCCCAGCTGGCGACGGTGCTGCCGGAGCGGGAGGCCGAGGCGCAGATCGCCGGCCTGACCGTGGAGGACCGGGTCCTGCTGGCCGGCACCGAGGCCGGCCACCTCGGGCCGCACACCACGCCGGAGGTGATGGCCGCGGTGATCCGCCACCCGAGCACGCCGGCCCGGCACTACCTGACCTGCCAGGTCTTCTCCTGGGGCGGTCAGCTGATCACCACGGTCTACGTGCACCTCGCGGTGCAGGGCCGCTCGCTCTACCTCGAACTGACCACGACCGCGCTGCCGCCCTGCGCCGAGGCCTACCGCGTCGTCGACACCGAGGACGGCACCGGCGCCATGGCCTGGTTGCGCACGTTGCGGGCCGGGGTGGCCGACACCCCGCAGGCGATCTGGCGGGCGCCGGCCAACCTGGCCGGCGCCCTCATCACCATGGTCGCGGCCGCCGCCGCGCCGGTCGGCGGCGACAACCTGACCCCCGGGTACGACTACGGCGCCCGCGTCGGCGTCCGCGAGCTCGGCAGCGACCTGGAGATGCGCAACCTGACCCAGCTGCAGGACGTGGCGAAGCACCGGAAGCTGATCGAGCGCCGGGTGATCGCCGCGGTCCTGGACTTCCTCGACGACCGCGGCATAGACACGATCGAGTTTCGCGCCCGGGTAGCCTCGGTGCTCAACGCCGACAGCGTGCACACGGGCAGCTGAGGGTTGCCCGCTTGCCCGTCCGCCCGCCGAAGCTGTGAGCGGGCGGGCAGGGGTCCGCGATTCGCACAGCGGCCGGCCTGACCAGCGAATCTCACCGCCCCATGGGCTCTCGGCCACGCTGCGTCCCGGCGTTCCCGCCCATCCTCACCGCTCGGTAGGCCCTCGACCACGCTGAGTCTCCGCAACCCGCCGGGAAGGGATCAACCGGTGGCGGAATGGCGGTCGAGTGAGCAGAGATTGATCTTTTCGGTGAGCGGTGGTCCACCGCAGAATCCCGGCCCAGAGTGCGCCCGGGGGCGCCTCGTCGTGGGCGGCTGACGTGCTGCCGGGCACGACTGACCAGATGGGAAGCGGACCTCATGACCCCTGCGGTGAAAGTCGCGGTGATCTTCGGCGGACGGAGTACCGAGCACGACGTGTCGTGCCGGTCGGCGGCCAGCGTGCTGCAGTTCCTCGACCGCACCCGATACGAGGTCCTGCCGATCCGGATCACCGTCGACGGGGTGTGGCTGGTCGGGACCGATCGGCCGGGCTACCCGGTGGACGTCCCCGCGCTGCGGGCGATGACCCCCGAGGACCCCGAGCGGCCGGTGAGCCCGATCGAGAGCCTGTTCGACGCCCTCGAGGCGCTGCGCCACGTCGACGTGGTGCTGCCCTGCCTGCACGGCTCGTACGGCGAGGACGGCACGCTGCAGAGCGTGCTGGAGTTCGCCGGCGTCCCGTACGTGGGCAGCGGCGTGCTGGCCAGCGCGGTCTCGATGGACAAGGAGTTCACCAAGAAGATCCTGGCCGCCGAGGGCATCCCGGTCGCCGACGGTGTGGTGCTGCGCTCGCCCGACGACACGGTGACCGCCGCCGACCGCGAGCGGCTGGGCCTGCCGGTGTTCGTCAAGCCGGCCTGCGGCGGTTCGAGCATCGGCGTGTCGAGGGTGCAGGACTGGTCCGAGCTGGACGCGGCCGTCGCGCTGGCCCGCAGCACCGACCCGAAGGTCATCGTGGAGGCCGCCGTACCGGGCCGGGAGATCGACCTCGGCGTGCTGGAGCGGCCCGGCGGCGAGATCGTGGTGGGCCCGTCGCTGGAGATCAAGGTCGCGGAGCAGCACACGTTCTTCGACTTCGAGGCCAAGTACCGCGACGGCGACACCGCGTTCATCATCCCCGCCGAGCTCGATCCGGGCACGGCCGCGGCGCTGGAGCTGACCGCGTTGCGCGTGTTCCGGGCGCTCGGCTGCGCCGGCCTGCTGCGGGTGGACTTCTTCCTGCCCATCGTGGACGGCAAAGTCGTGCCGACGGTCAACGAGGTCAACACGATGCCGGGCCTCACCGCGGTGTCGCAGTTCCCGCAGATGTGGCATGCCGCCGGCACTCCGTACGATGAGCTTCTTGACCTGCTGCTCCGGACCGCGCTGCACGGTGCGGCGAGCCTCGCGCGGTCATGACGGACAGGCCTTCCGGAAGCGACCCCGCCGACGCGGTCACCCAGCAGCTGCCCCGCATCGACGGCGCCGCGGCAAGCCGGGCCGGCTCCCGCGCGGAGTGGGCCGACGTCGCCAAGGGGTTGTGCATCCTGCTGGTGGTGCTCTGGCACACCATCATGAAGCACTACCTGCAGATCGACTGGCACATCCCGGTGCCGCTGCCGGGGGCGTGGGGCGCGTTCGGCGAGCAGCTGCTGCCGCTGCGCATGCCGGTCTTCTTCACCATCTCCGGCATGTTCGCCGCCGCTGCCGTCCAGCGCCCCTGGCCGGTGGTCCGGCGCAGCCGGATCGCCAAGTTCTATTACCTGTACGCGATCTGGTTCGCGGTGCACACGCTCGTCCTCAACCTCGTGCCCCGCTTCGACACGCTCGCCGCTCACAGCGCCCTCGACGTGCTCGAACAGCTGACCATCACGCCCACGAACCTGTGGTACCTGATCGCGCTCGCGGTCTACTTCGTCGTGGCCAAGCTGACCCGGCGGGTCCCGGTCGCGGTCGTCCTGGGCGCCGCGTTCCTGCTGTCGGCGATCGCGTCGGCGGGCCTGCTCGCGAGCCCGGGAAACCGCGGCCAGCTCTACCAGAACCTGCTGTTCTTCCTCGCCGGTCTGCGGCTCCGGCCCTGGGTCGAGAAGATCGCCGCCAAGGCCACGGCGCGGCTGCTGATCGTCGGCGCGCTCGGCTATCTCGCCGTCATGGCGGCGATCCAGCTGCTCGGCATCAAGCAGTGGTTCGGCGTGTGGCCGGTGGCCAGCGGGCTCGCCGTGGTGCTCGGCGTGGCCGCCGCCGCCAAGCTCGAACGCTGGCGGCGGCCCGCGAAGGGCCTGGCCGAGCTGGGACGCCGCACCCTGCCGATCTACGTGATGCACATGCCGCTGCTCGCGTTGCTGCACCTGGCCCTGCTCAAGCCCTTCTCCGCCGTCGGCACCGCCGGCCAGCTCGTGCTCGCCGCCGTCCTGCCCCCGGTGCTGACCGCCCTGCTCGTCTGGCTGTGCCTGCTGCTGCACCGCGGGCTGCAGGCCGTCGGCGCCTCCTGGATGTTCGATCTGCCCGGCTCGTCCCGCGCGCGGCGGCAGCCGAAGTCGCCGGAGTGGTCCGCCGAACCGACCCAGGTGCTCCCGGTGGTCCGGCGATGACCATGGCGGAGGCCTTCGTCGACCTCGACGCGATCGCGCACAACACCACCCTGCTCACCAAGGCCGCCGGCGGCGCGAGCGTGATGGCCGTGGTCAAGGCCGACGGCTTCGGCCACGGCGCGGTCCCGGTGGCGCGTACCGCCCTCGACCACGGCGCCTCGTGGCTCGGGGTGACGTCGCGGGCCGAGGCCCTGGCGCTGCGGGCGGCCGGCGTCTCGGCGCCTACCCTGCTCTGGATGTACCCGCCGAGCGAGCCGTTCGTGGACCTGCTGCGCGCCCAGGTCGACATCTCCGTCGGCGCCGTGACGGCCCTGGAGGCCGTCGCCGAGGCCGCCGACCGCACCGGCCTGGTCGCCCAGGTGCACCTCAAGTCCGACACCGGGCTGTCCCGCAACGGCGCGACCCCCGACGAGTGGCCGCAGCTGCTGGCCTGGGCGCGCAAGTTCGAACTGGCCGGCCTGCTGCGCATCCGCGGCGTCTGGTCGCACCTGGCCAACGCCGAGTCGCCCGGCGATGCCGGGCTGGAGCAGCAACTGCGGGCGTTCGACGTGGCCCGCCGGGCCGCGACGGCCGCCCGGATCGAGCCGCCGATCGTGCACCTGGCCAACTCGGCGGCCGCCCTGCAACTGCCGCAGACCCGGCACGACCTGGTCCGCATCGGCATCGCGCTGTACGGGATCGAGCCCGTACCGGGCCGCACCTTCGGCCTGCGGCCGGCGCTGACCGTGCAGGCCCAGATCCTGCTCACCAAGCGGGTGGCCGCCGGCACCGGCGTCTCGTACGGGCCCGACTTCGTCACCGACCGGGAGACCACGCTCGCCCTGGTGCCGCTGGGTTTCGCCGACGGGGTGCCGCGACAGGCCGCGGGCCGCGCCTCCGTGGCCATCCACGGTGTCCGGTGCCCGGTGGTGGGCCGCGTCGCCATGGACCAGATCGTCGTCGACGTGGGCGAGCTGCGGACCCGCGCCGGCGACATCGCGGTCATGTTCGGCCCGGGCACGAACGGGGAACCCACGGCCGCGGAATGGGCGCAGTGGGCCGGCACGAACCCGCACGACATCCTGACCGGCATCGGCGCCCGGCTGCCGCGCCGCTACGGGCCGGTCCGATGACGGTCTCCGCGACCGCGCAGGTGCCGGCCCGCTGGACGACGACAGCCGTCGGGGCCGGCCTGCTGCTGGTGGTCCTCGCCCACGTCGTCAAGGGGCACTACCTGCAGATCGAGTGGCACACGACCGTACCGGTGCCCGCCGCCTGGTGGTTCGCCGCCGAGGCCGCCGAGGCGCTGGGCGGACCGCTGTTCTTCGCCGCCGCGGGCCTCGGCCTCGGCCGGCTGCGGGACCAGCGCCTGACGGGGATGCTGCTGACCCGCGTCGTGCCGAACCTGGTCTGGTACGCCGCGGCGTCGGCGGCCGGCACGGTCCTGCTGTGGCGCTTCGGTCCCGGATACGGCCTCACCCCGATCCGGGACCTGCCGGAGCTGCTCCGGCAGGCGGTCCTGCCGCCGTCCGGGCTGGCACCGGTGTACGCGCTGGCCGTGTTCCCGCTGCTCGCCTGGCTCTGCCGGCGGCTGCCGACGCCGCTGGTCCTCGGTGCCGCCGCGACCGCGGGCGTGCTGGTCGCCGTGGCCGCCACCCGGGTCCCGGTGCTGGCCACGAGCGCCGAGCTGACCCGGTACCTGCTGTTCTTCCTGATCGGCTGGCGGCTCGGCAGGCTCGGCGAGGCCATCGCGGCGCGGGCCGTGCTGCTGCGGTTCCTGCTGGCGGCAGCCGTCTTCGCGATGGTGGCCCTGGCGTTCGCGGCGGCCGGCGAGCAGGCGTACGGAATCCGGCCGCTGCTGCTGGGACTCGCCGCACTCCCCTGCGGGGTCGCCGGGGCCGCGCTGCTCGCCGCCCGGCCGGCCGGGCACCGGCCGCTGACGGCCGTCGGCCTCGCCGCGGCCCCGATCGCCGCGGCACTGGTGCCGATCACCGCCGTCACGGGAGCGTTCGTGGTGAAGAGACTGTCGTTGCTCGACGGGCCGGTCCAGCTGCTTGTCGCCGTGGCCGAGCCCGTGCTGCTCACCGCCGCGATCGTGGTGGCGGGGCTCGTCGCGCACCGGGTGACGCCGCGCATCGCCGCCCTCCGGCCGGTCCCCGCGGCACCCGCGGAGGCCACCCGATGACGCCCGGATGGCGCCGGCTGCTCGCGGCGGCCCTGATCCCGGCACTCCTGCTGTCGTCCGCGTCCTGCGGCGCGGAGCCGGCGGGCTCGGAGCCGGAGGTGGTGCTCTCCTTCGGCGGCGACGTGCACTTCGAGGGGCGGGTGCAGCGCCTGCTCGCGAATCCCGGCACGGCCTTCGGGCCGGTCGGGCCGCTGTTCGCGGCCGCCGACCTGGCCTTCGTCAACCTCGAGACGCCGATCACCAGGCGGAACGCCCCGGAGCCCAAACGGTACGTGTTCCGCGCCGACCCGGCGGCGGCCGAGGCGCTGCGGGCCGCCGGGATCGACGCCGTCAACCTGGCCAACAACCACTCGATGGACCACGGCCGGGCCGGCCTCACCGACACCATCACCGCCGCGCGTGCCGCGAAGGTGGGTGCCGTCGGCGCGGGTGCGAACCTCGACGAGGCGTTCCGGCCGTGGCGGAGCAGTGTCCGCGGCGTCCGGGTCGCGGTGTTCGGCTTCAGCCAGGTCGACGACCTGGCGGAAAGCTGGACGGCCGGCCCGCAGCGGGCCGGCATCGCCATGGCCTTCGACACCGACCGCGCGGTCCGGGCCGTCGCGGCGGCCCGGGCGGACAGCGACCTCATCGTGGTCATGCCGCACTGGGGCACCGAGGGCGACCCGTGCCCCTCGCGGCAGCAGCAGGACTTCGCCCGCCGGATGGCCGACGCCGGCGCCGACATCGTGGTGGGCGCGCACGCCCACGTGCTGCAGGGCGCGGGGCACCTCGGCTCGGCCTTCGTGGCGTACGGGCTGGGCAACCTGCTGTGGTACAGCTCCGGGCTCTTCCCGCCGTTCAGCGCGCGGTCCGGCATCCTGACGCTGACGGTACGGGGCCGGACGGTCGTACGATCGGACTTCTCGCCGGCGGTCGTCTCGGACTCGGGCCAGCCCCGGGTGCTCTCGGGGTGGCAGGCCGAGCAGGCCCGGCGCAACTACGCGCAGCTGCGAACGTGCGCCGAACTCACCTACTGAATGCAGCCGACCCTGCCGGCCCCGTACGGTGATCCGGCGACGGTGACCATCGACCTGAGCGCCGCCGGTCCGCTTCCGGCGCCCCGGCACCGGCGCCGGCCGGTGCTCGCCGGCACGGCCGTGTCGGTGGCGCTGCTGGTGGCCGTCGCGGTCGTGGCCCGGGGCCGGCCGCCGGTCGTCCCGGTCCCGGACGACCCGGCGGTGGTGCTGCGTGCCGCTGCCGCCGCCACCGAGAGTGCGCCCGACCCCGGCCCCGCACCGGGACAGGCGCGCTTCGTCGCGATCCGGCAGTTCACCCTGGAGGTGGCGCCGACCGACGCCGGCCGGCAGGACGTGATCGGCGTCGACCAGCTGGTGGAGGAGTGGATTCCCGCGGACCCGCGCGGCACCTGGCTGCAGCGGGTCCAGGACGTCGCGCCGCCGCAGATCTGGGACGAGACGTTCCGGACCTCCGTACCGGGTGAGCCGGCCCCGGTGACCGAGTGGCGGGGCCGCTGCGGTGACTACTATCCGAGCCCGGGCCAGGATCCCTGCGACCGGCCGGGGCTGTGGCAGGAGCCCACCCCCGCGTTCATCGCGGGACTCCCCCGCGACCCGGGCGCGCTGCTCGCCCGGCTGCGGGCCGACGCCGCCGGCGACGGCGCCGACCCCGGCCAGGAGGTGCTGATCTTCGCCGCGCAGTCGCTGGAACGGGGGCTGCTCCCCCGGCGCGTCCGGGCGACCGTCTACCAGGCCCTCGCCCTGCTGCCGGGCCTGGAGGTGGTGGACCGGACCAGGACGCTCGACGGACGGACCGGGGTCGCGGTGGGGCTGCGGGCCCGCGGCGCGCTGGTGGAGATCGTCGTGCAGGCCGGTACGGGCGCCTACGTCGGCCGCTGCCGGATCCTGCTGGCGTCCCAGGACGGCCTGCCACCGGGAACGGTGACGGACGCGACCAGCCTGCGCACCCAGATCGTGAGCGCCGTGGGCCGGCGCCCCTGAGCCACCGCCGGCGGACCCTGCCTCAGTCCGCCATGCCGGTGAGCCGGCGGCCCGGGCTCAGTCCGCCATGCCGGTGAGCCGGCGGCCCGGGCTCAGTCCGTCATGCCGGTGAGCAGGCGCAGGCCGTGGTTCTCGGCCTTCCAGAGCAGGCCGCAGAGCTCGTCCAGGCCCCTGCTCAGGTGCCGGCGGTAGGTGCTGGACGGCAGGTTCAGGCGCTCGGCGGCGGCCTCCTGGGTGGGTGCCCCGTTGACGAAGGTGGCGACCAGGACGCGGTGGTACTTCACCTGCCGAGGGTCCCGGCCGAGGGTCTCAAGCGCGACGGAGACCGCCTGGCGTACGCCCGTCACGGCGTCCTCGCAGCCGGTCTCGGCGACCACCCGGCTGTGCCGCAGGGCGCTGTCGGCGAACTGGTCCGGCCGGCGCCAGGCCCGCAGCGTCCGCCGGACCTCCTGGTCGAACTCGGCCCGGTTGAAGGTGACGAAGCGGTCCATGCCGGCCGGCGCGGACCTCGGCTGCCTGGCCAGCAGCTCGTCGTCCACCTCACCGGACCAGGCGATGACGTCCTGGGAGCCGCAGTAGACGGAGAAGAGCGTGTAGGCGTGGCCATCGACCTCGATCGGTGGACCGGCGTCCCGGGGATGGGTGCGTTGGAGTCGGTCCGGCCAGTGGTCGCTCTCCGGGCAGACGATGATCGACCAGGCGATGTGATCCTCGCGGATGGTCTGGACCGCCACCCGGGCCTGCATCAGCAGGGTGACGTCGGACGGGCGGAGCCGGAACTGGGGGTCCACCAGGAACCGGACGAGGTTCAGCCGTTCGCCGGTGCGCAGCGGCGCGGCGCTCTGGCTCCGGGCCCAGGCGGCAGCCACGACGGGATCCTCGCTCAGCTCCTCGGCGCTGGGGTGGCCGATGCTCAGCTGGCCGGTGAAGGCGACAATCTCCCGCTCGCCCCGGCGCCGGTGGACGTAGAACGCCTCGGGCTGCCGGTCGAGCCAGAACGCCACAAGCCGCGCGGACTCGGGACCCTGGGTCCGCAGCGCGATCCGGCACACCTCGGCCCGGTCCGCCGGCTCGTAGCGGTGATCCCGCACCTCGAGCTCGTCGAGATTGGCGAAGCCGGACTGCGAACTCCGCTCGGGCCGCTGCACGAACAGGACATCGGCGACGTGCGGCAGCGCGGCCTCGGCGGCGACGGCGCGGGCGCGTTTGAGCAGGTGGGACATCATCCGCTCGTGCATGGCCGCGAACTGGTCGGCGTCGCGCCACAGCAGCTCCGCCTCCACGATGGTGCGCACCACGTCGGTGGGATACAGCCCGCGCGGGCCCGAGGTGACGAAGGGCAGCGCCCGCAGCCACCCGAAGAGAACCCCGGCGTCGGCGTCGGCGACCACGGCGCGCACCAGATTCTCGTTGATCGTCGCGGCGTGCGCGCAAGCCTCCAGCGCCTGCCGATGGGCGCCGGACGGGATGTCACCGATCAGCTGATGGAAGATCGCCAGGGCAAGCTCGCGGGGCAGGTCCTCGTCGGTGACGCCGCGCGGATCGGTGACGATGAGTTGCGCCGCGACCCGCAGGGCGAGCGGATTGCCACCGCAGGCCCAGCGCGCCCACTCCTGCCGCTCCTCCGGCACGTCGTGGGCGCGCAGCAGTTCCGTCGACTCCGCGGGCGTGAACGGCTCCAGCGCCAGCGGGACCAGCAGATCGGACCAGCCCGGCTCGGCCCGCCACTGCACCGAAGGCGCCTGCCGGGAGGCCACGGCGACCAGGGCGCCGGCCGGGAGCGCCGGTATCACGACGTGCCGCAACCACTGCTCCGGCTGGTCCACCTGGTCCGCCCGGTCGAGATCGTCGATCAGCACGACGGGCGGGCGCATCCTGTCGCCCGGCATCTCCACCCGGCGGTCGTCCTGCCCGGGCCGGATGACCACAACCCGGCGCTGCCCGAGCCGGGCCTCGTCCGCAAACCGGGTCAGCAACGTCGACTTGCCGATCCCGCCCGGGCCGTACAGGTAGAGCACGGTGAACGTGTCCGTACGGCCGGCCGACGCCACGCGGAAGGCCGTCAGTTCCTTCCCACGGCCGTAGAAGGAGCGCATCCGCGCATCCTGGATCTGCCGGTCGAGCAACGCGGCCGGCTGACGTTCACTGAAGTCCATCTTGTTACCGTTCGCTCCCTACGTGCCCGGTCCGGCGGGCACCCGACCTGTGGCGTTGCCGTGCACCATCGGCTGGTCGGCTGGTCGATGGTGACAGGTCCGCGCCAGTTCGGCGGGAACGACGTCCGCCCTGCCCAAAGGGGATAGCGAAGGCTGCCCGGTTGCCCGCCCGCGCCCGCCCGAACCGCCAGGACCCCGGCGATCCAGCGCTTGGCCGCTACGGTCATCGCGACGCCGCCCACTGCTCGAACGTGATCTTCCCGCTGTGGAAGTCGCCGGCCGGCAGCACGCCACCGTCGGCCATCGCCTTGCCGACGGGCACCGTCAGCACCAGCTTGCCCTTGCCCCTGAGAACGCCACCGACGCCTTGCGGCTCAGCGTCGACACGTTCGCCACGTCGATCACGACCTCCACGCCGCGCAGCGCGTCGTCGAGACCGGCCCCCGTCATCAGGTCGACGCCACCCGACCGGGAGATCACCACGACCTCGTGGCCCTGCTCGCGCGCCCGCTCGACCGCCAGCTTGCCGACCCAGCCGGTCCCCCCGGCCACCGCCATCTTCATCGTGTCCCGTCCTCTCGCGTCGACTCAGCAGACAAGACCAGGACGAGGGGCCGAATGTGACAGCCGATCGCGCCCGCCAAGTCGCGGCCCAACGGGTCGTCAACCCGATTGTCTCCGCGCTGGCAGAGGTGCATGTTGAAAGCGAACTCATCGGTCGCGGAAGGAGGTGAGTCAGATGGCCGAGGAATTGCGGCTGCACTTTACCGAGGACGGCGCCGACCCGGGACGGGTGGCGGTTCTGACCGGCTACCTTCGCGACGAGTTGCGACAACTCGACGTGGACGATGTGAGTGCGCTTTCGACGGGCGTGCCGCCGCCGGGGTCCAGGGCGTTCGACGCGGTCGCGGTCGGCGGGCTCCTGGTCACGCTTGGCCGGTCCGCCAGCGGACTGCGGTCCGTGGTCGGCGCCGTCCGTGCCTGGTTGGCCCGGGGCGACGGCGTTCGCCGGACGGTACGGCTGGAGGTCGGCGGCGACGTGCTCGAGCTTTCGGAGGGTCCGCCGCGGAGCAACAGCGGCTGATCGACTTGTTCGTCAGCCGGCACGATCCCGGGGACGGCACCCGGTGACCGGCCGGCGTACGGCGCTGATCGTTGCCAACGACCGGTACGAGCACGAAGGACTCATGCACCTGCTGGCGCCCGGCGCGGACGCCGAGGCGCTGGCCGCGGTGCTCGCCGACCCCCGGATCGGAGACTTCGACGTCCGGGTCGTCCGCAACGAGCCGGCGCACGTCATCCAAGGACAGATCGAGGACCTGTTCTCCGAGGGCCGGGCGGAGGACGTCCTTCTGCTGCACTTCTCCTGCCACGGGTTGAAGAGCGAGTCCGGGGAGCTGTTCTTCGCCGCCCGCAACACCCGTCCGAACCGGCTCGGCTCCACGGCGACCTCGGCGGACTTCGTCCAGCGGTGTATGCGCGCCAGCCGCTCGCGCAGCGTCGTGCTGCTGTTGGACTGCTGCTACGGCGGGGGCCGGGGCCGGGCGGTCATCACGACCACCCGATCGCCGGCGTCCGGGCGGGCGCCGTTCAGGAACTGGACCGTCTGAACCGAGGCCGGCACGCCGGGCTGGCACTGGCCGCGAAGGATGCCCTCGAGCGCCTCGCTCGCGACGACAGCCGCACCGTGGCCGCCGCTGCCGCCACCGCCCTCACCGCCACCACCGCCTCCACCGCCTCCACCGACGCCGACGCCGACGCCGACGACACCGACACCGGCGGCGGCGGCGAGGCGGACAAGCCGCGCCACGAGGCCGCTCCGGTGCGGGCCGTCGGTGCGGAGGCCCGCTTGTCCACACCGGCACCGGCCCAGGCCGGCCGGGAGCCGAGGAATCGTCGGTGGATCTTCGTCTCGGCGGCCGCCGTGGTGGTCGCGGGCGCGGCCGCCACGACCGCGCTCCTGCTGACGAATCACGATCACGGTGGCACGGCGACACCACCGGCGTCGACGCAACAAGGGTCGGCGCACCAATTCATGGCGACCTCCCCGTGGCGGCTCCTCATCCGCGACACCGCGCAGGGCAACGACCCCGGCTGCAACGTGACGGTGACCGCCGCGGGCAATGGCGTGCCGGTGGCCGAACCGACCGGGGTCTACTCGTCGGTGGCCTTCCAGGTGCGTGCCTCGGGCACGTTCAGCTGGACGGCGAACGACCCCAGATGCGTGGTGCTGCATCAGGACGGCGCCGGAATGACGGCACTTCCCTTCATACCGCCGATCCGCGGCGACAGCGACGCGTTCGCGGTGCACGGGCCGGTGACCGTGCGGGTGCTGGACTTCGACGGCAACAGCGTCTGCGAGTTCGCGCTGCATGACGCCGCGGACGGCCGGCAGGTCGATGTCGGATCGGTCCCCGAAGGGGGCGGCCCGGTGACTCTCGACCCGGCCGGGTCCACCCAGGTCTATCTGACCAACTGGTACTGCCAGGTGCGGCTGGGCGAGAAATGACACCGGCAGCTAGGGCGGCCCGAGGCGATCGGCCGGCCCTGGTGAGCTGACCCCGGCCGGGTCCTCGAAGATCACGCTCGGGCTCTCCGGGGCCTGGTTGAGGGCCCACAGCCCGATGCCGTCGGCCAGGGCGAAGACCAGCGCGATCAGGATCGCGAGGATCAGCCGGCGGCGCCGCTCGCGGCTGCGCCACTGGGCCCGCGCCCGGCGATATTCCGGCGGGGCCGCCTCGACCCCGGCGGCCAGCGTCTCGAGCGTCCGGCGCAGCTGATCCTCGGTGTCGCCCGTACTCCTCATCGTCGTTCCTCCAGGACCCGGGACAGCGCGGCCATCCCGCGCGATGTGTGTGATTTGACCGCTCCGCAGGAGATGCCCATGGCCTCCGCGATCTCCGCTTCGCGCAGGCTCAGCCAGTACCGCAGGACCAGGGCCTCGCGTTGCCGGGCCGGGAGTTGTTTGAGGGCGCCGACGAGCGCCCGGTGGTCGTCGTGCAGCATCGCCTCGGTCTCCGCCGACGACTGCGCTCGGTCGGCGAGCAGCGTGGCGGGATAGGCCAGCCGGGCCGCGGGCCCGGCGTGCCGCCGGATCACCTGCAGGTGGCGCAGGCGCATCCGGCTCAGGTTGCAGACCACCGAGCGAAGGTACGGCAGCGCGTTCTCGACGCCGCGGAGCCGCCGCCAGCGCCGGTAGAGCTGGTAGAACGCCTCCGCCACGATGTCCTCGGCGTCGTCGGCACCCAGCAGCACGGCCAGCCGCAGCATGCTGCTGTAATGCTCCTGGAACAACCGCGCCAGCGCGGCTTCGCGTTCCGGATCATCATCGCCGCCGGCGGCGGCGAAACCGGCCGGTCCAGGGCCTGCCGGTACGGCGGTAGACATGGTCGCCGGGCGTGGCGTGCTCTCCTCCGTCATGACGGGCCAACCGCCGATCCGGTACGCAGGCGACGCCGCCCGCCCCGCGCGAGCAGCGGGCCGACGCCGGCGACCACGACGAGATTGACGACCAGGGCGACGACCGCGGCGTACATCGGCGTCCGGTGGTCGCCGAGGCCGATCCACACCACGGCGGAGAAACCCTGCCGGACCACCAGCAGCGTCCCGACGATCATGCCGGTCACCCAGCCCGCCAGCAGCGCCCGGCTGTGCGACAGCCGGGTGAACAGGCCCAGCACGACCGCCGGGAACGTCTGCAGGATCCACACTCCACCGAGCAACTGCAGGTTGATGGCGTCCTGATTGCGGAGCCCGACCACGAAGCCGACCGCGCCGACCTTCGCGGTCAGCGAGATCAGCTTGGCGATCCGGGTCTGGTGCTTGGGCGTGGCGGTCGGGTGGAAGTATTCGACGTAGACGTTGCGGACGAACAGCGTCGCGGCGGCGATGGACATGACGGCGGCCGGCACGAGCGCCCCGACGACGAAGGCGCCGAAGATCGCGCCGGTCAGCGCGGCCGGCATGAGGTTCCGGACGAGCAGCGGCACCGCGGCCTCGGCGTTGCCGGCCGGGGCGAGCACGCCCGCCGCGAGCGCGGCGATGCCCAGCAGCCCGAACAGGCCCAGCACCGCGGTCCAGGCCGGCAGCGCGACGGTGACCCGGCGCACCACGTCCGCGCTGGACGCGGCGAACGTCGCGGTGTGCAGGTGGGGATACATCAGCAGGGCCATCGCCGAGCCGAGCGCGAGGGTGGCGAACGCGGGGTAGAGCGTGGGGTCCAGGTGCAGCGACGCCCCGGGCAGCCCGGGCGTCGGCAGGCGCGCCTCGGCGGCGGCGAACATCGGGCCGGGCCCGCCGAACTCGTCCAGCGCCACGGCCACCACGGCGATCGCCGCGCCGCCGATGGCCACGCCCTTGACCAGGGAGATCACCGCCGGCGCGCGCAGGCCGTGGTGGTAGGTGGCGACGGCCAGCACGGCGAACAGGCCGATGAGCGCCAGGTCGCCGACCCAGCCCTGCGGATACAGCCCGCCCGCGGTGAGCACCGCCCGGATGCCCAGCAGTTGCAGCGCGATGTAGGGCATCGTGGCGAGAATCCCGGTGAGCGCCACCGCCAGGGCCAGCAGCGGCGACGCGTACCGGGCCTTGATGTAGTCCGCGACGGTGATGTGCCCGCCGTCCCGGGCGGCCTGCCACAACCGGGGCAGCACGACGAACGCCAACGGGCAGAGCACCACCGTGTACGGCAGCGCGAAGAAGGCGAGCGCGCCGACGCCGTAGACCAGCCCCGGCACCGCCGCGAACGTGTACGCGGTGAAGATGGTGCCGCCGAGCAGGAACCAGGTGACGCTGCCGCCGAAGCTGCGGTCGGCCAGCGCCCAGCCGTCCAGGCTGGGCAGCCGGTCCCGGCGACGGAACCGGCGGGCGGTGACGGCGACCAGGGACGTGCCACCGACGATGAGCAGGAACGTCACCACGGTCGTCGACTGGATCATGCACACCACCTGACTCGGGCTGTCGTGTACGGGTTGCGCGAGGACCGGATTCGGTTGACCGCCTTGCCGAGGAACTCCGAAACATGTGGGAAATCTGTGTAAACCATGGGAGCGGCCGAAGCAACTCGTCGATGTGACATCAGAACCCACCCCACGGGCAAGCCGGGTGCGACGGCGGAACACCGTCCTGTCGGCCCTGTGCCTCGCCGCGCCGCTGCTCGGCCTGCTCTGGGTTCCCTGGTACGCCGGCGGGGGCCCCGCCCTGGCCGGCGTGCCGTTCTTCTACTGGTACCAGTTCGCCTGGGTGCCCGTGAGCGCGTTGCTGCTGCTCATCGCATACCGCCTGACCCGAGGGGGAACACCGTGACCGCAGATACCACCACCAGCCCACCCACCGGCCGCTCCCGGCCGACACTGAGGACCGTGATCACCTGGACGGCGGTCGCCGTCGTCGGCGCGGTCGCCTGGGGCATGATCGCGCTGTCGCGCGGCGAGGACATCTCGGCCATCTGGCTGGTGATCGCCGCCCTCGGCTCGTACGCGATCGCGTACCGGTTCTATGCGAAGTTCCTCGTCCGCAAGGTGCTGCGGGTCGACGACCGGCGGGCCACCCCGGCGGAGCGCCTCGACGACGGCGTCGACTTCCAGCCGACCGACCGGCGGGTGGTGCTCGGTCACCACTTCGCGGCCATCGCGGGGGCCGGCCCGCTGGTCGGGCCCGTGCTCGCCGCGCAGATGGGCTACCTGCCCGGCACCATGTGGATCATCTTCGGGGTGATCTTCGCCGGCGCGGTGCAGGACATGGTGATCCTGTTCTTCTCGATGCGGCGCAACGGCAAGAGCCTGGGCCAGATGGCGCGCGACGAGATCGGCCCGTTCGGCGGTGCGGCGGCCCTGATCGCGGTGTTCTCCATCATGATCATCCTGTTGGCGGTGCTCGCCCTGGTCGTGGTCAACGCCCTGGCCCACTCGCCGTGGGGCACCTTCTCGATCGCGATGACCATCCCGATCGCCCTCTTCATGGGCTTCTACATGCGGGTGATCCGGCCCGGCCGGGTGGTCGAGACCTCGGTCATCGGCGTGTCCCTGCTGCTGCTCGCGATCGTCGGCGGCGGCTGGATCCAGGACTCCGGCCTGGCCGGCGCGTTCACCCTCAGCCCGGAGACCCTGGCCATCTGCCTGGTCGGGTACGGGTTCCTGGCCTCGGTGCTGCCCGTCTGGATGCTGCTGGCCCCCCGCGACTACCTCTCCACCTTCATGAAGATCGGAACGATCAGCCTGCTCGCCGTCGGCGTGCTGATCGCCGCCCCGGTGCTGAAGGCCGACGCGGTGACCTCCTTCGCGAGCACCGGCGCCGGACCTGTGTTCGCCGGCAAGCTGTTCCCGTTCGTCTTCATAACCATCGCCTGCGGCGCCCTGTCCGGCTTCCACGCGCTCATCTCCTCCGGCACCACCCCGAAGCTGATCCAGAAGGAGTCCCAGGTCCGGCTGGTCGGCTACGGCGCCATGCTGATGGAGTCGTTCGTCGCGATCATGGCGCTGATCGCGGCCTGCATCCTGGAGCCGGGCCTGTTCTACGCGATGAACGCCCCCGCGGGCTTCCTCGGCGCCACCGCCGAAAGCGCGTCGACGGCGGTGGCCACGCTCGGGTTCACGATCACGCCGCAGGACCTCACCGCCGCGGCGGCGGCCGTCCAGGAGCAGACCCTGGTGGCCCGCACCGGCGGTGCCCCGACGCTGGCGATCGGAATGTCCGAGATCTTCTCCAGCGTCGTCGGCGGGGAGTCGCTCAAGGCGTTCTGGTACCACTTCGCCATCATGTTCGAGGCGCTGTTCATCCTGACCACGGTGGACGCCGGCACCCGGGTCGGCCGCTTCATGCTGCAGGACACCCTGGGCAACATCTGGAAGCCGATCGGCCGGGTCAGCTGGAAGCCCGGCATCTGGGCGACCAGCGCGGTGGTCGTGCTGGCCTGGGGCTACTTCCTCTACACCGGGGTCACCAACCCGCTCGGCGGGATCAACCAGCTCTTCCCGCTGTTCGGCATCGCCAACCAGCTGCTGGCCGCCGTCGCGCTGACCGTGGCGACCACGATCCTGATCAAGAGCGGCCGGCTCAAGTGGGCCTGGGTGACCGGCGTGCCGCTGGCCTGGGACGCCGCGGTCACCCTCACCGCGAGCTACCAGAAGGTCTTCTCCGACGACCCGCGGATCGGCTTCTTCGCCCAGCGGGAACGCTATGCGGACGCCCTCGACCAGGGCAAACTGCTCGCCCCGGCGAAGAACGTCGACCAGATGCACGCCGTGGTCACCAACTCGACGGTCGACGGTGTGCTTGCCGCGTTCTTCGCGGTGCTGGTCATCGCGGTGCTGGCGAACGCGGCGCTGGTCTGCTGGCGTGCCGTCCGGGCCCGCGAGCCGCTGCCCTCCACCGAGACGGAGTTCGTGGAGTCCAAGCTGACGGCGCCGGCGGGGCTGTTCCCGACCGCGGAGGAGCGCCGGGAACTTGCGGCCGTCGGCGCGAAGTCGGGCGGCGGGGATGCCGCGCCATGAGGCTGGCGCGGGTCCTGGGCGGCGTCCGGTGGTACCTGCGGGAGCTGACCGGTGAGAACCAGTACGAGCGGTATCTGCGCCGGCACGGCGTGACGCATCCGCAGGCGGTGCCGCTGTCGCGCCGCGAGTTCGAACGTCAGCGCGTCGACCGGGCCGACAACCGCCCGGGGAGCCGCTGCTGCTGACGGTCCCGCCCGGGCGCCTGAGCGATCAGGCGTTCGGGCGGCGGCAGTGGATGCCGAGTGGTCAGGGGGCGCCGGTGCCGATCCCGCCTGCTCAGAAAGCCTCGCACTTCGCTAGCCCTTTCGGGTTTCGGAGTGCGGGGCTTTCTGCGTCCACGGTCCCCGTAGACCCAGCCCAGCAGCCCTCCGGTAGCGCTAAGGATGATCATCTCAGCGGGAAGGACGACCACGGACGCGTGAATGACTAACAGAGCCGACTTCGTTTACGTTCTTTCCAGCACGCATTGACGCAGCACTTTGAATTGATCAAGGGATCTGGGGATGACGACGCTTCGGACGAGCGGCACCACCCGCACGCGGATCATTCAGCAACGGATCCCCGGCGAGCAGACCCGGCGCGTACCGCTGCCGGCACGAACCCCGCGGGTCATCGCGGTCGTGCCGGCCTACAACGAGGCGGCGTCGATCGCCGCGACCGTCCACGCGCTGAAGAAGCAGTGGGCGCCACGCCTCGACGAGATCATCGTCGTGCCGAACAATTGCACCGATGACACCGGCGCACGCGCCACGGCCGCGGGCGCCACCGTGATGGAATTCCCCGGCGTCAACATCCACAAGAAGGCCGGGGCACTGAACTGGGCCCTCACCACACTGCTGCCCGGCCTGCAGGACCACGATCAGGTCCTGGTCACCGACGCCGACAGCATCCTCGACCTGGACTTCACCCAGCACGCCCGGCGGGCACTGCTCCGTCCGCGACTGCAGGGACATCGCCGCTCGGGCCGGCGCCGACCCGACGTCGGCGCGGTCTGCGCGTGTTTCCGCACCGAACTCCGTCCCACCAGCCTGCTGGCCCGGCTGCAGCGCAACGAGTACGAACGTTTCGCCGGGCAGATCGGCCGCGGTGGCGACAACGCCCTCGTCCTGTCCGGGGTGGCAACCCTGTTCGACGTCGCCGCGATTCGCGCCGTCATCGCCGCCCGCGGACACAGCCTGCCCGGCTATCCGGGCGAGTTCTACCACCGCGACACCGCCACCGAGGACATCGAACTCACCTTCGCGTTCCGGGCCCTGGGCTACCGGCCGATGGCGCCGGCCTCAGCGCGGGCGCAGACGGACATCATGCCGACGTGGAAGGCCCTGAAGGATCAGCGGCTGCGCTGGCAGCGAGGCATGCTCGACAGCCTGCGCATCTACGGGCTCACGAAGGCGACCGGGGCGGACCTGGCCCGCCAATTGGGCATCTACCTGGGGTCGCTGATGGCACCGGCGTACCTGACGTTCCTGCTGATCGCGACGCTGGTGTACGGGACGGTGCCGTTCTCGTGGTCGTGGGCGCCGCTGACGTTGCTGTTCGTCGCCGAGCGCGTGTGGACGGTACGCCGCAACCGGCCCTCTGACCTGGTCATGGCGGCGCTCCTGGTCCCCGAGTGGGCCTATGAGCAGTGGCGGTCCGGGGTGTACTGGCTCGCCGTGTGGAAGACCGTGCGTGGCTCTCGCCGCGAATGGATCAACGCCTGACCGTTTTCCTGGGGAGGAAATCATGTACGGAAACATCGCTGGTGGCACGACCGTGGTCGGTGGCGGAGCTCTCGCGCTGACGGGTTTCAATACGGTGTGGGTGCTCGTCGCGGGTCTCACGCTGCTGGTCGCCGGGCTGGCGGTCATGCGGATGGTGCCGAAACGGCGCCGGGTTCGTGGCTGATCGGCCCCGGCGGCGCGATCAGCCACGCGTCATGACACGTACACCGTTCCGGGACCAGCCTTGGCTGGTCAGACCGCGTAGGGCGAGCGGAACAGCCGGTCCGGGTCGGCGGCCGCCCGGATCCGGCGCAGCCGCGCGAGATTCGCGCCGTAGTAGCGCGGCACGTGGGCCGGGTCGGGTTCGAGGTAGTTGACGTACCGGCCGGCCGACCAGCGGGCCATCGCCCGGTGGCCCGCGTCGACCCACGCGTACGCGGCGCTGACCGTGGCGGGGTCGCCGGCCGCCGGCTGGACCAGCCATTGCAGCATCGTGTGGGCGCCGCGCCAGGGGAACGCCGTCGCGCCGGCAGGGATCCGGGCCTGCGCCCCGGTCAGCCGCTTGAGCTTGGCCACCCCGGGCCTGCGGTCGCGGGCCCGGCGTTCCACGGTGGCCAGCAGCACCTCGATCGCGTCGGCGGGCAGGATGCGCGGGAAGACGTCGCTGCCGACCAGTTCGGTGGCCCGGGGACCGCAGTAGCGGGCGTCGTCGCAGCCGCCGCGGTTGTGCACGACGGTGCGGTGCGGCAGCCGTTCGAGGCGTACCGTTTCCGGCTCGCGCCCGATGGCCCGGACGATCTCCGCGGCCTCGGCGTCCGCGGCGCCGCCCAGCAGCACGCCCGCGATCCGCACGCTGCGGCGGCCCTCGGCGTCGGTGGCGAACTGGCAGGCCGACCAGGTCTCGTCGGGCGCGTCCGAGAGCCGGGCCTGCCAGCCGGCGGCCGCCCGGGCCGCGTCGCGCCACGGGTAGTTCAGGACGAAGGTGCCGACCGTGGTCGCCGGGTAGGTGCGCATCCGCCAGGCCGTGACGACGCCGACCTGGCCGCCCCCGCCGCCCCGCAGGGCCCAGAACAGGTCCGGTTCCCGGCCGGCGTGCACGGTGCGGTGCCGCCCGTCGGCGGTGACGACCTCGGCGGCGGTCACGACGTCGCAGGTCAGCCCGTACGCGGAGGCCGCCATGCCGACGCCGCCGCCGAGCGTGATCCCGCCGATGCCGACCGTGCCGCAGGAGCCCGCGGGGATCGAGACGCCGTGCTCGTCGAGTTCGTCGTAGACGTCGATGAGCGTGGCGCCGCCGCCGATCGTCGCGGTGCGGCTGCTGCGGTCGTACCCGATGGACCGGAGCCCGCGCAGGTCCAGGACCAGGCCGGTGGGGCTGGTGGAGGCACCCACATAGGAGTGGCCGCCGCCGCGCGGGACCACCGGCACGCCGAAGCGCCGGGCGAAGCGGATCACCTCGGTGACGTCGGCGCGGCCGGCGCAGCGGGCGACCGCCGGCGGGGTGACGGTGTCGAAGCGGGGGTCGACGAGGCGGCGGGCCTCGTCGTAGGCGGTCGTGCCGGGCAGTTCCACGGCACCGTCGAGGCCCGCGGCCAGCGCCTTCCAGTCGCCGGGCGTGGGGCGACGACCAGAGCCCCACGGTACGGCTGCCGGGGCCCCGGCGGCCGGCAGGGCGACGGCGGCGCGCAGCAGGGTGCGACGAGAGACAGCCATGGCGACAATATTCGCATATTGGACATAGGTCAGTTCGCCGGGGCGCTGCCGTCCACCCGGCGGCCGTGCTCGTCGGGCACTCCGGACTTGCGCCAGAAGTAGGCGTTGATCTGGTCCCGCCACTCCCGCGCGCTGCGCACCTGCTCGCCGAGCCGCTCACGCACCCGGGCGTGCAGCGCCGCGGTGACCAGCCCGCCGACCGGCACGGCCCGCCACCGCGCCTCGAGCTCCTCCGCCTGCTCGGCGCCGGCGAAATGCGTGTCGTAGATGTGCTGGATCACGGTGGAGCCGGAGCGCAGCAGGTGGCCGTACGGCACGTGGTGGAAGAAGAGCAGCAGCTCGTCCGGGCACGACCACACCGACTCGTAGACGTCGGACCACGGCGCCGGATACTGCCCGGTGAACGCGGTGCCCGACGCGCGGGTCCGGTCGACGCCCACCCCGTCGCGGTCGGCGAAGTGGTACGTGCCCCAGCGGCTGTACTCGTAGCCGTCGACGGCGGGTCCGTAGTGGTCGCCCGGCCGCACCATGAAGCCGACGCCCAGCGGCGCGGTGTACCGCTCGTAGGTGCGCCACGACCCGTCCATCATCAGGTGCAGGGTCGCCCGCAGGGCCGGATCGTCCGGCCCGAAGGTGAGGCTGATCCACTCGTCGAGCAGCGCGCCCGGGTCCGCACCCGGATCCCAGGCGAGCCGGCCGAACGCGTACAGGTTGGCCTGGGCGAGCGGGTGGCCGGTCCAGAACGGGTCGTCGCCCGCGTTGGCGACCGCCACCAGGCCGCCGCCGGCGAGCTCGGCGACGGGCCGGCCGGTCAGCGGGAAGCGCAGCAGCTCGCTCCACTGCGGGGCCAGGTAGCACAGGTGCCGCTGCTGGCCGGTGTATTCCTGGGTCGCCTGCAGCTCGATCGCGAGGCTGGTGGCCGGCATCGCGGCGAGCACCGGCGACAGCGGCTCGCGCGGCTGGAAGTCGATCGGGCCGTGCTTGACCTGCAGGACGACGTTGGCGTGGAAGGTGCCGTCGAGCGGCACGAAGTGGTCGTAGGCGGCCCGGGCCCGGTCGGTGGAGCGGTCCCGCCAGTCCTGGTGATGGTTGTAGACGAACGCCCGCCAGTGCACGACCCCGCCGAACGGCTCCAGCGCGGCGGCGAGCAGGTTCGCGCCGTCGGCGTGGCTGCGGCCGTAGCCGAACGGGCCCGGTTGGCCCTCGGAGTCCGCCTTCACCACGAAACCGCCGAAGTCCGCGATGGCGGCGTACACCCGGGCTGTCGCTGCGCGCCACCACCGCCGCACGCCTTCGTCGGCCGGGTCCGCGGTCGGCAGCCCGCCGGTCAGCATCGGCGCGGCGAAGCTCACCGAGAGATGGACCCTGATCCCGTACGGCCGGAGCACCGTCGCGATGGCGGCGACGTCGGCGAGCCGATCGGTGAGCAGCCGGGCCTCCGCCGCGTGCACGTTGACGTTGTTGACGGCCACCGCGTTGATCCCGCACGCGGCCAGCAGGCGGGCGTACGCGTGGACCCGGCTCAGGTCGTCGCGCAGCGCGCCGTCCCGCCAGAACAGCGAGCCGCCGGCGTAGCCGCGCTCGACCTGGCCCATGACCGGGTGCACCGCCACGTTGTCCCAGTGGTCGAGCATCCGGCGCCGCGCCGCCGGGGACTCGGTGCGGGCCGGGAAGTCGGCACCGAAGGCATCGGCGCCGAGCCTGACCACGTGGAAGAGCCCGTACAGCAGCCCGGCCGGCGCCGCGGACCGTACCGTCGTGGTCCCGGCAGCCCGGCTCAGCTCGTAGCCGTCGCCGTCGGCGGCCTCCGGATCCGTCCGGAGGACGAGATCGGACGCCCCGGCGTCCGGCCGGCCGGTGCTGACGTCGCCGCCGTACCGCGCGCAGGCCTGGGCCACCTCGTTGCGCACGGTGTCGACGAGCGGGCCGGTACCGATGACCACCGTGCGCCGGGACCCGATCGGCTGCCAGGCCACCGGCGGCAGCCAGGCGTGATGGACCTCGGTCTCGCCCGTCGGGCTCACCGCGGGTCCTTGCGGACCACGAGGACGTCGCGGGCGCCGACGGTGAGCGGCGCGCCGCGGGCGATCCGGTCGCCGGAGAGCAGCTCCGTGCCGTCGACGGCCGCGGTCACCCCCACCGGTACGGAGTCGTGGTTGAGCAGGAACAGGATGCGGGTCCCGTCCGGTGTCACCCGGGTCGCCGTCTCCAGCAGCGGCCGGTCCGCGTACGCGCCGGTCAGGCCGTGCCGGTCCAGCACCTGGCGCAGCACCCAGGAGACACCCGCTTGGTCGAGGCCGGCGGCGACGTACCAACCGTGCCCGGCGCCGAAGGCGTTCCGGGTGACCGCCGGGGTGCCCGCGTAGAAGTCCGCCTGGTAGGTGCCGACGGTCGCCGCGCCCTGGGGTATCACCAGCTCGAACAGCAGCCGGGCCGCGACCTCGAGGTCGGCGCCGAGCCGGACCGGGTTGACGAACTCGGGCCCGCGCGCGTCCCACTCGTCGATCCGGACGCCCATGAGCGCGCCGAGCGGCCCGGGCACGTCGGTCAGGAAGGCGTTGTCGTTCTCGTCCACCCGCGCCGACAGGAAGGTGGTGACCACGGAGCCGCCGCGCTCGGCCACCGCCTCCAGCCGCGCGGCGAGGTCGCCCTTCACCATGTGCAGCGCGGGCGCCAGCACGACGTCGTAGCCGGCCAGGTCCGCGGTCACCGCGACGACGTCGACATCCGCGCCCGCCTCCCACACCGCGCGGTGGTAGGCCAGCACCACCTGCTGGTAGCGGACCAGCCGGGACGGGCCGTCGGAGATCTCCAGCGACCACCAGCTGTCCCAGTCGAACAGCAGCGCCACCCGGGCCGGGGTGCGCGCGCCCAGCACCGCGCCGCCGAGCCGGTCCAGCTCCGCGCCGAGCGCCGCGACCTCGCGGAACACCCGGGTGTCGGACCGGCCGGCGTGGCCGATGACCGCGCCGTGGTACTTCTCGCACGCGCCCCGCGAGGCGCGCATCTGGAAGAACAGCACGGCGTCCGCGCCGTGCGCGACGGCCTGCCAGCTCCACAGCCGCATCAGCCCGGGGCGCTTGAGCGGATTGACGTCCCGCGCGGCGGTGTGGCTGGGCGTCTGCTCCATCAGCCAGAACGGCTGGCCGTCCTTCAGCCCTCGGATCAGGTCGTGGGTCAGCGCCATCCGCGCGGCCGACTCGTCATCGGGCGGATAGTTGTCCCAGGAGGCGAAGTCCAGGTGCGGCGCCCAGCGGTGGTAGTCGATCGGGCGGTACATGCCCATGAAGTTCGTGGTGACCGGGACGTCCGGGCTGGACTCGCGGATGGCCGCCTTCTCGTCGCGGAAGTTCGCCAGCATCGCGTCCGACATGAACCGCAGGTAGTCCAGGGTGATGCCCTGGAAGGCGGTGTGGTCGGGGCCGCGCCAGTGCTCGGTCAGCGCGGACGGCGCCTCGATCTGGTCCCAGCCGGTGAAGACGTGCGACCAGAAGGTGGTGTTCCAGGCGTCGTTGAGGGCGTCCAGGGTGCCGTATCGCGCCCGCAGCCAGTCGCGGAAGCCGGCGGCGCAGAGGTCGCAGTAGCAAGCGCCGCCGTACTCGTTGCCGACATGCCAGGCGATCACCGCCGGATTCCCGGCGTACCGCCGGGCGACCCGGCGGGCCAGCTCCGTGGCGAGCCGCCGGAACACCGGCGAGCTGGGGCACGAGTTGTGGCGCTGCCCGAAGCGGTGCCGCCGGCCCTCGAAGTCGGTGCGGGTCACCTCGGGGAAGGCCCGGGCCAGCCAGGGCGGGTGCGCGCCGGTGCCGGTCGCCAGGCAGATCCGCCGGCCCTCGGCCGCGGCCCGGGCGACGACCCGGTCCAGCAGCGCGAAGTCGTACTCCCCGGGTCCGGGCTGGGTCAGCGCCCAGTCGAAGACGCCGAGCGTGACGGTGTCGACGCGGGCCTCGTCGAACAGCCGGTAGTCCTGCTTCCATACCTGCTCGGGCCACTGCTCCGGGTTGTAGTCGCCGCCGAAGGACACCTTGGGCGTGCCGGGCAGACTCATGCCACGAACTCCTTCCGCAGGTCGGTGATCATCGGCCGGCTGATCCGCAGCAGGGCCAGGGCGAACACCGGCACCAGCAGCATCGGCACCGCCTCGGACCACCGGGCCGTGAGGCTGACGGCCACGGCCAGCAGGCAGGCGACGCCCAGGCTCACCGAGGGCGTACGGGTGAGGTAGTAGCCGGCGAGCCGGGCGACGTCGCGCAGGCGGAACGCGAAGAGGGCGTGGATGACCAGCGCGTTCACGCCCCACACCGCCGCCGTGACCAGGACCAGCGTCAGCGGCGCCAGCCACCACCCCGGCAGGCCCGCCGCACCGAGATGGGCCATGTTCAGCGCCAGCACGGTGCACCAGGCCAGCACCGGGACGCAGATGCCCAGCACGCCGGGAAGGCTCTGCCGGTAGCCCCGCCAGAACGCCCGCGCCGGCCGTAGGTCGGCCAGGTCCGTGCCGCGATGGTGCACCGCGCCGAGCACCGCCGAGAACGCCGGGCCGAGCGGCAGGGCGCAGGCCGCCACCAGCGGCAGGTTGCTGGCGTCCCGGCCCACCAGCACGAGGGCGGCCAGGCCGGGCGCGGCGCAGAGCAGAAAGAGCAGCTCGGCGGTGAGCAGCGTGTGGATCAGCGCCGCGGCCCGGGCCAAGGGCCCGGTGCCGAACTCCTGCCGGGTGGTGTGCACGCTCACTGGAAGCGCTCGTACGCCTTGTTGACCAGCTCGATGTACTTGTCGGAGTTCTTGGCCTTCAGCTCGGCCACGTAGGCGTCCCACTCGGTGAGCGGCCGTTGGCCGAGGATGAACCGCAGCGAGTTCTGCACGACGTGGTCCTTGAGCGACGACTCCCACAGCGTCGCCTGCTCGCGTTCCTCGTCGGTGAACGGGTGCGGGGGCGAAACCGCCACGGGCTGCCGCGCGCTCATCACCTTCTGGAATTCCTTCTCCTCCGGCGAGGAGAAGGACTGGACCAGGTCGATGTTGCCGCCGTACGCGGCGAAGACGCCGTTGTAGAAGCCGAAGTTCTTCTGCAGGTGCTTGCTCGCCTTGGGGTTGAGCCCGAAGATGTCGACGTCGGCGGTGAGGGTGCGCTTGCCGGCCGCGTCCTTGGTGAAGGTCGTCCCCTCGACGCCCCACTTGGCGAACTCCTGGCCGGCGTCGGAATACCACAGCCAGTCGATGAACTGCATCATCGCCACGAAGTTCTTGCTCTGCAGCGCCTTCGTCGAGATCATGATGCCGTTCTCCAGCCGGCTGGCCGGGTTGATCTCGCCCGCCGGTCCCACCGGCAGCGGGATCCGGACGAGCCTGGCCTTCGGCAGCGTGCTCTTGAGGTCCGGCCGGTTCTCGTTGACCAGGGTCTGCGCGTTGGCGCCGATGACGAACGACTTCCCGTTGGCCAGCTTCTGCCGCGCGGCGTCGTCGGTCTGGGTGAAGCTCTCCGGATCGAGCAGTCCCTCGGCCGCGAGCTTGTTCAGGTACTGCAGCATCTGCTTGTACTGGTCCGTGGCGCCGGTGTAGTCGAACTTCTTCGCGGCCGGGTCCCAGTGGGCGTGCTGGTACGACCAGCCGGCCTTGAGCCCGTAGGACGCGCCCAGGATGCTCAGCAGGCTCCCGCCCGGGTTGGGCTTGCTCCACCGATCGGAGAACGGGTACGACGACGGGTACCGGGCCTTCATCGCCTTCAGGACGGTGTGGAGCTCGTCCCACGTCTTCGGGACCTGCAGGTTGAGCTCTTCGAGGATGTCCGCCCGGACCGCCAGCGAGTAGTCATGGGTGGGCTTCTCCAGCAGCCCGGGCAGCAGATAGAACTTGCCGTCCGACTGCCGCAGCTCATTGAGCTCCGGTTCGAGGTGCCACTTGGCGATCTTGTCCTTCAGGTTGGGCAGCAGGTCCAGGTAGTCGCTCACCGGCAGGATCGCGCCGGAGGCGACGAAGGCGTCCTCCGAGGGGTGGTAGGTCTTCGGGATGATCATCGGCGCGTCCCCGGCGCCGATGAGCAGGCTGCGCTTCTGCTCGTAGTCGCTCAGCGGCACGGCCACCGGCTCGATCTTCACGTTGGTCCGCTTGGTCAGCTCCGACCAGAACATCCAGTCGTTCTTCAGCGGGTAGAACGGGTGGTTGTTGTACAGGGCGGTGAAGGACAGCGGCTCGGTGGCCTTGAACTGGTCGCCAAGGCCGTACTCGGCCATCGCGCCGACCCGGCTGCCGGAGAGGTCCTCGGCCTTGGTGGGTTCCTCGGAGCAGGCGACGAGGCCGAGGATGAGCAGGCCGGCGGCGGCTGCCGCCACGCCGCGCCGCGTTCTTGTGCGCATGGCTGTCCTTTCGGGGATCGGGGGGAGGTGGTGGGTCAGCCTTTGACGGCGCCGAGCATCACGCCGGATACGAAGTACCGCTGGATGAAGGGGTAGACCGCGAGGATGGGCAGCGTGGTGAGCACGATGGTCACCGCCTGCAGCGTGGCCGCGGCCTGGACCGCGTCGGCGTCGGCCACGCCGCCCGCACCCTGCGCGCCGGTCGCCCCGGCGATGAGATTGCGCAGGTAGACGGTCACCGGGAAGAGTTCCTGCCGGTCCATGTAGAGGAACGCGGTGAACCACGAGTTCCAGTAGGACACCGCGTAGAACAGCACCATCGTGGCGATGACGGCCTTCGACAGCGGCAGCACGATCCGCAGCAGCGTGCCGTAGGTGCTGAGCCCGTCGACGGCGGCCGCCTCCTCCAGCTCGACCGGCAGGCTCTCGAAGAACGCCTTCATCACGAGCAGGTTGAACACGTTGATGGCGTTGGGGAGCACCACGGCCCAGATGGAGTTCTTCAGGCCGAGGCTGGTGATCAGCACGTAGTTGGGGATCAGCCCGCCGGAGAAGAACATCGTGAACACCGCGATGCCGACCAGCGCGCCGCGCCCCCGGAGCCGGGGCTTGGACAGCACGTAGGCGTAGCAGGTGGTCAGCACGATGGCGATGAACGTCGCGACCACGGTGTAGACCACGGTGTTGCGGTAGTTCGTCCAGAACATCGAGTCGGACATCACCAGCTTGTAGGCGGTCAGGTCGAAGCCGCGCGGCACGAGGTTGACCTTGCCGGCGATGAGGTACGACTCGTCGCTGAGCGAGCGGGCCACGATGGTGACGAAGGGATACAGCGTCACGAACACCACGGCGGTCAGGAAGACCGCGTTCACCGCACGGAACGCCCGTTCGCCCCGGGTGGCGGTCACCACAGGCTCGTCCCGACCGTGCGCCGGGCGATGGCGTTCGCTGACAGGACCAGCGTCAGCCCGATCACGGCCTCGAAGAGCCCGATCGCCGCGGCATAGCTGAAGTTGCTGGACTCGAAGCCGATCCGGAACAGGTACGTGGAGATCACATCGGCCGTCGGGTAGGTCAGCGGGTTGTACAGCAGCAGGATCTTCTCGAAGCCGACCGCCAGGAAGCTGCCGATGTTGAGGATCAGCAGGGTCACCATGGTGGGCCGGATGCCCGGCAGCGTCACGTGCCAGGTCTGCCGCCACCGGCTCGCGCCGTCCATCCGGGCCGCCTCGTAGAGGTTCTCGTCGATCGTGGTCAGCGCGGCGAGGTAGAGGATCGTCCCCCAGCCGACCGTCTGCCACACCTCCGACGACACATAGACCGTCCGGAACCACTCCGGGCGCTGCAGGAACGGCACGGCGTCGCCGCCGAGGCCGCGCACCAGCTGGTTCACGGTTCCGTCGACGGAGAGCAGCTGCATGACGATGGCGGCCACGATCACGATCGACAGGAAATGCGGCAGGTAGGAAACGGATTGGACGAAACGCTTGAGCTTGCGGGCGCGCACCTCGTTGAGCAGCAGCGCGAGCACGATCGGCAGCGGAAAACAGAAGACCAGGGTGAGCACGCCGAGGAAAAGGGTGTTGCCGAATACGTCCCAGAAGGTGGGGTCGCTGAAGAACAGCCGGAAATACCGCAGGCCCGCCCAGGTCTCGCCGAACACGCTGCCGCCGGGCTTGAACCGGCGGAACGCGATCACGTTCCCGAGCATCGGCAGATAGCGGAAGACCAGGAAGAACAGCAGCGGCAGCAGCGCCAGCGAGTAGAGCTGCCAGTCCCGGCGCAGGGTGTGCCGCCAGCTGCGGCGCCGGGCGTCGCCCGCGGGCTCCCGGGCGTCCACGATGGTCGGCGGGGGTGGATCGGACGTGCTCAGCGCGCTCACCCGGAGTCCCCTAACCGGCCGAAACTTTCGGCACGCTAACGGAAATATCGGCGTTACATTGGCGAACGTAATTTCGTTCCCACCCGATGTCAAGGCGCCTCCGGGAGCCCTTGACATTGACGATGGTCATCATGGAATGTGGTCACAGGCGCGCGGACAGCCGCCGCCGAGCGGTGTCCTTACGGTCAACTTCCGGGAGCTTCGGCCGGGCCGGGCCCAGCCGCTCAGCCGAGCAGCGGGTCGTCCAGCAGGTGCGCGAAGGCGAGTTCGGCGGCGCCGATCAGGGCGGCGTCGTTGCCCAGCCCGGGCGTCCGCATCCGGATGTGCTCGCGGGAGGCGGGCAGCGCGATGGCGTTCATCCGGCTCCGGATCTGGGCCGCCGCCACCAGGTACACGTCGCGCAGGGTGCCGCCGAAGATCACCGCTTCGGGGTTGAAGATGTTCGCGAGGTTGCCCACCCCGAAGCCGATCCACTCGCCGACCTGGCGGACCGCGAACTGGGCCTGGCTGTCGCCGCTCATCGCCGCGTTGACCACGCCCAGCACCGCCTCGCGACCGGTCTCGCCGGCTCTCCCGGCGTGTTCGAGCAGCGCGTACTCGCCGATCTCGGTCTCCCAGCAGCCACGCGAGCCGCACCCGCACTCGCGGCCGTACGGGTTGACGACCATGTGGCCGACCTCGCCGCCGTACCCGCCGTAGCCGGCCACCCGGCGGCCGCCGGCGATGATGCCGGCGCCGATCCCGATGTCGCCGTGCAGATAGACCACGTTGTCGCAGCCGACCGCGACGCCCCGGCTGTGCTCGACCAGCGCGGAGACGTCGGCGTGGTTGCCGACGGTCACCCGGCCGGCGGCGCCGAGCGCGGCGCCGAGCGCGGCACCGACCGGCTCCTGCGCCGAGCCGATGGTGGAGGTGAGGCGGACCAGGCCGTCCGCGCGACGGGCCCGGCCGACGACGGCCACCCCGGTGCCGACGGTACGGGCATCGTCGGCCACCGCGCGGCGCATGTCGTGGACGAAGTCGGCGAGCGGCTGGACCGTGTCGAGCAGCGGCATGCCGGGCGGGCGGTCGGTCTCGCGGCGGTCCAGGATGCACCCGCCCAGGCCGACCCGGGCCGCGCGGAGCCGGTCCACCTCGATGCTCAGCGCGTACGCGTGCACCCTCGACGACTCGGGCCGGACGACCAGGGACGGTCGCCCGGCCCGGCCGGTCTCGCGGGGTGCCGCCTCGCTGACCAGTCCCGCGGTGGTCAGCTCGGCGGTCAGCACGCCGATGGTGCTGCGGTTGAGCCCGAGGCGGCTGGTGAGCTCCGCCCGGGAGGTGGCGCCGTGCAGGTGCACGTACTGCAGCAGGGAACCGAGGTTGTGCCGGCGGACCTCCTCCGGGCCGGGGGCGGCTCGCATCAGCGTGCCGTCCCCGCACCCGTGGTTCCGCTCACCGGGTTCCGGTAGCAGCCGCCCTGCGCCGGGCCAGCGCATCCACGCTGGCGGCGACCAGCAGAATCGCGCCGGTGAACATGTACTTGGTCCCGGACGAGAAGCCCATCAGGCCCATGCCGTTGTCGATCACGGCGATCACCGCGCCGCCGATGACCGCGTTGATCACCTTGCCCTTGCCGCCGAAGAGGCTGGTGCCGCCGATCACGGCCGCGCCCACCGAGTAGAGCAGGATGTTGCTGCCGCCGGTGTTCGGGTCGACCGAGCTGGCCCGGCTGACCGCCATGATGCCGCCGATGGCGGCCATGAACGAGCAGATCGCGAAGACCGAGATCCGGATCCGGTCGACCGGGATGCCGGCGCGGCGGGCCGCCTCGGTGTTGCCGCCGACCGCGTACACATGCCGGCCGTACGTGGTCCGACCGAGCACGAAGGTCCACAAGATCAGGAAGGCCGCGATGATCGGGACGACGATCGGCACGCCCTTGAGCGAGTTGATCGCCGGGTTGACCGCCCGTTCCTGGGTCAGCACCGCCGTGGTGACCAGCACCAGCACGGCCAGGCCGCCGATCCGCAGCAGCACCACGCCGATCGGGTCGGTCACCAGGTTGCGGGCCGCCCGGCTGCGGACCCGGCTGAACTGCACCAGCGCGTAGCCGGCCACCACGCCGACGGCGAGCACCCAGCTCCACAGCACCGGGATGTTGTTGTTGTTCAGGGAGATGACGAACTCGTCGCGGATCGAGATGTTGATGCCGCCGCCGAGCAACTGCAGCAGCAGACCCTGGAAGCCGAGGAACGCGGCCAGCGTGACGACGAACGACGGGATGCCGACCTTCGCGATCAGCACGCCGAGCACCAGGCCGATGACCACGCCGGTGACCAGGGCCGCCGGGATGGCGAGATACCACGCCACGCCGTGATTGGTCAGCAGGATCGCCATGACCGCGCCGCAGACGCCGCTGGCGAAGCCGGCGGAGAGGTCGATCTCGCCCAGCAGCAGGACGAAGATCAGGCCCATCGCGATGAAGACCACCTGGGCGCTCTGGGTGAACAGGTTCGCGAAGTTCAGCGCGCTGAAGAACGTCTCCCGGGCGACCCCGAAGACCAGCACGAGGACGATCAGGCCGAGGACGGCCGGCAGGCTGCCGAGGTCGCCGCCGCGCACGCGGCCCCAGTAGTCGTTGATGTGGCTGGCGACGGTCGGCTTGACGACCTTCAGGCCGCCGGCGGTGGTCGTGGTAGTGCTCACTGGTCGCCTCCGGGCGTGATCTCGATGCCGCCGTTGAAGTCGGAGGGCTTCTCCGGCGGTAGGCCGAGGTTGCCGCTGCGGCCGGAGGTGATCAGTTCGACGATCTGGGAGTGGGTGACGTCGCTGGTCTTGACCTGGGCGGCGGTGCGGCCGAGGTAGAGGGCGGCGATCCGGT
>Ga0307515_10000740_pt1 | contig 75651 bp, 69 predicted proteins | sample 17_EM_MG_FD_194513 | JGI IMG/M metagenome (GOLD analysis project Ga0307515, IMG submission 194513) | Populus trichocarpa ectomycorrhiza microbial communities from riparian zone in the Pacific Northwest, United States - 17_EM | ecosystem: Host-associated > Plants > Roots > Unclassified | place...
CTGACTTAAGCTGATAAAACCTCGCCGCAATCGTCTTTTTGGCTCCCATCACCGCACTGTTACCTCCCCTCTTCACCAAATCATACCGGTAACTGTGCTTTGACTTCTTCCCCAACTCTTTTATATCTTTCTTACTTTCTTCGCATTTCACCTCTGTCAACCTTCGGCTAATATGCGAGAAAGAAACATAATCTAAAAACGGTAGCTGATTTTGCGTTTCGGGATAACTTCCGCAATGCTTATACGCCGCCTTTGTTGCTTGTTGATCCGCTTCTTCATTGCTTTCTATCCCCTTATGTGCAGGTACCCACCGGTACTCCACCTGGATATTTTTCCTGGCTAATGCGTCGGTCCAATTCATCGTTCGTAACGCTAGCACCTGTCCTGGTCCTGGCTCGTCCGATTGTATTCGTCTTATGGTTGCCTGGGAGTCCGTAAACACCGTAACCCTGGTAACCTTCTTTTCTTCTGCCATCTCATCCGCGATCTTCATCGCTTCTGACATCGCATACATTTCCGCATCAAATGCTTCTTTCTGTCGGCCTAGATGTGTCCTCCTCTTATTCCACCTTCCCCCTTCCTTCCATACCACTGCACATCCTACCCACTCATCTTCTTTTCTCGCTCCATCAGTGCAAAAAACAAGTCCTTCTCTTTCTAACTTTGCCTCTTTCAGCGCTTATTCCTCATCCTAAATTATCACTTTGCCCTTAAGGCTTCTCTTTTCCGGTGATAGTGTCGTCCGTTCATAACTCCTCCTCTCGAAAGGTTTATCCTCCGGGATCAACTCATCAATCCCCTCCACCCTTTGTAACACATTCCTCCGTACTTCTAACATTTTCCCTCCGCCTTGAGCATCGGGCATCATCATCTGTCTCAACTTATACCGCCGAACCCGGTTATTAAGAAGAGCCTTTGCCGGTCGTAAACCCGCATCATTCATCAAAGCTCATTGAGGTGTTGTTCTAAAGCATCCGGTTATCCTTCTGCCTTGTTTATTCAACAACCTTTGAATTTCCTGAGCCCGATTTTCTTGTCCATGCCACCACAATTCAGACCCATACAACGCCACCGCCTGAACTGCCGCAACTTGAATTCGTTTGCATCCTTCAGAGCTCAATCCTTTCTTCGTCATCAAGGATCTCACCGTATTTTGCACTCTCCTTGCTTTCGCTAAGGTCTTTTTCGTATGATCGTTCAGGGTAAGCATATCATCCAACCATACCCCCAACCATCTTGTCGCTTCTTTATTATATGAAACCTCATGACTTCCTACCCTTACTCGGGCATTCATCTTTGGTTCCTTATTCTTTCTTCGTCGTGTGAACAACATCGCTTCCGTTTTTTCGATGTCGAACTGACAGGCATTCTTCTTTGCCCAAATTGTTGTTTCTGCGGCGCATCTCTCTAGTCGCTGTGTGCATTCCCCCACATCTTCACCTTCCACCACCCATGCCACATCATCAACAAAAGATATACCATCACTTCCACACTCTTCTTCCTTCATTTCCACTTGGCCGAATAACCCCGAAAGGTATATAACGAAAAGTACTGGCGACACTGGCGACCCCTGCTGAACTCCCGTTTCCACATCCATACTGTCTCCCTCCTTTCCATCCATTGACATAATCACTTTTCTCTCTTCCATAAAGCTTTCCACCCACCTCACCAGGTCAGCTTCAAACCCCATTTCCTCCATTCTTTTTATTAAGTTACCCTTTGCCACATGTGGAAAGGCTCCCTTAACATCCATCAACAGCACTGCCGCGGTATTCCCCCTCCCCCACACTTCTTCAACTCTCTTCATCAACCTTCCAACCGCATCTATTGCTGATCTTCTTTTCCTGCATCCAAACTGTCCGTCGTGAAGTAGCCTCCTTCGCTCACACTCCTCTGCTATTGCATTGGCTGTCACTTTTTCAACAACTTTTCCCAGACAATTTAACAACGTTGTCACCCTGTATGCTTTGGCGACTCCGTAATCTGGCTTATTCGGTTTCGGTATAACCACACCCTTCGCTTCCTTCCAAACTCGGGGGTGTATTCCTAACCTAAATGACGTTTTGACAATGTTAATTATTCTTTGGGAGTCCCATTCCCAGAATAACCTTATTGCCGTAAAACCCAACCTATCCGGTCCGGGTGCCTTTTGAACTGACTAATTGAATAGCACCTCTCGAATATCCTCATCAGTAATCTTTTTCCACATTTCTCCTCCCTCTTCTTGGGCCTTTCTCTCCACACCCTTCAAAGGTTTCGGAAATGCTTCCTCATTTATTAATTCCGCTTTTTCCTCCCAAGACTCCGCCACTTCTCCAGTCCTGGATCTCAAAGCCTTTGTCGGTTGTTGTCCGCGTGGTTTCGTATATCTCAACGCCTGCCAGACTTGGTCTCTTGTTGCCGAAGTTAGAAACTTCCGCCAGATCTCCGTTTTCAACTGTCGGATCATTCTTCTCAGGTTGCTTCGCTGCTTCCTAACTTGTTGCTGCGTCGCTTCCCCGTTCTTTCTTGCTCTCTTTATCGATCCCAAAATCTTCCGATTTTCCGCGATCTCCGCCGTCCACCACCTCTTAGTCCTCGCACAAACCTTAACCTTTTGCAGCACCTATTAAGATGATTAACGAAATTCCGCTGCATCCACTCAGCTTCCTTCTGTAAATCCTCTTCACTGCTCTTCTCATCCAAAACAGGTCTCTTTGAGCTCTTATCCTTCCACTCTTTTTGTGCTTTTTTATAATTTTCTTCCTCATCCTTCGACTTGAGCCCATCGATATCCCATCCTGTAACTTTTCTCAACACTTCAACTCCTTCCCCTTCGTCCCATCTTGAGTGGGCACACACAATCGCGTGATCCACAGTAGTTGTTAAATCTGTTGAAGTCTCTAATCTATCGGCCATCGAGGCTTTTGTAATAAAGAAATGAATAAGCGATCCCGAAGTTTCGCCGTTTCTCATATTTGAATGTGTTTCTTCCCCATCCGTAACATCGATCAAATCGTACTCATCCATAAGATTTTCCAAAATGTTCGCATCTCATTTTGGTGGGCACTGCGGGTCCCATCTATCACTGTGAGCATTCCAATCTCCTCCCAAAAGAATCTTTTCCTGCTCCATAATCTCCCTCCATCTTGCTGTTTGTGCCGGTCTGCCTTGACTTCTCACTCCCCCCTCTTGTCTCAGCTGATCATACACATTCACCAATCTCATTTTTCTACCCGACGGGTATCTTATATCAAATACCTGAACATCTCCATCTCCCCCCTTATCCACTTCCGAAAACTCCAGGTGCGTATCTCTTCTTATTGCTGTCATCGTTCTTCCTCCTCTAACCACCCTATATCCTGGGTGACTAATGTTGTATCCTTCTCTCTCCACATACGGTTCTTGTAACATCACAACATCAACCCCCCAAACAATTCCTGTTTCCAACGCCATCATAGTCGCCTCATACCCCCGTCCACAGTTATGCATTACGCATTTCACCATGACTTCATGGGGGTTTCTTGGGTCCCTGCGTTAGAAGATTCTCCTTCCGTCTCTTGGGTCATCACGACCTGGACTTCCGGCTCCTTTTCGATTTGCTCATCATCCTGAGCCTTCTTTTCCGCCTCTGCCGTTGATGGTCCCCCATCCTCAGTACCATCTGGCTTCTTTTGTTGCTCTGTTGTAATATTTCGACGTTCCCCCTCTCTCTCCTTCCAGGTTCGTCGTTCTTCTCTCACTGTCTTAATGGCCTCCTGTTTCTTAACGCAACAATTGGCCTTCGCGATATGATTTCCCTTGCAGTTAACGCATTTGTCGACATTATGGGTGCAGTTCTGTCCTGCATTAGCCTTGCAACCTACCACGTTGCACTTATGATCTTTTGTTAGATGTCTCCCTGCGCACAACATGCACGCCGGCATCTTCAAAGATCCACATTTCCCATCAACATGCCCCCATCTGCTGCACACTCCACAAAAGGAATCTGGTCCGGCATTCACAAACTTCTCCACATCATACTTCACTCCTGCCGCCCTCAGACCCCCCTTCAAAACTCTTTCGGCCATTTTACTTCCCTTGACCTCGAATACAACCGAAGATGCTTTCTTTCCTTCCGCGTTCTTCTTCTGCACATCTTTCGGTCCTCCAATCCAGTTGATGGCGAGGGGCAACACCACCCCCTTGTTCTCAGCCTGCAATTCCTGCCTCAATTTTTCAAGTCCACCACCCGTCTTCTTTCCCAAATACCTATCAAAATTGACGCCGTGCATTTTCACTCTCTCCCAGAGTTCATTTGTCTCAATGTCCACGATTCCTGCGTCCACTTTTCTTGCTGCTTTAATCACAATTTCCCTATACCGAATCAACATTTCGGCCGTTGCTGCAGGGGTCGTGATCGTCGATAGGCATCCCCGGGTGTTCTTCGTAACTCCCTGAATGCGCACAAAATGTGGGACCTTTGCCTCGAAAAGTGCCCTATTCACTTCCGACGAAATATCCAAATCTTTCTTCTGAGACAGGGGGAGACCATTATCCCTCTTAAAGGTGACTCTCCTCTTCTCCATCGAATTTTGTCCTGGGGGGACCGGCTTCATCTCTTCCTTCTTTTGCTGCCTCTTTACTTCAACAAAACCATACCCCTTCTTCTTCTGCTGCTGTCCCGACTGTTGTTGTTGTTGTTGTTGTTGTTCAGGTTGCTTCTTTGTTGGTGGAGGCGCGGCCACCCTCTGGGCCCACGTTTCCTTCTTCTTTCCTTCCGGTTTCTTAACTTCCGGTTTTTTGACTTCTGGCTTCTTAACCTCCGGCTTTTTAACTTCCGCCGTTGGTCCCATTGGTACCGCCTTTACCTCCGGTTTCTTCGCCTCTTTCTTTTTCTGTTGTGGCACTGCTGGCGCCACCGGTTTGTTCTTCAGAATTGTAACCTGCCCCACCTCCAGGCGCGGCAACTCCTGACTAACTCCTCCGGGTGGTATAACCGGTGCATGCTTGGATTGCTCCAACTGCTGCTCATCCACCTCCATCTCATCCCTAATGACTCTTTCCACCTTCTCATTTTCCTCCGTGGAAAAAGTCGCTCCTGGCTCGAACTCAATATCGCTCATCTGTTCCTCCTCAGGGGTGGCTTCTACCTGTTTCCCCCTTCGGATTTCCTCTTTCTTCCGGTCTTCTTCCTCCGCATCTTCAAACCTCTTAACTACCCTATCGGTCAATTGGTCCAACATCTTTTCCATGCAATCCTTCATTGCATTTTCAATTGTTTTGGCCATATTAACCGGAGCTAACTTAGCCACCTTTTTCTCAATCTTTTCCAACCGTTGATTAAGTTTTTCCGCCTTCTCCTCATCACCCTCCTTACTCAACTCAATCTCGGTTGCCACTTTTTCCAATGTCTTACGAATGGAGGTAACCCCCGCATCCGTGTGGTTCTGTCTTGCCGCCATAAAATCCGCCTGCTTCAGACACCACTCATCATATCGCTCATCATGCAGCTGATTTGTAGCCATAAAATCCCTCAGCCCCTTAGTGTTCCGAAGATACTCACCAACGAAAGCTTCCAGATCAACCGGCCCATTCTCATTCGTCAACGGCTCTGCAGGCTTAGCCCAATCAACATCCAACTTTTTCCAGCTTGGTGTTTGCGGCATATTCGGGATTGGTCGTTCGGGCGTTACCGGCTTCCTAACTCCCTTCCCCTTATTGCGCTTTTTTCCCTTCTTTGTTGGCGTCATGTAGGGCGACTCGTCCCTCCACTCCACCTCCGTCATCATATCATCTTTGTTGTGGCTACTATCGCTGACTTCGAATTTCCTCGGAATGGGTGTGTAGACTTTCCGGGTCTCTTCCATTCCCCCGTCTTTTTCCGCGTCCTGACTGATATTTCCCTCCGACTGAATATACCTGCTCGCAATAATTCCAGTGCTCGCCCTAGGAGTCAAAAAAGGATCCTCCATAAGTTCGTTTGGAGCACTTAGAGGTAACCCCATAAGGCTTCCCTCATAATTCGTAGATGGCAGAGGGGACTGAACCCTCTCCCTCGGTGTCTGCGACGGGAAGGAAATCTCACTTCCCCAGTAACTCGTAGTCTGTGGTGGCGACAACGAAGAACCGTCGTCGCTCGGAATCGTGTGAACTTCGTGCCTTTGCCTGTTCCCATATTCATGATGACCGAATTTTCTCTCCAAATCGGTTCAATAACTTGGCTCGGATGTCCCTCTGCCCTCACTTCGGCATTATGAATCCTAACTCCTTGGTTGAACTGTTCTCTGGTCAAGGTAACCGCAACTGGTTGAACTCCCAGATAATCTCCTAACTCCTCCTGAGCGATCTCAGAAGTCGTAGCCGTTCCATCTGGGTCGGTAGGAAGCGATCCGGTGATTTCGTTATGTTTATCGAGTACTTCCCCGATGCCGCTGCTGGAGGTGACGGTCGACTGCGCGCTCGACATTTTTCCGTCCAAATTCTCCTTCGCCTTCTTAAGTGACTCCTTAAGGTTAAGCTGTTTTTTGGCTCCGAAGAGTCTCATTTTGGCTCCTAGGTAACTGAATTCGAAGAAAACAGCTGAAAACCGAAGCAAAAGTTTCCTGACGATAATAGAATTGATTGGACGATAAAGGTCTTGGCAAAACTAGAAGGTGGTGTGGTGTGTTGTCGGAGGTGTGCCCCAGTGTCCTGATCCTACTTGTACCCCTGATGCTGTTGAAATCAACACCTATACATAGGTGATCGGAGTGGAAAACTGACATGTGAAACTGTATGGTAATGCAACTGTATTGTTCAACAATCATTGTGAGTACTGAAAATTACGTAATCCATGGCATTCATTTTTTCCTGCACACTGCTTTCAACATGCTCAATCATTTATCCAACAAATGAAAATGTAAATAGATCAACCTCTCAGGTGTGGACTTGACAACCTCAAAATCGGATGATTCCAACTAGCAGATGACCCAGGAAAGTTTCTCTCTGGAATCGATTCTGGGATCAGTGATGACAGTTGAACTGAAGATGACTAACACATCTCAGGAACATTATTCTAGAGGGTTATTTTCATTTCGATACTGTTTCTCAAAACACATCTCCCAGTTCAAGGGCACCTCCAGTATGGGCTGGTGCACCTCGCTGACTCCTTGAGTCGTCACATATTGAGTAAGCTAAATACTGGTAAGTAGTGGTGGCATATGCAGGATTGACTACCTTCCAGGGTGAGGATTAGGGTAGTCATCAGTGCATCTGACAGGAAGGACTTAACCAATTTTTAGGGCAATTCTCATGCCTGGCCACTGCATCTCAAAACTGGCAACATTCAAAAAGGCATCTGCTGTTCACCTGCACAGTATGACTGGATTCATGTTGAGTCGGTCCCTTCTCCACCAAAGATCCCAAAAACACTGAAGAAGGAGTGCATAATACTAATGGAACTCAACTGTCCAACTCCGAAATGTTGAAATATCAGATCCCAGCTTCAAATTGAACCACACTGATGGATTCTAAAGCCAATGTTACTCTCAGCTTACTGCCTGGGTCAGGGATTATCCAGAACAATTAACAGTTGCTCCACTTTCATATCTCATTCCTGATGTGTGCAAGTCACCAAGGCACACTAATAGTGCATTCAACATTTTGCAAACTTAATAACTCAGGGAATTAGCATATTTAGTCAGAGCTTCTGGAGGAAACTAATATTGACATTCTGCACTCTCTACCTGTTCACCCAATCCACAACTAGTTCTGGCAATACCCTCGCCGCAATGTTTATCAGCTTTGACACCCTGATGCATCATATTAGCTGCCTCTGGATTAGTTAAGGGCCTATTGAACTAGCTGCTGTAATGCCTGAAAGGTAGAAATGTAAAGGATCAATAGGACAATTGATTTACCTCAGTACGTTGATATCCAGGGCATTGCCGATTCTGTTAACTATCCATTTTGTTGAACAATGGCTCCTTGCAGCAATATGATATCCATGGAATGATCAGAACACGTGCAGTGAACTGTACTCCACTTCTTGTCTGCTCCAAGAATTGCAGGAAATGTGCGGCAGAATCAGTCTCTGATGAAATGGTTTTGGAAGCAGTACAGGTGCTCTGTGAAATCTCTCTACTTGTTAACTGATAAAATTACTCTAATCTAGCCCATGAAGTACTAGACAAATTATCGGAGCAACTTTACCCAAAGTCCAGAGTTTTTCCACCAAACGTATTATCAATGTCTGTAATGGCCAGAGTGGATCAACAGTTGCCAAAAGTATTCCATCAGTTAAGAGAGCAAAAGATTAACAAAATTTGTGCTGCAATGGAGGTCTATGTATATGGGGACAAACAGGTTATGACCATACAACCAAAGCAATTTCAGGGGCTCCTGAGACGACCCCAATAAGCAGCTATCATATTTCCAGATATGGTTTGACCATAGGCAAAAGAGTGATTGAAGTATGAAATCCGTAAGGTGATGCTGGTAAAATGCCGGCTTTCTCACAATTTGTTCAAAACATTCTGAGCAATAACGAATGCAGCAGGTTAAGAGGAAGGCAATCAGTCCCAGATGCATGTTCGCCACAAATCTTATGCAAAAGAAAGCACTGGCAATAGCTGAGGTTTATGGGGTGGCAACCATGCCTGCCAACAAGTGACGAGAATGTCAGATCTGTCAATCTGATGCTGGAACAGCAGCCAGCAGCTTGAGTATTGCTGTTTCAGACCATGTCACAGACTGTCTAGAGGGCATGATTCATAGTATCACCTCAAATCACCAGAAGAGGCTCAAGAAGCAATTAACCTTCGACCTGGTTAGGTTTAGAACATGGTGGGTGGCAATCAGCAGTGTTGAGCTCCGGAAAACAATTAAGCAGCTGGTAAAACACTTTGGATATCCTAAGATGCATCTTGTAACCCTTATATGGAACTCAATTTGGCCAATGGATTCAAGTGACAGTTCTACCAATCAGATTTCTAAATGGCTACATATCAGCAATGTGAGATATGCCAATCCATCTTGCAACTAAGTTAATTATGTTCCACAGATGCTCAAGAATCATGACTGGTTTACCAGTTTTAATTATATGGAGAAGTCACTACCATACCTTGCCCTTGAAGGCTGGATCAATATTGACTCTGCAAAAGTTTTCAACTTACTTTCCACTACTGATACAGGGCGAAATTCATGTAGAGCCTATCATGTATGTCACCAACATTGTCAGGAAGAGCATTCATTCCACTCTGTATTGAAACAGGAACATCATTTGAGAGAAACACACATTTGCAGAGTGTGAAGATATAGGAAATTATCAACACTCAGAGACGAATTAGTAGATATCGGAATTCCCAGATTGGGGCAGCTATCCCGCGCACAAATGGATGATGACTGGGGACATGAAGTCAGTGGATTGGTGCTGCGATATGATCAGAATGTACTGCTAGACAGTAAACATCTTAAACTTGAGAATGGACTGTTGTACTACCCTCAAACATTTCACTGCCCTACTTCTATTGAGCATCTGGAACTTGATTGCATGGTAGAATATACAAAAGCCAACAATGGGTTCATACTGAAATGTCATAACATGTAGGTCTATTATAAAGCAAGTAAACAGATTAACTTTGATAACATGTTCTAAGTCTGAGTTTTTTCTGTTCTGGTATTCTATTTTGGCTGGACTCCTCCAAATCAGATCCTCCAATTTGGGAGCGCATGCTCACCAGACAAATGGTATCAACCTTCTCTAAGCTGTACACAATTCAACAATCGATATTACATCCTCAATCTACAGCATAGACCCAGGTAATTCTAACACAATACAATAATTTACATAGTTGGGCTGATTGCATTGGCAGTTTCATCCATGTTGTCAAACTGACTAACAAGATACATCTTGGTCCCCTTGGAGCAATATTTCAACTGGCACATGAGGTGAAACAGAATGCTGCATTAGATAGAATCGATAGCATATGGTTCCAAATAATTGTTTCGAATTATCCACCCCCTGGACTGTATACCATTTTGAATGGCTGAATCAAGGGGTGCAGGAGTCAAGGCCAGATAGTATATCACATTGTACTATTTTGTATTGACAATATATAAATCGTTTCCCAAGTGGATGGTACAGGTATGAATGTGCATCAGAATAGTCCTGGGTATTCGGCTAATACTTCCGCTACCTCTGAACATTGAACATTCTTGTGGTTAGATTTTGTTGAACTCTAAAGACTGAGATACACTCTTCATGATATTCTTGTATTCTGTTCCACCACTTCAGAAGCAATGGGGAGCACCTGAAAGTAGTCTCACAGTACCTGAGAGCACTTCTCTTCACATTCAGCCTAGGTGGAAGCATCTGGGAGCACCTGGAAGGATCAGAGTGGTTGTTCAGAGTTGCTGAGTTTGTTAATTCTGACTTCCAAAATGATTTACATTGTGCTGATATTCATCTGCCACCAGTGGTTTGGGAATCTCTAAATCCCAAACCAATCTCCTTACTATGCGCCATATTATCTAAACCTCATACACTGGGGACTTGGTTCCAGACACACCTGCAATTGAATAGGTGCTAGCATATAGTCTATCATCTTGTAAAGGCCAAATTGGATTTGGATGTGGCAGATTCACCACCCCATGGTAACACTCATATTTAAATTCATTAGAGATTGTCTTCAGAATCACACTCTAATTTCAACTGCAATTTTCTGGATTGATAATCTCACTGCAATTCGAGTCCTGCTGGATATCACTTACATCTGTTTCTGTTTCCATGTTGTCTTGATAGATTCCTTTCACTTGTTCCGAGGTAAGTTGAACTCATTTTTGCATACTCTGGCACTTCTGACATCAATTGTGATATTAGTGTATTTTACAGACACACATTGAAAACGATAAATATTGGTGGAATATAATCAATTCTATTCTTTCAATCAGAACTTACATCCTCACTAATACCATTCTCTTAATCATCATCCTCCTTATCCTCCACTCAATGATACTCCTCACTATACATTAAAATCTTTATTGAACGATTTGCTACTGAGTTTATCTATCGATAACAGCACCTGTGAGATGTTCCCTGGCTGGTCTACGTACTTGCTGCACACTTTTATTTATTACAACTATGATTGTTTCTACCAAACACTTTCCCAACCTATTCTCCAGTTTAAACTAGAAGGTATTTAATTGCTAACAGTTTGGTCAAGTACGACTATAGTAATATGCATTCATCTTTTGCCCAGTTGTATTTAATCCCATATACTCTTAGTCCACTTGTTTCTCCACAATGGTAAATTTGCACATTACTGGCTCACAGTATGATTCTTTTGGAGCACTATCTTTTGAATAAAATCAATCAGCTTTGCCTAATGCATTTCTTCTGTACACATGACATTCAGTTGCTTTCAATATGTATGGTTATCATCATTATTCTGCATACAGTAAATCACAACCTTCATGTTTAAATCTAATAACTTTTGGAGGTTACTGCTCTGTTGTTTACTTGGGTCTCTCCCAGATCAATTTTGAGTCACTTGTTGCCCCACTTACACTTCTTCCTTGCTTTCTGCATCTAACTTATGGATTCATTCATTAACATATCCATTTACAAATACCAAATCCATTCAGAGTTCTCATCATTGTCAAATTCCAGCCACTTTCTGAATATCACTAAGGGATTTGTAACCACTGTCTGTTAACATAAGGGTATATCTTACAGCTATTTCAAATGTTTCTGTCTCTGGACAATAGTCCAATGCTTTTTCTCCAGAAATCCAGCCACCTACACTGTCTTTCACTTATTGAATGCACTGAATTGGGGTTGACCCATCCTTGAGGCAGAGTGCAAAAAGACAAAGTTGGGTTGATTCAAACAGCTTGGGGCATTGAGATTGGCATGGTACAAGTCTGATATGCTACCACTGTTATTAACTGCATCATTTTCATCCAAATCACACTCTAGTAATAGTGGCTACTTTATGCTACCTGCAACAATAATTATATGTGGTTCAGGTGCTAGTGGAACTCGTTTCAGTGCCTGGCTTGGTGTTTGTCTCACTGGGTCACTACAATGATGTGCAGCTTGAGTGGAATTGTAAGATTTCATTTGAACAACTGGAATGTTTCTCCAAACTGATTGGGGCACTGGAGGTTCACCAGGGAATAATTACCCTTGTTGAAAGTCTGATTTAGGGGAAACACTTGAGGTATACCACAACTGCCTTGGAGGAGTGTATTTCTGCGGTACTTTTGTCGATAACTTGAACATGCTTTGCTTGCAACACTGCTTGATTGTAAACATGGTATCATGCAAAGTTGGGTAGGGTGGTGAAACTGGGGAGTACCTGAACATGGTTATTATGAAGCAATGTAACCATAAGTACATAGTGGATTATTCCAATGAACGGACTTGGTTTGGTAGATTTCAAATATTCATATCTGATCAATCCAAATTGTTATCTGAATATTGTAAACAGGCACCCAAGCAACCTGGTGGAGCCATATTAGGTGCCTCCAGTGGAGATGCATTTGTCAAAATTCTACATGAACAAATGGATGGTAATCTAACTTAAAACAAATATATAATTCAAAATAAATTCAAGTACAGTCAACTTTACTGAAGTTAGCAGTGACACTGAGCAGAAAGATGGGTTCTTATATTGCATTACATTTTCACAATCTGTGGCATTTCACTGTTCCATTGACCTATCAAATATGGCCAAGAAAAAGATACATTGATTTCAACTAACTTTGTTTTCTTATATAAATGAATTGCATGAGCTGAAAATATTTCCGTCCGGGCGGAATCACTCCATTGGAGTGGACGCGCTCCGTCAGAGCCTTCTGAGACACCCCGGTGGCGGATTACTCTGCGCCCAGCCTCAATACAACGCGTCGTGTTGCATATCGCCCTCTGATTGGTGTTTCACCGTATTGTCTCCCTCTGTCGGTCTTCTATTTCAAAGGATCACTCTGGCATTGTGGCCAACTGTGACAATACGTTGGAATGGGTTCATTGGGTATGCACTTACATCGGGATTGGAATGCAATTGGTGACGTTGCCAAAATCTCTCCTCACGTTCCTTCTACCTGAGCACAAAATGCAATTCTCTCTTTACGAATTATACACATCATTCCAAGGCGCCAGATCTATGCGGCTATTGAGAATCCATCGCTCGTTCTGTCCGTCTCCAGTCTTCCTACTGGTAGTTATCTCTGGACTCATGTGCGTGCAGCCGACGTTGTTTCCCACGCTGACAACTTGCAAAGACACGGCTGCCAGTGCATTTCTCACTTGTACAAATTTCGAGACGGGATCCAAGTTACCCGCGTTTTCAGGTATTGTGGTGAGTGCCCGGGCTAACCAGTACTCAACGAAAGCTCCATCCTTGTTTTGGAGCTTGAATTTGAATAGTTGTTGCAGATACGATGGGAGATGCCCATTCAGCGCACCATAACACCTTCCCGGGAATTGCTTTACCCACACCCGGTCGTTCCATCGGTCCTCTCCGCGCCAGGTCTGGCTTCCTGTGCATCGACACTTCTCAGATATGCGTTCACCTTCTAAACCCTCAACTTGAACACTAATCCAATGGCAAATAGAGAGCTCGATTGCGTGCAGTTGTTCATCTGATATATACATCTTGTTATGACTCTTAGGCTTTATAAAGTCCCGTGTGCCGCTGAATATCGCCGAGCGGTGCATTGCGTCTTGGGTATTGTCGAGTAATGCTCTGAAGTCTTTGATCATAGCACCAGGATGATTTACATCATGGCGGTTTTGGGGTGCCATGAATTCGGGCTTCACATATGACTGGGGGCTCAGGGGGGCAGCCAGATCAGCACCAGAAGGGAGGACTTTGCATGCGGCAGCACTGTTCTCCCGACGCTGAGCGAGGGCTTGGAGGTTGAGCCCTCTGATTTCAAAGCAGAGGATGCGACACTGGAAGGTGATTACTTGTGGCAGGTAGTTGAAATTGTGATTGGGGGCATTCCAACCGTCCTTGAGGCTTGTTTTATATACTTGTTCATGTCTCTTGGCAGAAGACTGTTGCAACGCTCCAGATCGACAAATCTGTTTGGCCCAATCAGACATCAAATCGATCTTCGGAAAGTTGAAGTCGGCATCGAACACCTTGGAAATATCCATCTCGTGGCTGATATAATCGCGCCAGGCTTTCATTTAGCGCCACTACTTTGACGGCGTCCAAGTTTCAGCATTTGTTTCCTTGTCTAGCTTTCGCTTCTTCATGAGTTCCGTTCTTAAGGCATTGTCTTTGGCCTTTGCCATTTTGCCGGCTCGCCCGAGTAAGAAGATATCTTTGAAGGTGTGAAAACGATGCAAGGCGTCCTCCATGTAGCACAATGTTGCATCATTGTGAGATTTATATCGAGCATACATATAGAAATCTAACAATGCCTGTGTGCACTCCATTGCGCGATTGGATATGGGACGCTGAGCAGGGTTTCCGCCTTGTGGAGACTGGGTTACAACTTCAAGCAGGTACCGGCTCATTTCCTTCATCTCCTTCCCATTTCATTGAGACACTTCATCATATGACTTATTTTTTGGTGTGAGGTCGTGGTAAGGAGGCACGGATATCCAGATTGCATTATACTTGATGAGCCGTTCGTGCGTCTTCATGAAGTGGAAAATCGACTTCTGGCGGTGGTCAAGCATGCCGATCTTCATTGTATGGAGGAGGTCGCGCTTGAGGAGGTCGCTGACAATACAGGGAATATGTCGAAACAAGTTGAATCCTCGGTGAACATGGCGCGACAAGAGTTCCGCATCGGCTGCCATGGTGTTGGCATTGCTGAGCATTCTATATAGGTTGTGATCATGCCGGGGGTGTTGCTTGTCAGGATACACAGGATTTCCAAGTTCGTCCTTTGGACACTCGCACCAAAAACAGACATGCCGCTCGAGATGATGTAGATTGCTATACTCTGGGCAATCTGCAAGCCATGCTGCTAGAACGAGTTTGAAACACCCGAAGTTGCCATCTGCACAGAGAATGTTGTAATACCCGCTTCCGGCCCTGGGATTATGTTTCAAGGTGACTGGCTGGAGTAGCCTCTGGAGTACTTCGTTCAGCACCTCTCGGCTTGATTGCCGCTGCTCATCCAGCTGATCCTGAGGAATATTGTGGTTCTTGATTGGAATCGGTAGGAGAGCGATCATTAAGACGCTGCCCGTTGAGGGCATCTGGCGGATCTTCGAAGCTTGATTGCCAATTGTCTTATATACAGGCCACTCTGTCCTGTCGCCAGCAAAATTTCAGAGATGTGTTCCGTCGGACATGAAGCCCACGGGAACAAATGTATCCACCACTCCGAGCGTTGAATAGACTTCGATTAGCATGTTATTATCCTCGAGTGTCTCTCCGTACATGTGTCTCCCACCACCAGTCTGCAATGTGCATTTCGGTATACAGGCGTTTCAGGTGCGTATGGCTGTTAAAGCAACGCTGAGGGGCGAAAACAAGATGCTCGGTGTAGGCTGGCTGCCGCATCAACCATCTCATGCTTTGATGATGTCTCGACTCCAGGATATGATACGGCATTGGTGATTGTCATTCCATCTCATATCGTTGAGAGTGTGTAGTTCCCACTCCCCGAGCGCCTGATTATCTGGCATGCTAGCTATGAGCTTCTGGACCCCATTCCCATTTTCGAAGCTTGGGAAACGCAGAGCGGTGTTTTCTTCCTTCAGCATGTGGTCATAGTACGTCTTGATGGCCTTCTTCTTGATCCCACTCTGGATATATTTGTACTCTTCACCCGTCGCCAACGGGGAGTAGGGATTGTTCTGTAGATTCGTCTCAAGGCAGCCCTGAGTGTTGCGTTCCCATGGTTCAGCAATGTAATCGATCAGGGGAGCGCCGGCGCCAGGGTATATTTCCGTCCGCAGCGGAGGTGGCGGTGGTTGAGAGTCCGAGGCTGCGATGTTTTCAACGTGTTCGAGGTCAGGTAACGCGCCCAAGGCTTTGACTGAATCTTTGTTAGCGTTGAATTCATGATGCTGGGCGGGTTCACCGCATTGGGGCGCGCTGCGAATAGTCAGATTCTTCTGGTGTGCAACTTGAAGGTGTTCAAGATGGTTTTATTTTGATATGTTTAAGTCGCCAGCTGTCTGAAGTGAACATCTTTTGGCATTGAAATTCGGGGCAACAGAAAGGGGTCTTCTCTGGCAATGTCGACAACACGTGACTAGTGGAGTATACACTGTAGAAAGTGATGAAAGATGGTGCCGGGCCTAAGCAGTCTCGTGTGTAAGTTCATGATACTTTCAGCTAACTTATTGAGCCTCAACACCATCATAAGGAGGTTCGTTACATGCCAGGAGTTGCAAAAACGCTGCATGCGCGATGCCCCATAATACTATGAATAAAATAAAACCAATAAATTAAAACTAATACAAAACCCATAAATAAAATAAACCTTGAGCGATCCAAAAACCTCGCGACGCGTGTGATAATCAATGCCTGAGATATATAGATTGGACCAAAGGAAACAAACAAGACAAGGACCTGACCCTAACCCGAACACAAGAACCATAGCCTCCTCTGCAACGCGAGGACTGGTTCACTCCTCGCCTACCGAGCCATCCGGGCGCGCCTCAGCGAGAAGGAGATCGGGGAGAGGGACATTGAGGAGAGGGACATCAGGGAGAGGGACATCAAGGAGACTGTCACCACCTGCCGATTCAACCAGCAGCTGCGGATCCACATCCACATCTGAGGTGTTTCCGGCTGCCTCAGCTTCTCGCAGAGTTGTCACCGCCTGGCGAGATTTTTGCTACATCATAAAACCCAAATGCTGCAGCCCACTGAGGGGATAAGTCTCCGCAGTTCATGGTCGTGGCCGAGGCTCTTAGGTTTGTTGCCGTGGGGCAGGCGCCGTAGGTTGTGGCCGGGGGGTATGCTCGCGCATCTGCTGGCCTTGCTCAGGTAGCACGATTGGCTGATCGTCTACCATGTTATCTACATCGTCAGCCGATGTATTTACCATCTCTCCCTGGCCAATTGTCTGAGGTTCTTTGCCATCATCCTTATCCTTATCCTCCTCCTCATCCTTCTCCTCCTCCTCCTCCTCCTCCTTATCTTCCTTCTCTTCATCTTTCTCCTCTTCATCTTCCTCCTCTTTATCATCACCGTCCCTTTCCATATCCACATCGCCGTCTAAATCAACGCTGTCCGGTGCGTCCACATAATCCTCCATGTGCATATGCACAGCAGAATCATGTTCTGAGTGATATTCGCTGTCCGACTCAGTTGAGTCGGTATCATCAGCTAAGGACATTGATATGGCGGGTGATGGTTCAGGCTCTAAATATACCCGCTCTAGTTAGCCCTCCATGTCCAAGTCTGCCTCTGACAGTTCCTTCCGCAACTGCAAAGCAATGGCACGAGAGATATCATCTCCCCCTGGGGTTTGTCTACCAATACCTTTCCCCTTACCGTGTCCCTTTCCCTTCCCCTTCCTCTTCCCCTTTCTATCCTCAGTCGCCTTCCCTATCCACTTCCCATTCTTTGTTCCCGTTCCTGTCCCGATCCCTGTCTCACCGCCCTGCGTGTCCTGCTCACCCTCGCCATCGTTGTTGTCATTGACATCGCCAGGATGGCTCTATCCACCGCTCAGCGCTCCGTGATCGGCCCAGTTCTCATCGTCATCATCCTTGCGACTATTTCATCCCGATTCAGTGGTTTAATGGCCAGGGAGTCGCCTGGCTTGTACTGCCGGCAGCTTGGCGGCTCAACCTTTGCGCTGGGATCATCGTTACCATACCAATAGGAATGCTCACCGGTGCGTTTAACCTCTCCCAAGCTGGTTGTCTGCAGATTGGAGTGATCGAATTGATCCCCGAAGGCATGGGGGTTGTCCCACCTCAAATTGTTCATTCAGTCGTGGGTTTCGTGAAACATTTGCAGCCTATATCAGTGGAAGGCTGCCCACCACGCCCGAAGAGGTGAACTCTTGCTTCTGCGGTGCGGCCACATCTGCTGGAATTGTGAAAAGAGGCAAGTCGTGACTGGATCAAGAAGGATTATATCATGAAAGAGGTCCCAGGCCCTCTCATCCTTGATCCCGCGAACATTGTATATCCGTATGAGTCCACAGGTGTGTTCCGAGATGAATCCCTTTATAAGGTCCTGATCCAACGACACGCGTCGATTCATACCTGATGTCAGCATTTTTGCCCTAGCAGTTGCCTTCCCCTGACCTTTGTGGGTGCCCTTTGGTGCTATCGGTGCCAGTTGATAATGAATCTACATCCGAGGCATTAGCATTATGATACAGTTGGACGTAGCGAAAGGAAGCCCAGAGTGAATGTACAAAGGCGAGTAGGTTATCGGGTGTGTTTTGGAACGAGAGGCATTGATTTGTGCAAGTCCCCTAAGGTCGGGATAGTTCAGGATGCTGCCGGTGGGTTTAATACGGGATGCAAAGATAATGGAGGTGAAGGCAGGAAGAATGGATATATATACTCGAGTTCCTGCGATTTGATTCATATCCTGCGTTTTGTTGGTTAATGAACACAACACGGCCCAGTCTTCATCGTCCACAACCACCAACCGCCCCATGAATGAGGAGCCTCGAGATGAGAGTTAGTACTCGCGGTGAGGACAGTTTGCGACGCTGGGCATTGCTTTGGCATCACATACCACTTTTACCGCTCCGACCTCATGCATCTCTGAGCAAACTGAGTAGTTCTCAAGTTGTCCCAACTGTGCAACCATCCAACATGGCTGCCAACGCCTAGTGGTGGAAGAAGCACACGCAACTGATGTCATATGATAGCGAATACGTCATTGTTTGCTTTGCGATGCCATTAGCTCTGCCAAAGGGGGATTTCCACCGGGAAGCTGAAGATATACACAATCGATTGTTCGAAGTATTGTGCCAAGAATGAGTGCAATACGATGATCATCGTGCCAAGAAGGCATAAACACCGTTTGAGCGGTGCAAATAGACATTCACACCTTGCTGTAACTGTGAATATTAATGCTGGGTTTGATCTGTGTTTAATCTGATGGCGCTTAACCACATAATTGAATGGTTTTGAAGCGATCTCATCCCCAGGTATTGTCACGGTTTAGAGTCTAGCGCAGTCTACACTGCGCGTCCCTGTTTTGTTGAATCCCTCCATGGTCACTCAGATAGGAGTCTACCTCGCCTGCCATTGCATACGCATGCAGAGGAAATGATTCCTACAGTCTCAGCATCGAACATCCTTATCTGATGATGTCTTCCCAAAGCCCTCACCCTGTCACGTCTCTGGTCATTTGAAATGTTCGACGTCTTGCTAATCGGCAGAAGCAACAAAAGCGTGGGCCTTCGGGGAATTCTCAACTTCCCCCTTCCAAGAGCCGCGTTTCCGTATGAGAGGGATTCCTCTCAAGGAGGGAGTTCCGTAGCCTCTACAATCCGAGGTCAGAACTTTACCCCCTCATCCTCACTGAACAATTCTAGCGTTGCAAATATCACTCAACGCGTGACTTCCACCCCGTCCGCTACACAGTGACGGTCAATAATTACACCACCCGCTATGCTGGGTACAAGTGGTCGTAACACACCAGCACCCTGCGGAACCACACAGACAGACTCAACGCATCGCGTTGTATCCAGCCCCGCATCTGGCATTGCTCGCACTCCCACTCCTCTCAGCAGTCTTGAAAACCTGCCTACCCCCATCCCATATCCAGAAGGCCGCGCGTTCATTACCAATCCACTGCGAACGCGAGCAACAGATAGGGATCAGGGACAGAGGCAGTGGCAATTGCATATGCAGGCGGTGTCTACACCTCGATCAGTGGTCTCTGGGAGTCGCAGCATACTGCAATTTGGTCACTCCGACATGATGCATCTTGTATATGTAATGGGCAGGCTCCTGGAGCTCTGCATGTGGAACAGACGGCTGTTTGTGAGTGCAAGCAACTTGGAGAGGGTAAGTGATGCAACGCGATGTGTTGCAAAAGCATTAGCTGAAGCCCCATACTGGTAGATAATAGAGATGTACTGGAACACCGCAATGCTGCGAAACAGCATTTGGTCCATAGCATTTGAGGCATGCACAAAGGAGATTTTGAAAGAGGTATGCTGAAGCAATAGCCCACGTTGGATATTACACACTCCAACTGGTACCAGGTTCGCGCACAAGTTGACAAGGTTAAATCCCATTCCATTCACTCAACAAGGGACAATATCGCAGAGGTATATGATCTCCACCGCTTTGAATCCGCCGCAGAGCGTTTGGAATTCATTGATTCCCTTCTGCCAGACAATATGTATCTTTGTCCTGTAGCAGAGCATGTGGAAAGTGGTGTACGCAGTCCAAATCCAATGAAGAGAGTGTGGAAAGCTGCTATAGAATGGCCAGCGTCCACTTTACTTCCTGGTGGAAGCAATCCCGGGGTGTATCTACATCAAATCTTATCATCGGGCGAATACCCTCCACAAGTATGCTGATGGATTTTGTATTTCCATGATTGACGACAAGGACTGTCATATACCCTCGCCACTGATCATGTATACCTGCACCGCGTTGCGCCATGCTCTCCTGGAAGGGCAAAAGAACAAAGACGTTCATCCGAAAGCTTCCAAGTCAAAGCTGAAAGCGGACAGACTGGATCACTCAAACTACTTCAATTGAAAGAATGATGGTTGTAAGAATGCATCTTGCTGCGCTGCAACGGGTCGCAAGTTGTTAACCTCGCCTGGCGTTGCAGACACATATACATTCTTGATGAATACCTGGAACAAACCACCGGAGAGCTACCAACAGAGAGTGTATACCAACACTCTTGCTGCAGTCAAGCATCAGATACAACAGGCGGAGAACCCAACGCCTGCTGTGGTGATCAGCGTGGAAGCAGCGCGTGTTGACAATGGCGTTCTTCTTGATTATTTGGCCTCCAAAGTGGCGCTTGAGGAGCCTGAGATCGGAAGCACTGACCCAAACATCCTGATAGACAACAATTGCACGGATGACGAACTTCATTTCGTGATGCAAGGGGGCACCGGGGGTTACGAAGATGAAGGTGATGAATGGGATGTGCGCAATGCCATCCCCACCGCCACCAGGCGATGATGGCCAGCGACTGAACTCGAGAGGTTTGACCTGGGAATCAGTGATGTCGAGGGGGTATGAGGGCGAGGATGGCGACGATGCGGATGCGGATGAGGAGGATGAACCATCGCGAGCCGATGATGGATCAACGCAGAATGTGGAGGACTGAGGGCATAGTAGATTTGACCTGGAAACCAGTGATGTCTACGGGTATGAGTGCGAGCATGGCAATGATGTGGATGCGGATGAGGAGGAATAAGCATCGCAAGCCGATGATGGATCAACGCAGAATGTGGAGGACTGAGGGCATAGAAGGGTTGACCTCGGAACCAGTGATGTTGATGGGTATGAGTGGGAGCATGGCGACGATGCGGATGCGGATGAGGAGTAATAAGCATCGCAATCTGATGATGGATCAACGCACACTGTGGAGGACTGAGGGCATAGTACTAGAGAGTGTGAAGATTGGACTGTATAATTCAGCCCTGTAAAATATGATAATGGCGAAGCAAATGCAGCAGCAAGCGATGTATCCGAAGCGAAGACTGTATTGCAATATGTGACAAAATCTCAAAGCTAAACATATATGGGGTGAGTGCTGCATGTGATATATAGCAATAGCGGAGAGGTAAATTGTGGCTATCGGCCGAAGAAAGGCATAAACATCGCCAGGCATTGTGTAAACAGCTACAGCATAACGGCAGCCCTTGCGAAGAGTGTAACACACGTGTCGTTCTGATGGTGCCTATACCAGGCGCAAAGTATGGAGGTAAGTATGCAACGCGACCCATCGCCTGGGCGAAAGGAAGCGTGTAAATCTCCGTCAGAGGGTACGAGGTTCTGTCAGAGCCATCTGAGCTGTCCGGAACACCCGGGTGTTCCAGACGGAAACCAGGGTTGTTGCTGATGTGGTATACCAGGATCCTGAATTACAGATCACGGTAACACAGTTCTTTTCAGTAATTATTCTAGAAGGGACATTATATGATATCTATAATAAACCAATTGGAGCATTATCAACTGTTAGAGTATATACAACTGGGAATAATATACATGAAAATGATGTTCATGACTTGAAACTGCATTTGATTGAAGGTGTGTGAGTCATGCAGCTGTTGTGATTACTGCCTACTAAGCTGCTTTAATAAACTTGGTTATTTTTTCAGATTCCATATACTGCTTCAGAATCATTACACAACTGGCCAATCAATCAGTCACTTTATTAAAGATTATTGTTTTGTACATTTACAGCTACCTTGAAAGCTGACCTATTCATTGTATTGAAATAAGCTATCTGTATTAACAACTGATTATGACTCAAGTACAAGTATAACATACAACTTATCAAATACATGTGATATGACAAGTCTAATAGTGGCAATTGACATACTATCTGATGAACTGTAAATAAAAGTACACTGCAGTGATGACCAAAGAAACAATCTGTTTCTTTCAGATAATTTTCAGTAGATGATATAAACGATTATCATATGAAACATGATGTATGTATCTTAGTTTAGAAACGATACAGATTTTGAGCTGATGTTGTTTCACTGGTGTTACCAATGGCTCCGGACCATTGCTTCGCGTCCTGGTCCATGTCGAACACGAACTGTTGCAAATTTGGCGGTGCGGGATGTCAATACATGGGAATGGTCAATTCTGGTACTGTTCAATGCAAATCTCCTTACCCATCTCAATTCGGCAGGTTGTCAGCGGGTGTCTCATCGGGTCCACCTGTTGATTCATATTATTCTCTGGCTTTTGCGGTTTGATAATAGTATATTACCAAAATCGCGTATTCAGCAGCCAATGATCAGTTTCTGCATGATTTGCAGTTTGCCATATCAATTATTTTGGAATCTGTGTTTTTCCATTTAGATGTGGTATTGTTACTTATAATGGCGGTCAATAGTTCCGTTATGAGCTCATTTATCTGGGCAATACCTTGACTGCCCAATAGACATGACCACAAATTGTTAACACTCCGTTGACACTCATTTTCATGGTGGGGTAATGTATATATCACGCACTATTTCAGTTGAAAAGGCTGCCATTCCATTGCATATGAATCATTGCCACAAAGCGACACCTAGAATAGCCAAGATGCAAGACCAAAAATTGTCGATGCCCCATGGACACTTATTTTCAGGATAGGGCACGGAGCGTGTCACTCATGTTTTTGCCCCTAAAGGTGGCTAATACGTCATTGATGGATGTTTGCAACCAATTGCCAGTTAGATTACCCAAGATGCAAGACCAATCATCATTGACTCCCCATTGATGCTCATTTTCAGGATGGGGTAGGGAGCATGTCTCTACTATTTTTGCCTCTGAAGGTGGCCACTACCTCGTATGTGGATTGGTGCAACCAATTGTCAGTTAGATTACCAAGATGCAAGACCAGAAATCGTTGACGCTCCATTGACCCTCATTCTCAGGATGGGGCAGGGGGCATGTCCCTATTGTTTTTGCCTCAGAAGGCAGCTAATACTACATTTAAGGATGTTTGGAACCAATCGCCACTTAGGTTACCCAAGATAGAAAGCCAACAATTGTTGACCCTCGGCTGACGCTCATTTTCAGAATGAGGCACTGACCATGTCACGGTCTTTGTTGCATATCGAGTCTGCCAATATGTTGGTTATACATAACGGTGACCGCATCTCTTTTCAACTTCAGACGTATAAGACCAATAATCATTAACACTCCGTTGATGCCAATTTCGATTTATTATCCATTTGATATCTGCGGCCATCGGTAATCACGTTGATATTGATTTGAACCTGTTGGTTGCCCTTCTGTGAGATCGAGACTTTGCCCTTTGGCAAAGCCAAGCCTAGTAATATTCATGCACTGGTCACTCTCATTCAATCAAAATTCATACTTCTTGCCAAATCTCTCATTTCGCCTGCTATAGTTTTGTGTATTAACCAATGTTCACATGCGACTACCCAATATTCTCCCATACTATTTACCTAAATGAAATTCTCAGTCAAACGACATACAGAACCTGATGAAAATACATTGACATATGCTGTCTTACTTTGTCTTGTTCCCCTGATTCCTCCTCATTTCAATTGTATTGACCATCATCAACACCTTTTCAACCTTTGTTCTTTGACCTCCATGGAGGCTAAATCAATCCAGGAATATTTGGTGCAGCACTCACATTCCGCTATTCTGGGGTTTCTGGACCGCAGACGCCATTGTCTAGCTCGATGCCGGATTCATCGTCGGCCTCCCAGGCGTCCTCGCTGTCATTTGGATCGTGGAAGTCCCCATTCCAGTCAAGCCAATAATCAGTGTCCCAAATGCTGTCAGCTGCTCTGCCCTCACCACTTTCGGCTGGATGTCGGTCGATTCATTCGATTAGGCAGACATTTTAAACGTGAGTTCATCCTCCAGGAAGGTCGTTTGAAGTCAAAGCTGTTGGCAACGGTGATCTCTTGAACAATTTAAATGCAGCCACACCAACATGTTGAAAGTTTGACTGAGATGCTTTGACGATCTCTTCAGTACCTGAAACATGTCCCACAGCTGTCATCTGCATGTTTTGAGCACAAGATTCCTTCTGTGTAGCATGGAGGTTTTGGTAACCCTGGCCCATTTCCAAAACGTCCTGGACTTTGGCCTTTCGGTGTATTGGCCTTTCTTCAGCCTCTATCTTGATTTCGAAGTGGTTTTCAGAATTCGTGGTTTCCAATGCTGGTTCATCATCTGTCAATATGCGGTTATTGGATCGAGTGAACTGCCTTACAATGACCATTTCGCCAAGGGTCTGCTGTGGTTCTTGACTGGCTCCAGCCAATCACATCTCACCCTTAGCAAAAACTGGCCTTAACTCCGACTACTTGCAGTATGAGAGAGAATATGTCGCACACGACATTGGAGAGATCGGGGTACATTGACTGCATTCCCTCTTGTTGACACCCCCAGTCGGTGATATCCGGTATCCATAATGTACTGCTAATCTGCATAGGGTCGGTGTGGTAATCATTAGGATTAGGATTAATTTGCCCCCAGTTCTGTGTTAATACTGGCACTGAATTCAAATAGAGCCAAGCTGATGTCAATAATAGTGCGGCATGATCACTTCGTCCGTGAGTTTTTTCGGCTGCGCCTCTAGGCAGTATGTATTTTTCATCATTGCTGGACAAACCATATGCATCAGAAGAATATTGACCAGATCCGGAAGCCATTGGGGAGGCAAAGAGGTTGTTGCACGGTATGTTTTCAAGTTTAATGTGAGGCAAACGTTGATGTTTGGTGGATTATTTATTCTCCATATGCTTCAGAAATGCCTCCTGGTATTGAGTAGTATAGGAAGTCTCGTCCTCAGGATTGGTATCCATTCCATTGTCCCACATCCTAAATGATCGCAACTTCCGGAAAGGATCACAGATGTGTGGGCAAATGAAATCAAAATCCGTCATTAGAGCAACTTCAGCTTATTATTTGGACTTCTTCTGGCATGCAAACTTCACGGCAAAGTATTAGTCATCCTTTCATTGAGGCTTCTTCTTACCCACAGCTCGCAAGATGCCATCCATATGATCGAATATGTCATTTTAAGCAGTGATAAGGTGATGCAGAGCAACCATATGCCGTTTCGACATCCACAGGGTCCAGTACCCGCATGGCCTTCAAACCGCCATGACATACTTAATGATGGTCCATTTATGCTGTGTTGTAAAGAGAAGTCGGTAATCGCTGTATTGCAGATTCCTGAGCCACTCGAGGGTATGGTTAGCAATGGTTCCAGTTTTGGACTCGGCCGGATTTATAGGTCTGCGTGGCAATGGCCTTATCCCATCAAAAATCGATCATTGTTTAAGCGAACCATCACTCTAAGGCCACAAATATTGATCAGAGAGTTTAGTGTTTGGTATGTAAAATATGCAGCTCAGCACGTCGCATCTTTTGGCGGTCTCCGATTTTCGATATCTTTAAATCTCTGCAAGCGGTAGCCCAAAAACCTCGTTTTTCGGCCCAAAATGACGATGATTTCAAAGCTGCTTGCTGAGTTTTGAAGATATCAAAAATTGGAGACCGCCAAAAGATGCGCCATCTGAAGCTCCATATTTCATGTACCAATCACTAAACTATCAGGTGAATATTCAAGGACTTAATTGAAGGAACTGTTTGGCACAAACCCGGACCAAACCGGCTTGGTCCGGGTTTTCTTGAAACCGCTATAGTAGGAACTGTCCGAAAACGGAACCATTGCTACCACCACTCGAGGGTGAATTCTTGTGATCAGTAGGCTCGCTCAGGTAACTCCAGTGTCAAATTCCACTGTATCTTCAAATCCATGATAGGTAGCACTGCGATTTGCACTGTAGCTTTTTGACAGTCAATGAAGTCGTTTCGACGACCAGGTGTCAGTGTAATCAATACAGGAAGCATTCGCTGATATATGCCTGTCTGTTTCAGGAGTTTCAAAGTATGTTGAAATATGTACTTTCTGAATTATCTTTGCTTAACCTGGCCTCATGGCAGACACCTTGTTGAGTCTAGCATTGCCCTCTTTACGGAGTCTTTGACTCTTTGCAATGTCTATGCTTTCATTCTCTCCAAATTGCTAATCGCGCTCATGGGCTTCCCCAAACTTGGCGCAGCCTTATACACCAAGACTGCTCATGAATTCACCTAAAGCAAGCTGAATGACGTAAACTATGCATGGTATGTGGTTTTTCAATGCAGGCCACTCGATTCCGGAGGCCTGAAGGGTTGATCGTAATTCCCTAGTCATCGAGTAATTTGAGGAAGAGTTATTAGTTGTAATTCCAAGTAAACGGCTGCCAGTCAGCTCAAAACAATCAACATCTTCGATCAAATGTATGGCAAGCCGTGCTCCAGTATGCAGACCCTCGACCTAGTATCCTTAATTAGCTTGCAAAAGAGTGAACAAGCAGGCAATCAACCTCATGGTATGCGAGCTGTACTTCTCGCAATGCTAAATTTTGATTCATACAGTACGGAATGACCGACGGCATGGCTGAATTGTTTGTTGGCGACCACCCGTCTACAGCTAAACTAACTTTGTTTCTTGATGGCACCTGCATTTTAATTGCATCCAGTGTCAGTGCGTATTCCCTCTGGAATTTGTTGCTCAGCTTGCTGGCGGACGTTAGCACCAACTAGCTCTGTAATGCATTGTATGACCATCGTAGCTGTAGGATTCCCATTGAGTTCCATGGAATATGAGCCGATACAACTCCTAACCTCAGGTAGCAATTCCATGTGTCTTGGTGAAATTGGGCAGTTTGAACGTCCTTTGCTGGCAGTTTGGAGCATTATGTCTGTCAGTTCAGTCAATATAGACCAGATCTAAATGTCGAAAATGAATTGCTTTTGCGAACTAACAATTGTAATATCCTCGACTTCCTTGCCACTTCAGTATGGCCAAAGCTGTTTCATCAACCGTTGAACTGGTCAATTCAGTAACTCCCGACTCTGTTAAATCCTTTAACTTTGTGATGTGCACTTTTGTCAGCAAGTGTTTCCCTATTAAGCTGGTCCTATGATCTGATGGATGAGGCAGAACTTGATGGCAAACTATACATATGACCCCAGGGCAGCCAGTCGTGTCAATTCCACAATGCAAATAGAATTGCCACAGAGGTGCAGGTCTAGAATTATTCCAAGCTATAGCATGCATCGAGCCTACATTCATTGAAGCCCACCAAGAATCGAATATGATTTGTAATGTAAGTTCGCAAAAAACCGCAAATAAAAGCATGTTCATTTTTGGATGAGATCATCACCCCTCATAACCAGGTATTTATAGATTTTCAATCCGACATCGGAGTAGGGAGTCGAACGCTGTGTAATCCGACTTGAGAGACTGTCAAAAGTTACATTATGGTAAAGTAGAAAGCTGGTTCTTAAAGATTGACTCTAGAGCTACAAGCAAGAAAAAGTCAGATCTGTGAGACATTGCATGTATATTTGTGGAGTTGAATACAAGGACATATAGAGAAGACTGACTGTTAATAATTCCATTTAGGAACATTGCAGCGCAGTGTGTTGCAGTGTAGCATACTGAGCCCCCACAAAAGTCGTTGATGCTCTGTTGGCACACATTTTCAAGAGGTGGTTGCAATGTCATCACTAGCAGTTTTGCCCATAATGGCGGCCGATAGTATGATTATGGGTTAATGCCATTGCATAGCCCACTGATTATCTGAGATGCAAGACCAAAAATCTGTGATGCTCGGTTGACGCTCATTTCTAGGAGGTAGTAGTGATATCATCACTAGCAGTTTTGCCCATACAGGCAGCTGATCATACGATTAAGGGTAAATGCCGGTGCATAGCCCTTTGATTATCCAAGATACAAGACCAAAATTTGTTGACTCTAAATTGACAGTCATTTTTAGGTGGTACTAGCAATATCGTTGTTATCATTTTGGCCCATAAAGGGTGCTGACAGTTCGATTATGCATTAATGCCATCGCATAGCCCTTTGATTATGGAAGATGCCAAACCCAAAATCTTTGACACTCTGTTGATGTTCATTTTTAGGATGTAGGAGCAATATTGTCACTCCCATTTTGGCCAAGACAGGCGGTCAATACTGTAATTATGGGTTAATGTTGCTGCACAGCCCAGTAATTATCCAAGATGCAACCCCCAGGATTGTTTATGCGCCATTGACGCTCATTTCTAGGATGGGGCAATGAGCTTGTTGCTCTCCTTTTTACCTCCAAAGCCGGCTTATACTTACTCTTTGGAAGGATGTGACCATGGAGCCATTTGATTGCGGAAAGGGTAAGACCAAAAATCGTGCACACTCCGTTGACGCTCACCTGAATGATGTACTAACAGTTATTGGACGATCAGACAATCACATGCTACATGCATATAGTCATAATTGACGGCCAATATACCGTTTCTATGTTTAATTATATGCATCCAAAATCTTCAAGGCATCTCCATTTCCGAGCCACCACTACACTCGATATCTGAGCACTGAATGATGTAGGCCCATTGCGTTGCAGTGCTTGCGGCTGGAAATCGACAGCATATAGATCCATCCATTAGTTTTGGATTCATATAGCCTGACTTCTTCAGCTTTTCTTATCCAGCTCCTTCACCTCAATTTCCATGATGTACCATAAGCAATTATCGAAATCTCAACCATGTGCACCAGCTCTGAGCGGAGAGTTATGCATTTGGAGGGAAGGATTGATGTTGGATGATGTCTGTGATTCATCCGGGTTCGTATTGCGCATTGACCACGTCTTGTAAGACTCGAATGACATCACCGAGTTGAATTTTCTTAGTAAATATTATCTCCAAATTTGGTTTGGCTTTCTCACTTAACCATTACAGATGAAACAATATCAAGTCTGAAGGTTGTCTATCAAGTTGATTTGGAGTCTAGAACTTTCTGATGGCCCGAATGACTGTTGCACACACACTGATGAAATATCATGTTTCACAATTTGGTCACAGAAATCTGGAAAATAGTGACATGTAGCAAAATACGTCCAAGAATTGCTTTTCATAGAGGTATCTCGTCAATATTATCTATTTTGCATTCCATTCCTCAGGCGACCCACGAGCCATCATTAATGCTTCATCCGAATGCAATTTCTGTGTGGTCATGGGTTAATGACACTGTATGCAGGGGCAAAGCTTACGGGTTCAACAATGTTAGATTGCTTGATCTGTGATGAATAGGGTGCCGCGACAGTGGGAAGTGACGCTATGCATCTGTGTGACTGTAGTTTCTCTGAACCCAGCCTCATTTGACTACTTCCTGGTCAAGAAGTCCATTGCGGCATTCACGATTGTCTGGAGGCAACAAAAAGAGTCTGCATACGCTCTCCAAATGTTGTCAGGGATGGTGTCGCTGCAGTTTTTTTTTTGGAAGTTTGACAACTGCCTGAACCATCAATTCGGCCGTCCCATACTTCATATCACTCCAATGGACGTAGCTGGCCGCGTCCCCCCATCCCGGTTGTGTCAATTCGTCAAGCCTCATCAGCTTCTGCGGAACACTATCCATGGTGTGCTGTACCATTTTGGTGATTGTTCCCATCGCCTAGCCGGGTTCATCATCTTCACTCAGCTTGCAAAGCTATCTATCTTCTTTGTCACCTTCCTCGTCTTCCACGTCCTCCTCATTGTCTGATCTTGCAAGATTGCGCAGACTGTCTCCGATGGTATTCGACATCTCCTACAATGTTTTTACTGGCTTTCTGGTTGTCGATCCCGCCATTTCAGCATTTCTTATATCTTCCTGCTATTGTATAATTGCTGTCTCTGCATATTAAACTGGTTTTCTTGCCATAGTGGTCTCTCTATCCACCTAATCCTGGATCCATTTCTCTTTCTCTGGTTTGTTTGAATCATGTGTGTCTCGTCTTTTCTCTGGTGAAAGCTTCTGTTTTGATCTGAAGCTGCGCAAGCTCCCAAAGCTCGGACTCTTTGTGCCTGCGTGCTACTGTTGCCTTCATTCGCTTTATGACATAGTTGTGTGGAGCACTGTGTCGATTTGCCGTATTTGCTGGCCAGAAGTGGCAAACTGTTTTTTTTCGGAGCGTTGACCATTGCATCATTTATTGACGTTGTTGTTGGGCGAGATCTTGGATGTTGCAAGATGTTGACCACATGCAGGCAAGCTGCGTCGTGTATGTCAAGGTTGGTACATTCAATCAACTTGAACACGGCAAACTCTGCGTTTTGACCATCACTTTGTTGGGAATAGTAATGTTAACCATATATCATGACTTGATGGTTAGTGTGTGTTTCATGTAAGATCCCGGGGATGTCTTGAGACAAACATCACCAGATGTCCTGTCCGTCAAAGAATGTCCTTGGTATATCCATCAAACAAGAGATTTTGGCGGTCGTTCAAATCAATATATCCTTGCAAAGACACAACAAACATTGGAAAGACTTACTGTGAATCGCGTGACCATTGGTATCCCGTCCAGCCTGCAGTGATTAGCGGCGGGCTTTGTCATGAGTAGATCATGCAAGATGGCTGTCACTCATTCCGTTTTGGCTTGAAGCTAACTATATATTCCTCAGGACTACGCACTTCCTTTTGTTATCATCTTCCTCGCCTTTTCCACCACTGTAAGTCATGGCTCCACAGACACCTCAGCCAGGTGGGAGTAGATCCCAAACAAGCTGAACGACAGGCACTTCAGCCAATTTGCCGCCTACTGAGACACAGCATTAACGCAGACACCAGTTAGTCCACTGCGGCACTGCCAATGCAGCCACCAAAAATATGACCCTGGGTGCATATTGAAGAAAGGTACATAAACAAGAAGCAGCAACAATAGGAAGCATCATGTGATCAGATGTGAGTAACTCCATACCGAAGTAGACAACCATTAACTAATAATATTCTGTACAGCTGGTGTACATGGAGAGCTCCATGACCAATTTATTGCTGCCCGTGAAACGAAACCTCCATGGCCAACTAAGCCATTTGTCTGCACCATCCACCAAATTGAACATCATGATGTTATCAGTTCTGAGATATCCTTCAATGAATTGGGTGATAAAAGTCCCCAAAAGTGGGCGATAAGGGCTTTACTGACCGTAGTGAAAGCTGCGGAGTTGTATATGGTTGAAGTAATAGCGGAATCTCACTTTTAGAAGCAACTGATTTCTTGTAGGTTTTAAACATGTCAGCAACAATAGCAAGGCAAGGAGGTTGGGTACAGCTAGAACAGGCCGACATGCACCTTGCCTTGAACATGGCCAAAATGGCCAAAGAAGGGTTTTCGCACGCCAAAATGGAGGAAATGAAACACCTTATCAAGAAACCTCAGGCTGACGTCCAAGAAGAGAAGAAGCAAGGAGTTGAGTTTCCTGGGCATATACAGGTGAATGCTGCGATAGAAAGACACCCAGCAATGTTTCAAGGAAATCAGATGGATGGTTGCATTCTTCACCAGAATGCCACAGCGAAGAATCTGCAGACACGCTGGAGTTGCAGTGGCATGCATCCACCTCCACCAGAACTGGTGCTACCTCCGCCCGGAACGCCACCTGCACTACCTGGTAATAATGAGTGATCTCGAAGTACTGCACTCGAAGGTGTGCCACCCGGATATGTGTACATACACCCTCCCCTTCCCAACATTGAATTTTTCAATTTTGATGCATATGCCAAGGATCGCAAGTGCGATAAAGATTGTATTCCAGATCTGCCAACTGATGAAGGAACATCCACTGGTTAGTACACTATCTGCTGCATTGAAATGCAGCTGACATCCATTTTGCAGACACAAGCAGCCTATTGAGTGAACCTGACAGCTACGACAAGCATTGATAGAATGGAACGGGATTTTTCATTATTATTAGTATCCACAATTAGCGGACACTTTAATGTATACGTTAAAGGATATATTTATATGGATCATTAAAGAACAATGTAGTGACAAATGAGAAAGTATATGAAGACAATTGAACGGCTGCCAAAATACCATTACTCATATTCTATGCCCCATTAAATTCTTGCATATTGCAGATCTGCCTGTTTCAAAATGAGCATCTTCAGAGCATCGACGAATTTTGGTCCAGTATGTCAGGTAATTAAACAGTCACTTAGTAGTTGTTTTACATAATCAAAGTATCGGCCACCTATATAGGCAAAAGAGGCAGCTACACACTCCCTGCCCCATTGTGACAATGAGCGTCAACAGAGCGTCAACGATATTTGGTCTTGGAAGTCAGGGAATCAATCAGAGATGTGGTCATTTCAATGTGTACTGAAAGTACTGCCCTCCTTAATGGGCAAAAATGCTAGCTACGATATCGCTACAATCTAGTAAAAATGAGCGTGAACGGTGGGTCCACAATTTTTGGTCTTGCAACCGGGGTAATCTATGTGGTGCTTGATCACAGAAATTTCTAAACCAAGAGTGGGCAGCCTTTATAGGCAGATAAGGAAGAGAGGTTCCCGCGACAGCCTCCTGGACATTCACAACTTAATTCATTTTCACAGCTGCAGTTCAGTGTTTCTGAGTGTTTTAGCCTATGAAACCGGTCAACACTTTGTAAATAGACAGTCATGGCCACATCGCGCTGTGATCAACCATGATGCAAGGCCAGATATTGTTGACGCTCCATTGATGCTCATTTTCAAGATCGGGCAGGGAGTGAGTTGTTTTCTCAGTGGCCTGTATATGCGGCCAATACTGCAGTTATGTATAACAATGACCAAATCACTCTTTGATTACCTGACTTAGATGACCAAAAATCGTTGGCGCTCCGTTGATGCTCGTTTGTAGGAGATAGTAGCAATGCCGTTGCTAGTGTTTTCGTCCATTAAAGCGCCCAATACTTTCAGTACACATTGAAACGAGCAAGGCTCTGATCAATTACCTGACTTACCAGACCACAAATGGTTGACGCTCTGTTGACTCTCATTTTCAGGATGGGGCACCAAGCGTGTGGCTTGGGTTTTTGACGATAAAGGCGGCCAATGCATCAAAAAAGGACAATGACCTATCAAAGTCAATATTTTGCGATTTTCAGTAGGATATCTGAATGCAACCTTAAATAGAAAACCGGAGAACCACAACCGGAGATTTGAACTGACGAATCCAGCCAAACACGGCACAACCCATGGCTTAATGAGTATGGGTTAAGATTTGGCCCGCCAAAATGCGGCGGCTCAGGTTGATGGATGGTTCTGGAACCGAACAGAACCGTATATCCGGTCCCAATCCGGACCGCTGGTGGGTTACCCGGACCTGTTGCCAAAACTCTGTCTCACCCCTCCATTTCACTTATGTTGTTACAATATCACTATAAAACTGATACACTAATTTCAGATAGCTTACATTCAACTGAGACTCCCAGAGGGTATAAACAAATAACAATCTGGTGCTCTCTGAAGATTAATTTTGATTTAGGATAATACATATACTCACAATTAGTTGAATTTAGTTAATACTCTATGATTTCAGATTGAACAATTTATCTGGTATCCCCTGGATTATAATAGTTCCTGGCCCATACAGGCCGCCTGGCCAACCACCTCACCACACGTCCAAAAATGGTCCTCTGAGGCCATCTTTTTTATCTAGTCCTCTTTTGTAGTAAATAAAACTTTCTGTCAAAGTGAAATGTAAATTATATGTGATGTGACTTTGTAAGTCTTACTACCCCACCAAAATTTGCTCTCTGAACTGGCAACCCACACCATGTCTATGCAGCACAAACAGCGTTTCTTCTTTACAGGTGATTGAATTCCACATAATGATGCCTTTGATTATTGAGACACCACAGTTATTTGCATTTTGAACATGCTTAGCAAAGTTCGGCTGGAGATTTGGTATTTCTGGCTGGGCTTTCCTGCTGGTAAAGCCACCATCCCAGCTACTTTTCCTTCCCAAGGTGTACTGAAAATTGCCCATGACTCCAGCTCTGGCTTTGGGGTAAAGATATGCCCTCTATGATGTTTGACAAAGTGGGTTTTAGCCTTGTTCACAATGAGAGCTGGGCAATGGGCATTGTTATCCCCCCTCTGAGCCTCAACTCTCGGGCACATTGCTGATGGAATTCCTTGTTTTGAATGATATTGTGACCTCAGAGCATGTGCTAAGCACTAAGCTTGATGGATATTTTGGGGTGTTATGGGCAGAGTTGAACATCTGGGCTGCGCAGTGACAATTTAGAGTTTTTGGGGAGCTGATCTTGAGACAACCCTCCCAACAAAAACTGCCCTTTTTATCAGCACACCATTCCTGTACAGTCCTTAATTTTTGTCAAAAAGCTCTCAAGACATAAAAAGTAAGTTTATATTGCTCCCAGGCCACCCCCACAGAGGTGTAGTTGCATTGTTACATATTTGCAGGTGGGGAGTCAGTTGCCATGCCCAAATGGGCCAGGAATGCCAAAGTTACAATCCAGGGGATAAGAATTTAACCCACCTAACCATTCAAGAGGCTTGCATTCAATGATTTCACTCAATATCGATAAATGAATGGCTATTACAATACTGGATACTACCACCGACAGGTTTGTATCAGTTAAAGTCAGCATGGATAGATCTTAACTTGTACACCAAATTGGCTATTAACAAGGTAGTGAACAAAAGATCAACCTATAGACATTTCATCAGCTGCACCAAGATCTGATAATGTGTCAGACAGGGAATCTATACACTGCCGGAAGGTGAATCTGTATTAGCAAAACATAATGGTCTCTATGGAAGCCTCTGGGGTTGTGTGAGCATAGTCTGACTAGAATTACAGAATGGTCAAATCTTGAAATTGACTCTACTAATACCTTGGTCTTCAGTTCCACCTTGGTGTGCTTGTAACAGATCTCAGAGGTAACAGAACCAATTAAATCACATTTAGCTGCACTTGGAGGTGCTGGGAATGAATCTGCAAGAACATACCCGGATAGCTGACATTCAGGAAAGTGCCACAGAATGTATGTAACAAACTGGAGTGTATCTTGAGCAGCCTGGGATTAACAGCTTATGCATTGGGAACACTGCCGGTGCACCTGCAAGTCATTGTTACTACTTACTGTTCAATGATATTAAATACTATTATTCAGTTTGTGTTTTCATTCATGCATCAATAGATCAATCAATCAATGCAGCTATCAATCTACTCCAAAGGTATTACAGCTGGCAGTGGCAGGTAGTTAATTGTGGTTGGAGATGCATCTAGAGATGGTAATTATGTTAATCTTGAAATTCATGTGGACAGTACAATCATGTAAACTTTGAGATGGACTTTGAGGGGCAGTGAAATGATTGTGGAGATGGGTATTGAGGTAATGACTCAGTTACCTTAGAGATGTACTTGGAGGCAGTGATTGTGCAAAGTTGGAGGTGGTAATTGAGTGAACTTGAAGGTGTGCATGAACATAGTCAATCTGAAGGTGGTCAACAAAATGGATTGTGACATTGGAACTTACAGTCGCATGATTCTGTAACTGATATCTGTGGAATTGTCACAAATGTTGACTTTACTTTGAATCTTCTTCATGTCAAGCTAGCTAGAAGTTGTCCAACAGTGAGTCAGTTTTCCAAGAGATAAGGCTAAATTCTGGTGTTGACTTGCAATCTTGGAAATAAAGGTAGACTGGCTGTGAGATAGTAAGTCTTGGGTGGTTACTGTACTCAGTCACAACGTAAACTCATAAGATGGAGAGATCGAGAGAGATGACTTAACTGTATATTCTACTGAAATAGTAGAGTTGTAGATGAGAAAGCGAATGATAGTTACAGACATTGGAGAAATCATCATGAGTAACAGGAACTTGAAAGACTTTGGTGTGCTGCAGTCAATTCCAGCATCTGGTACAGGAGGTATAACTCGCAATCAGGTTAGTAAAATCACCAGTATTGCATCGACATACTTGATCAGCCAGGTCTACTTGGATGTCCCTCTTCCGCATATATCCACCTAATTTCCATCCCTCATTCTAAGCTCTATTGTCCACAACTCAACCATCAATCGAAGTAATGATATCAAGTCATCTCGCCCTACCTCGCATACTTCAATACAGAGTTTACTCTAGGTACATTGTCTATTTAAGATCAGCTGTCTTCCACTTTGAGCCCATCGCTTCACATAGTTCTTTGCACACCAGAATGTAGTTCACTTCCTGTATGTTGCAAAGATTATGAGCATGCCTGCCATGTCTCACTCCCAATGGACTGCCTCCAAATACACCTCCAAGTTCACATTGTCATACCCTCCAAGTGAATCTCTAATGTTACTCCATATTGGCCTCCATGTCCATGCTCAAACTCACTCCATCACAGCCTTTCAGTGTATCTCCAAACTGACTTGATCCTGGCCTTCAAGTACATCTCTATATTGTCACTATAATTGTCTCCAAAGGGCATTTCTAAGTTCACTTGATTGTATCCTCCTAGAGCATGTCCAAGTTCAGTCGATTATGGCCTCCAAGTGCATTTCCAATCTCGCACCATTGTAGCCTCCTAGTACATCTTTTAGTTCCCTCATTTAGGGCCTTCAAAGTGTATTATGAAACTTACTCAAAGCAAGTCTCCAAGTGTGTCTTCACTCTCACTTGATTATATCCTCCAGGTGGATCTCAGAAATTACTGGATTGTAGCCACCGATATCATATTCCGAATTCAATCAATGTTAGCCTCCAAGTGCATTACGAAAGTCACCCAATCGCCATCTTGTGGTGCTTCTTTGGCAGCTCACCTTCACCATCTACTTTCAGATGGACTGTATGGATGTAGAGAGTTAATGTTAGATAGAGAATACATACCAAAGTATGATTTAATAAATCTTCTTGGGAATGTGAAACAGATATCTGACAATGCCCAGTATGATGGACAAAATGGCTTCTGGGGCCCCAAAACCAATGGTGTGAGAAAATGGAACCAAGTTTGATATTATCCAGCAGACCAAGACATAGATCTCAGCTGTTTTGAAATTGCGGAATCCTATATGTCAATATCATAGCATCGTGACTCTAATACCAAATCAGCTGGTTCATTCAGAAGCATCTGTGGCTTCTATTGCAGTGTCTGACAGCACTTGTCTTGGCTACAGACATGTCAGACATTGTGTGAAATCTCTTAGGTGTGCCAGTAATACTGGCAGCAGTGTCTAAGAGGTTTGTATATGGCTTCCAGACTGTGTTATATATTACTGCTGGAATATGTACAGTGGATAAAATCAAGGTTGGGTCTCACAAAATGGTGATTACAGTGGACATTGTGTGTGGGACAGTGTACTACACAGCAACAGGATCATAGAAGAAGCATCACAAGTACTCAGTGCAATGGAATTCATTGCATCCATTTTGTTTTTCTCAGAACATGCACCAGACATAGTTATTTAGCCATCCAAGCAAAACATTTGAAGAATTACATTTCTCATGTTATAGTAGTATGAAGTGATGATAGTCTAATCTCCATCTAAGCGACCGATGTCAATCCTCCCACTGATTCACTCTACTGTGTTGATATGCTCGTTCTCCATGCTGGCCAGTACGCTCTGCAGAGCCACTTCTCGTGTCAACCTTTCCTCTCTCCACTGTACATGCCGTCTAAAAAGTTGATGATAGTCCTCAAAAACAAAAAGATAAACATACTTGTCTTCGACCCCGTGACAAACTGTAACCAAATAACCAATGGTCATCGACTCGTGTGGGCAACGGTTCCGGACCGTTGCTTGGGTCCCGGGTCTGGGTCGAACCGGAAATGTTTCCAAATTGGGTGTCCTGGTAGTCAATACACCGGAAAAGTCAATTTGGGTCCGGTCAGATGGAAATCATCCAACCTGTCTGAATTGGGCAGGTTGGCAGCGGGTCACCCAGCAGGTCTATCTGTAGAGTCATATAATGCTCTTGTATTTGCTGTTTGATAATATTATATTATCAAAATTGGTTATTCAACATCCAGTAATTACTTTTTCCATGTTTTTCAGTTTGCAATATCCATTATTTTGGAATTTGTGTTTTTCCATTCATATTGTGTATTTTTGCCTATAATGGAGGTCAATAGTCATGTTATGAGCTCAAGTATCTGGGCGATGCCTTCATTACCCAATATGCAAGACCAACAATTGTTGTTGCTGCGTTGATACTCATTTCCATGATGGGGTAACATATATGTTACGCACTGTTTTGCCTGAAAAGGCAGCCATTACTTCTTATATGAATCATTGCTACAAAGCGACAGTTAGGTTACCCAAGGTGCAAGACCAAAATTCGTTGACGCTCCATTGACGTTTAGTTTCAGGATAGGGCAGGGAGCATGTTGTGTTTGTTGTTGCCTTGCAAGGTGGCCAATACCTCATTTATGGATGTCTCGAACCAATCACCACTTAGATTACCCAAGATGCAAAGCCAAATATCGTTGATGCTCCGTTGGTGCTCATTGCAATGTACTGTCCATGGAACATCTGCTGCCATCGATAGTTGTATTCACAATTATTCGAACATATTGGATGGCTTCATGATTGATTGAGACTCTGCCCTTTGGCAAAGCTGAGCCCAGTAATATCATTGCACTGGTCGCTCACATCCTATTGAAACTTATACATGTTGCGAAATGCTTCCTTTCGCCCGCTATGCTTCTGTTCATTAACCAATATTCACATGCCACTGCTCACTATTCCCCCATATTATTTCTCTTTATCAAACTCTCGCTCAAACAACATAAAGACCCTGTTGTAAATACATCAACGCATTTTGTCCTACTTTTTCCTATTCCCCTTATTAACTCTCATTTCCATTGTATTGACTGTCAGCCACACGATTTGAGCCTGATTCTTTCACCTACATGTTGGCCAAATCATTCAGGGAACATTCTGTGTGGCACACGCATCCCGCTGCACTGGGCGTTCCAGATCCCCCAAAGCATTGTCTAACCCATGATCGGATTCATTGTCTGCCTCCCAGACACTTTGCTCACATTTGGATTATCCGACTCACCATTCATGTCAAGCAAATTTTCAGTGTCCGAAATGCTTCGAGGTGCACTATCCTCACCACATTCGGCTGCATGGCGGTCATTTCTGTAGATTTGGCGGATATTTAATACTTGAGTTTGTCCTTCATGGAGGTCCTTGGCAGACCAAGCTGGGGGCAAAGGTGATTTTTCCAACAATTTAAATGCAGCTGCAGCATCATGTTGACAGTTTGACCATGATGCTTTGACAATCTCTTTAGTATCTGAAATGTATCCAACTGCTGTCATTAGCTTGTTTTGGGCGGGAGATTCCTTCTGTGGAGTATGTAGGTTTTGGCTGCCCTGCCACATCTCGAAAAGGTCATGGACCTTGGCCATTTTGTGCAATTTTCTTCCTCCACTTCTGTCTTCATTTCAAAGTGGTTTTCAGTTTTTGTTGTATCCAATGCTGGGTCATCACCTGCCAATATCCAGTGGTTAACTCGAGCAAATTGCCTCACGATGACATTTTCACGAAGGGTGTTGCCTGTGGTTTTGGAATGCCTCCGGCCATTCCAATGTCACCATCGGGAAAAACTGGCCTCCACTGCGACACCATGTGGTATGACAGAGAATGTTTCTCATGCCACATTTGACAGATCGGCATACTTTGAATGTATTTCCTCTTGTAGATGCCACCAGTCAGTGATATCTGGTATCCTAAATGTACTGCTAATCTTCGTTGGGTTGGAGTTGTAATCATTAAGATTAGGATTAATTTGCCCACAGTTCTTTGGTGATTCAGGCGGTGAATCAAAATACAGCCTTGTGGCTGTCAATCAGCCTGCTGTGCAATCGCTTTATCCGGGCGTCATTTCAGCCACATTCTTAGGCATTAAGTATTCTTCAACATCGCTGGACAAATCATACTGATCATAATAAGACTGACCAGATCTAGAAGCCATTACGGAAGGGAAGAGATTGTTGTTACCTATGCTTTGGGGTTTATTGACGGGCAAACATCCATGTTTGGCGCAGTATTCATTCTCTACATACATCAGAAACGCCTCTTGGCATGGGATAGTATAAGAAGTATCATCCTCAGGATTGAGAACCATCCCCTTCTCCCACTTCCAAAACGATCGCAACTTCCGGAATAAATCAAAAATGTATGCCGAAATGAGAATGATGCCCGTGATAGTAGTAACTTTGGCATAATATATGGACAGCTTGTGTCGCGCAAAGTTCATGGTGAATGTCAAGTCTTCCTTCCATTGGGATTTCTTTTTAGTTAAAGCCCGAATAACGCCATCGATATGATCAAACATGTCATTGTAGGCAGTGATACCGTGATGCAGATTAACCATATGACTTTTTGACATCCACCAGGTCCAGTATCAGTGAGGCCTTCACACTGACATGACATACTTGACAATGGTCCATTCATCCTTGTATGTGAAGGGTGGCCGGTAATCACCGTATGGTGGGTTATTAAGCCACCCCAGGTTGAATTCCCGTAATCCGTAGCCTTGCTCGAGCAACTGCAGTGTCAAATTCCACCGTGTTTACACATCCATAACTTGTGATAATGTAATTAGTACTGTGGCTTTATGACAGTTGATGAACACGTTTCGACCGCCCGTTGTCAGCGTAATCAATACAGCTTGCATTCACTGCTATCTGAAGGTCAGTCTCAGGACTTTCAAAATTTATTTAAATATATACTTTCTCAGTTTTCTTTGCTAAACCTGGTCTCATGGCTGACACCTTGTTGATTCTAGCATTGCCCTCTTTTAGAAGTCTTTGACTTGTCCCAATGTCAATGCTTTCATTCTCTCCAAATTGTTGATCGCGCTCATGGGCTTCCCAAGACTTGGTGCGGCCTTTTATACCCAGACTGCTCATGAATGCACCTAAGGCAAGCTGAATGACTGTGCACCATGCATGGTATGTGCTTTCTCAATGCAGGCCACTCAATTCCGGAGACCTGAAGGGTGGATTGTAGTTGATGAGTGGTTGAGTTGTTCGAGAAAGCATTATCAGTCCTGATTCTAAGTTATCAGCTGTCAGTAAGCTCAAGACGATCAACAACTTGTTTCACATGTATAGCTAGCCCTGCTCCAGTATGGTGATCTTTCACCTATCAGCCTGAATGATCTTTTGAAATAGGAAAAGAACAGGCTATCAACCTCATCGAAAGTGAGTTGTACTTCTTGCAATCCGCAATTTCTATCCATATAGTAGACAATGACCAACATTCTGGCTAATTTGTTACTGGATGTCCACCCGTCTAATGCTAAACTTACTTTGTTTCTTGATGGCAATTGCTACTTAATTGCATCCACTGTCGCTGAGTATTGCCTGTGCCATATATTGCTAAGGGTGCTGGCGGACGGTAACAGGAGCTAACCGCGTAATGCATTATATGACCATCATATCTCTTGGTTTGATATCGCATTCCATGGCACATGAGCCAAATCATATCCTAACATGAGGTAGTGATTCCCGGTGTCTTGGTGAACTTCGGTATTTACACAGTCCATAGCTGCAAGTTTGGAGCATTGTGTCTGTCAATTGAGTGAGTATAGATAAAACCTAAATGACAAACATGATTTTCCTTTGCGACCTGACTAGTGTAATTTCTCAACTTGATTATCACTTCAGTATGGCCAATGCTGTCTCATTGACTGTTGAACTAGCCAATTCAGTCACTTCTTACTCTGGTAGTTCATTCAACCTTGTGATGTGTGATTCTGCAAGCAAGTGTTTCCCCATTCAGCTCATCCCACGTGCTGATGGGTGGCAAAGAACTTGATTGCAAACGATACATATGATGCCAGTCCTGCGGGTCTCCTCAGTTCTGCAGTGTAGATAGAATCGCCCTGAACGCACATGTCTAGAAGTATTCCAAGCAATAGAACGCTTCAAGCCCACATTCATAGTAGCCCACGAAGCATCAAAGATGATTTGTAAAGTACGGTCGCTGAAATCATGAATAAAGACTGTTTCATTTTTGGAAGATATCATAACCTCTAGCAATGAGGTATTTGAAGATTGTCCATCTGACATCGCGGTAGGAATTTGATAGCTGCCTATTTTGACTTGAGAGACTGTGTAAAGTTCCTTCATAGTAAGGTTGAAAGCTCGTGCATAAATATTGACTCTAGAGCTACAAGCAAAAGAAAGGTAAGACCTGTGAGACATTGCATGCAAATTTCTAAAGTTGTATACAAAGACATATTGAAAGGACTGACCATTAAAAACTCAATTTAGGGACAATGTAATGCAGTCCGTTGCTTTGTAGTTAACTGAGCCCCCACAAAATTTGTTGACTGTCCATTGACAGTCAGTTTTCGGCGGCGGTAGTGATATTGCCGCTAGTATTTTTGTCCGAAAAGGTGGCCAATATGTTGGTTATGGGTGAATGCCATTGCAAAGCCCTTTGATCATCCGAGATGCATAACCAAAAATCATTGACACTCCGGTCAGGCTCATTTTTGGGAGGTGGTAGGGATTTCCTAAATTGCATTTTTGCCCATTGAGGCGGCCAATACTGTGCTTATGGGTTAATGGTGTTGCACAGCCCTGTGATTATCCAAGATGCAAGACCAAAAATCGTTGACGCTCCATTGACGCTCCATTGACCCTCTGTTGACATTCATTTCTTGCATAGGGCAACGAGGGTGTCGCTCGCCTGTTTCAATATGCAGATGTCCAATACTTCCACGTTGGAAGGATATGACTATGCAGCCCTTTGATTGCCGACTGTGTAAGACTAAAAATTGTTGACACTCCTTTGACACTCACCTTAAAGACATACTAAGAGTCATTGGATGCTCCACAATTGAATGCAAAAATGCATGCAGAAATTATTGATATCCAATATATTGTTTCTATGTATAATCATGTGCATCCAGAAGCCTCGAGGCCTCTCAATTTCTGATCCACCACTGTACATGTTATCTGAACAATGAATGACATAGGCCCATCACATTTCAACACTTTCAGCCATCAATTTGCAGCATATAGATCCATCCACTAGATTTTGATATATATAGCCCAACTTCCTCACCTTTCCTCATCCACCTCCCTCTCCTCAATTTCCATGCCCTGCTGTTGGTAGTTTTCTAAGACTTGACCATGTGCACCAGGTCTGAGCGGGGAGTCATGCCATTAGATGCTTGGATGAATGCAGCATGACGGTCGCCATTCATTTGGGTTCGCATCGCATTGCACATTCACCTCTCCTTCTATGACCCATATGATATCACTTACATAAATTGTGTTAGTTAATTTTCTCTCTATGTTAGTTGTTGCTTGTCACGTGGCTGTAACAGGCAAGACTGTATCAAGTTTGTTGGTGGTCTATTGATATCATTTGGAGTCTTGAACTTTCACATGGCCCTTACGACCCTTGCACATGTACAGATGAATCATCATGTCTCACAATTTGGTCACTGAAATCATTACACAGCTGACATGTAGCAAAATAGGTACACGAATTGCTTTTCAAAGAGATATATTGTCAAAACTGTCTAATCGGCAATGTGTTCCTCACGCAAGACAGGAGCTGTCACCATATCCTCGTCCGAATCTGATTTCTATGTGGTAATTAACTCGGGAGGCTTACTGCTGGGGTAACAGCAGACGGGTTGAGCAGGTATCAATTTCTTAATCAGCGACGAATCGGGCGCCAGGTTTGGCGCGAGAGACACTGTATTCGTGAAACTGTGGTATCCTGGAACGTAGCTTCATATAGTGTTAGCAAAGGTTCCAAATCCGCGGCTCAAGTCCCGGTCCGGATTGGAACCGAACTGGAACCATTGCAACGAGTTTCACCCCACCAGAAAACCGCACAGCACCGAACCTATGATTCTTTGGCCAGTTCCACAATTCCGCCAACTCAGAACCTTGACTCCAATTAACTATTTGAGTGCTGATCGTATCACAATATGATATATACACGAAAGATGCAGTTCTGCATGCTCTTTCACTGCCTGTTCTCCATTATGCAATCCGATCAATATTCGTTGAGTGAGGGCAAAACAGGACCAATTTTCGGCGTTATTTCATAGCAACTCAACGAATATCGATTGGATCGCAAATTGGAGAGCAGGAGGTGAAAGAGCATGCAAAACTGCATCTTTTACCTATATATCATATTGTGATATGATCAGAACTCAAATACTTAATTGGAGCCAAAGTTCTGAGTTTGGGAAAATGGGGCTCTGCTGCATGTGAAACCCGGCCCACAAACCACAGCTTTGGGTGTGGTTCGGGTTTCAAACCACTCAACATCAGGCAGATCGGTTCCTTGGGGGTTCCAGAACCAAACCAGGGACAATATCAAGTGTCTGCTTGAGCTCTCCAAATGTTTTCGGTTCAGCTGCTGCAACCTTATCAGTTCGCAGCTTGATAACTGCCGGAACATCCAATTTGGCAGTACCATATTTCATATGTCTCTCATGGAAGTAGTTGGTGGTGTCCCCCCATCCCGGTTGCGTCAATTTTTCAAATCTGCGCTGCTTCTGCCGCAATCTCTGTATGCGTTGCTGTACCATTCTGGGGATTGTGCCCACCACCCAGCCAGGTTTGTCATCTTCACTCAGCTTGCCCAGCTCTGTATAATTTTCATCATCTTCCTGATCTTCCCCATCTTCCTCCTGATTGAAACTTGCAAGATCACTCAGACTGTGTCCAATAACATTCAACATCTCTTCAAATGTTTTTTCAGGCTTTCTGGTTGTCAATCCCACCTTCCCTACATTTGTCATATCTTCATACTCTTGCATAATCGCTGTCTTTACGTCGTCAACCTGCGTTCTTGAAAGAGCGGGTTCTCTCTCCACAGAATCCTCGATCCATGTCTCTTGTTCTTCATTACTTGAGATGTGGGAGTCTTGTCTTGTCTCAACCCCAAGCTTCTGTTTCGAGCGTAAGCTTTGTAATGCTGCTATGGCTTGGACTGCATCTGCTTCGATGCCGCTCTTGGCTTCATTCGCTTGATGACATGGTTGTGTGGATCACAATGTGGATTTGCAGTATTTGCCTACCGGAAGAGGCGAGAGGATCTATTTTGGAACATTGACAATTGTATCTTGTGTTGACTTTGTTGTTGGGTGAGATGTTGGATGTTGCAAAATATTAAGCAGTTAGAGGCAGGCTGCGAGTTTTATGATGAGGGTGGTTCATATGATCGACTTGAGCAAAATTCAATCCGCGTTTTGACCGTCACTCCATTGGGAATAGCGACGCTAACTGTACAACAAGACTGGATAATTGGCCTCTATTTCCTGGCAGATCCTGGGGATGTCTTGAAGCAAACATCACCAGATGACCTTTACGTCGAAGAATGTCTGTTTTATATCTTACACACATCAGATTTCTGCTATCTTCCGCAATGATTTATCCCTGTAAAGAAACAACCAATATTGGCCTAACTCACTGCATACCGCAGGACCGTTGGAAACCCTCGCAACCTGCAACTACATGCAGTAGGATTTGTCCTGAGTAGAACGTTCAAGTTGGCTGTCAGTCATTCTATTTTGAGTTGAAGATCACTACATATTCCTCAGAACTTCACACTTCTTTTCGTAATCATCTTACTCTCCTATTCAAAATCCACAAATCATGGCCGCATGAACGCCTCAGGAAGGTGCTAGCAAATCTGAATCGAGCCAACCGACAGGTGCTTCATCTACTACGCCACTCGCTGGGACACAGCAACAACATAGACACCAGATTGTCCACTGCGACGCTGCAAATGCACCCACTGGTAATATGACCCAGGGAGCACATTTCAAAATGGTCCATAAACCCAGAAGCAGCACAAATACACAGCAGCATGCAATAGGATGTGAGTTAACCCACACGGAGGTAGACAGCCGTCAACTAACTACATGATGTACAGCTGGTGTAAGTAGAGGTTTATGTGACCAATGTATAACTGCCTGTGATAGGAAACCTCCATAGTCTCCGACGGCAATTGTCCACCAAGTCGGCGGATTAGAACATCATGATTTTATTTGTCCAGGGATTTTTTTGGATGAATTGCGTGATAAGCGTCCCCGCGAGTGTACAAAGCAAGCCTCGAATGCCTTAGAGGAGGGTACTGAATGGTATGCGGTTCAGGTAATAGCGGAATCTCATTTTCACGATCTGTAATTATTATCTTGTAGGGTTTTAACATTTCTGCTACTATGGCAAGGCAAGGAGGTCGGGTACAGCTCGAACAGTCGGACATGGTCATTGCTTTGAATATGGCCAAAGTGGCCAACGGAGGGTGCATGTGCGTGGGAATAGAGGCAACGCACTACCTGATCCAGAATATTCGGGCCACAGTCTGAGAAGAGAAGAAGTAGGAAGTTGCGCTTTCTAAGCACAGAGAAGGGAAGGGTGCAAGTGAAAGACACCCGGCTACGGTTGGTGAGAATCAAATGGATGGCTGCCTTCCTTCCCACAATGGCACAGCAAAGAATCCTCGGGCCGAGGTCCGAGAAGAGACGAAGTAGGAAGTTGAGTTCACTGGGCATATAGAGGGGAAGACTGCAAGAGAAAGACACCTGGCTATGGTTCGTGAGAATCAAATGGATGGCTGCCTTCCTTGCCAAGATGTCACACCAATCCATCCACAGACACGCTGGAGGGGAAAAGGACCTGGTACACCACCCCCAGATATGGCGCCACCTCCACCCAGATGGCCACCTGCGCCACACTGTGACAATGAAGGATATCAAAGTTCGCCAATTGAACGTGTGCCACTGGGATACGTGTATATACCTACTCCTCTTCGCAATGCACTGTGGTTAAATCTCGATCCATATGCCACGGATTGCAACCACGATACAGATTTTATTCCAGATTTGCTGACTGCTGAAGGAACATCCACTGGTTATTACACTCTTTGCTGCGTGGTAATGCAGCTGACAACCATTTTGCAGATGAGACAAGCATATTGAGCAAACCTGCAAGTAGTGATGAGCATTGATTGAAAGAAACGGGATATTTGAGTGTATTATTATCTACAATTAGTGGACACTTTAAAGTATATTTTACAGGATATATATATATGTATTATTAAAGAACAATGTAGTGATAAAGGAGAAAGTACATGAAAACAATAGAACAGCTGCCAAACCACCATTACTGATATACTATGCCGGATTCAACGGTTGCATATTGCTGATATGCCCATGGCAAAATGAGCGTCAATGGAGTGCCATCAATTTTTAGTCTTGTAAGTCAGGTAATTAGACGGTGATTTGGTCATCATTATACATAATCAAAGTATTGGCTGCATTTATAGTCAAAAGAGAATGCGACATGCTCTCAGCCCTATCTTGACAATGACTGTCAATGCAGTGTCAACGATTTTTGGTCTTCCATCTTGGATAATCTAAGTGACGCTTGATCACAGACATCTATTTACAGGCGGTTGGCAGTATTTATAGGCAGATAAGCAAGAGTTATTGCCACGACAGCCTCCTGGACAAAAACAACTCATTTCATTTTCAAAGCAGCAACTCAGTGTTCATGAGCATTTTGGACTATAAATCCGGCCAACACATTGTACATAGACAATAACGGCCACATCTCGCTTTGATCAACCATGATGCAAGGCCAAAAATCATTGACGCTCCATGGATGCTCATTGTCAAGATGTGGCAGGCAGTGTGTTGGGGTTTCTTTGCCTATACAGGCGGCCAATACTTTGATTATGTCTAACAACAACCAAATCACTCTTCAATTACCTTACTTACAACACCAAATAACCTTGATGCTCCATTGACACCAATTTTCAAGATGGGGCACGGAGGGTGTCGCTTTCTGTTTTGCATATAAACGCAGCTAATACTTTGATTCTGTATAACTACGACCAAATCACTTTTGAATTACCTGACTTACAAGACCAAAAGTCGTTGATGCTCTGTTGACGCTGATTTTTAGGAGACAGTAGTGATGTTGTTGCTAGCATTTTTGCTCATAAAGGCGGCCAATACTTCCATTATGCATCACAGCGACTAAGTCTCTGATCAATTACATGACTTATAAGAACAAAAATCGTTGACGCTCGGTTGACACTCATTTTCAGAATGGGGCAGGCAGCATGTGGCTTTCTCTTTTGCCTATCAAAGCGGCCAATACCTCATTTATGAATGTCTGCAACCAAGCGCCACTCAGATTACCCATAATGCAAGACCAAAAATTGTTGACACTCTGTTGAGTCTCATTTTCAGCATGGGGCAGGGAGTGTATCTCTCTTTTTTTGATTAAAAAGGCAGCCAATACATCAAAAAAAGATAATGACGTACCAAAGTCAATATTTTGCGATAAACAGTAGGATATCTCAATGCAATCATAAATAGAAAAACCCAAAATCCAGAACCGGTGATTGGAACAGACGGAACTAGCAATACCGGGCAAAACCAGCGAGCTGAAGGGCACAGGTACACATGAGGCCCATCAAGAAGCTGCAGGTCAGATTTTTGGACTGGTCGGTGACTGCATCGAACAGTTTCTGTGTTCCCAACCAGGACCACTTCCAGGTGACCAGGACCCGTTGCTAACACTAACATTGACTCTGGAGCCTTAGCCCTGCCGTTTGTGTGTCACCTTCATTTCTCCCAATCTTTATCGTGTTTTCTAGTCATCAAGCATTTGCTTTGCATTTGAGAGATTAGTGGCTGGTTCCCAGGTCATTTCATTTTTGCCATAGCCTTCCCATTTGCTTTGATATTTGTAGCCACCTTTGACGCCTGGTGCCCGCTTGTGTGAAGTAATCACTACTACAAGAAAACACACTGATTCGTACCATCTTTACCTCACACAGTTCGGACAGAAGGAGGCAGACGCTGTTGTCCCACTCGATCTGCTTGGTACTTCGTGAGTTTGCTGATGTCAACCGTATTGTCGATCATGATATCTGTCAGTATTTCCCATTCGACTGCATTTGGCCCACCAAACTTAATGATCATATAGGGACTGGCGTACTGGGGTTGCAGCTTCCGCCGAGCAGGGTCTTGGTTCATGTATATTATTGGCAGGTCTTTAGTACTCAACATTGTGAAGTCTCCCACATCAAGGGTATATGGCCTTCGGCTCCTGTTTGCTTCGGCCATCTGGTGGTCCTGTGCCTGATATCGGCAGTCCTAGGCATCGAGCAATGAGGCCTGAATTCATTCAATGAACACTGCACCTTCTAGTCTCCAGATTTCTTCATGCCACAGTTGGCCTGCCACAAAGGCTGATGGAATACATGGTGTGTATCCTGGATCCAATTCGAACAAGCTTTGATTGGTGGATGGGTGCCTAGACGTGTTATATGCATATTCTGCCAGGGGAACCATAGTGCCCCACTGGTATATACGATGAGTGGTGAACCCCTGTAGATACCGCGTGACCTGCTTATTCACACTCTCTGACAGCCAGTCTGTTTGTGGGTGAAATGCCATGGACATGAGCAGCTTAGTCTATAATATCTCACTCACTTGTGCCCAGAAATCTCATGTAAAGCACATGTCTCTGTCGCTCACAATCTCTCAGGGGACACCATCATGTCATATGATGGTGTCCAAGAATAGCAGTGCAAATTCCGCAGCATCCATTGTCTTAGTGCAGGGCATGCATTGACCACATTTGGAGAAAAGGTCCACAAAGGTCACAATGCAATCGTTTCCTCTTAACAAGATTGACATGTCAGTATTGAAATGTCCTCCCATGAGCTCCCAGTGGCATTGTGCAACTGATAGTGGTTTTAACATACCCACCACATTGCCAGCCCATTGATTAACTCGCACATATGTGTCTCAGCCTTCTGTGTAGCCTTGCACTCCTTTCTACATCCTTGGCCAGATGAAGTGCTGTCTCACCACCATATATGTTTTGGCTGCACTGAAATAGCCTCCCACTGCAATGTCATATGCTTCTCGGAGGATTCTGTGTCTTAAGGGTGTCAGAATGTACAGCCAACACAGCTCATCTTCGTGTCATTCCGGATCCTGTGTCTGGCGGACTAGGTAAAGCATGCCGCTGTGTAGAGAGAAATGATGGCTGCAAGCCCATGCCTTTCATAGCATGGCTGGAGTGGATGCCTTTGGCAGGTGTTCTTGGCTGTTCTTGGACACTAGTATTTGTACCATATATTGATTCCAGCTGTTGTCCTTCATTTCAGCGGCGATATCTTGTAGCTACTCTGTCAAGTCATGAGCTCTCAACGGTGTTAGTGGATTCTGGAAGACATCACAGGGTTCCCACATAAAGTCTGAACGTCTCATCACTGTGTCAGCCGCCTGGTATTTCATGCCCGGGCATTGCCAGATGTCATATATATAATTTTGTACAGTAGCTAAGTACTGCATTTGTTGTGATGTGAGTCAAGGTTGTGTCAGTATGTGTCTTACCAATGGATGGTCCATAGGGACCATAAAATATCCATGCAAATGGAGGTACTAGTGCCAGTGCACAACTATGTCCTGCATTGCTAGGAGTTCTATGTCATACGTAAGATATGGTGTCTCTTCACTCTTAAGCTTCCTGCTCCAATATGCAATCACTCGGGTCACTCCATCTTGTCGCATCTGTGATAGCACCGCTCCGACTGCATATTCGCTGATATCTGAATGCAGCACATACTCACCCCCTTCCTCCAGTAGTGCCAGCATGGGATCCGTCCGAATAGCATTATTTAATGGAGGGAAGGCCTCCCTTGCCACTCCATTCCAAAAGCATTCAGCCGAAACCTCATTCTCGATTGGTGGCTTGCTGCAGCGGCCACCTGTTTCTACTTTCTTCATCATTTCTCCCATCCAATATCATGGCAAGGTGATTTGCGCATAGTGTCATGTGACCTAGCAATAGTTGCCTATTTGACTGACAACACCACAAACATCATTCATCATTGGGAGGTGAGGCCATGTGGTTACTGGTTGGGTCATTGAATCCCACATATGCACTCTGTCGTGGTTGATCCCAACACCGCTAAATTTCATCTCATCACGAAATCATTCGTGTTTTCACCTTATCAGTTTCAAGTCAGCTTTCTGCAACAGGTCCAGCGAAATTCAAATGTGATCCAGATGCTCCACTCTCATCGAACACTACATGAACATATCATCAACTTTAACATCAATGAACATACGTAGCCTGGGATTAGATGCCAGTAGGCTGTTCATAACTCACATGAATTAACAAGATGTGTTGTGTAGTCCAAATGGAAGCACGGTGCACTCATACACGCCATACTTCATTAAGAAAGTAGTTTTTTCACGATTGCTGGCACTTATTGCATTTTGATGATCACCCAAGGCTAAATCGATCTTTGGGATGCGGTTGAAACATCCCAGGAGTTGAACAAGCTCATCTATGTAAGTTGACGGAGATCGATCCTTTCTGGTGATGTGGTAACGGCCCAATAATCGATGCACATGCGCAATCTACCTTCTATCTTAGGTACAAATAAGATGAGTGAGCCATATTGCCTGCTACTCAGCTTTCTTCAGCCATTGTGTAAGGTCTTCTCCAATTGTTGTTGTAACTCCGCATCTTCTTTGGGAGACAAGCAGCATGGAGGTCAGTATGGGACTTCCTTGTAATCGTCTGGTGAGTTGTCAATTTCAAATTGCAGTTTACTTTGCACAGTGTCGTGCGTCGGTTGTGCGAATGTTCCCCTCATTTCAAAGTCGAACCGCATGCATCGAAACTAGTCTGGTGGTTGTGCAGAATCAGGCTCATAGTACCGCACTCAAACCATGAATGCCCTGTCCAGAACTTGATGATCCATGCAACTGAGTAGTTTGTTGCCTAAAATTTCGATGCCCAGACTCAGGGCTGCTTCAATGATGGCGCTGTCGTCTGGTTTGCTGGCTGGCCAAAGGCCGCAAAGGTCATGGATAGTGCTGCCTATCCTCTGGTGTCCCATGAGATGTCACCTTGAATAATCAACATTTCTTCTGTTTATTGATTGATAGGATTCATTCCATTTCTATCGTGGACCCAGCACTGCCTGAGGATGATGTCAAATCCTTTCACATCGTATGCTGTGAACCACCCCGTATATGCGTAGCCATCATCCTTGAGTTTGATTTTCAGGCACACCTGTTGCCATTTCTCAATGTGGTCTTCTACCTGTGGTCATTCACCATCTCCATGGTTATCCAGCTACCATCTCTCTCTTATAACACCGCACCTTTGTTTCTTTACTTCTCCACAGTCTCTCTTTTTACATAATTCTACAATGCTCCATTGTCTTTAGCTCTGTTGGCTGCTGAACTACCGGATGTATCGTTGGTCTTTTGTACTGAATCATTGCATCGAAACAGAGAAGAACTATGGTATTGTTGTCACTAACTCGGAGATGATGACAACATGTTATCATTATCATTCTAGACACAGTAGTAGGGTTAGGTTAAGGGAGTTGATCAGCACTCAGTCACTCCCATCAGCATTTGCCAAGCCTGAATCGTCCAGATCATCATTAACATTGCTTTCGCTGTTGGATGATTCCTGCACTTTGGGAACCTTGGCATTGTCATTTTCTCCTCCGAAGGTCTGCGCTAAACAGAGGCTCTGTTGTATTCCTCCACCTCTGCCTCCATCGCCACCATTCTTGCAAACGCCTTAGAAACCTCTGCGCCTCTCTTCCTAATCAGTCTCTTTCTTATCTGTGCCGTTGTTTGCGGCTGCTATGTTCTCCTTCCATGTGGCCAAGAACTTCTCCATGTAGGGGCACTTGCGGGCTGGGTGGCCCACGTCTCCACACGTGAAACTGCTATCATCGTTGCTTCCTCCGCCGCCACCTTCTCTCTCTTTGTCTCGCATTTTGTGGAAAGGCACTTGTGTCAGTTTCATGTTGGAGTTAAGCATGGCATCCACTCGAGGGACGTGCTCCATACAGTCTTTCGGCACTGCTGTAGGCTGACTTGCCAATTTCTCTATCACAGCCTTGGATGATTCTCGGTCCCTCTCAAGTTTGAACTGGTATGACTCACGAAAGACTTCCTCAGAGAGTGGCCAATCTGGTTGTAACGTGTGTCGAAGTACTTGCAATTGTTCATGAAAAGTGGAACCACACTCACTGCTGTTAATTCCTAGTGACTCCGAATCACATTTCAACCTGGTCACAGCATCTGGAGGGATAAAGGCCTCTTTGACTGGGGCTGCAAAGTCTGTCTAAGCTATGCCTGCACTTGCATTTGCTGGGAACCGGTGGTTGGTCAAAACTGCGGCTTGGTACTGAAACGGAAGCAGTGCTGCGGTGGCCTGACCATTTGTTCTTGGAATCCCTAACTCATCTGCCAAACCAAACTCCGGGGCATGAGATCGAAAGTGATGGTGCACAGTGGATCAGATGGAGGTCAAAGCGTCCAGCGTTCTCGAACCATTGCAGGTCCGCGATTTGGTCATCTTGACTCTGCATACGCGGTTGCTGGAGTCTTGTTTGAAAGTGCTGACGGGTGCCAAGTCAGCCTTCACTCAAATTGAGGTCTCGTTTGTAGCATTTAGTTGCATCATGATGAACTACATGGGTTCACGAATCATATCCACCCCGTCTCCCGTGGTTGGCAATCCTTCATTGGATTCTTCAACATCCTGTAAGACTGAGCCCAGTTTCGCTTGCATCGACTTAGTGAGCACATTCTTGTTGGTAATCTCACATTTCAGCTTCACCATCCCGTTTGCAGTCGCATTATCAACCAGGATTGGCACTGCATTGTCATGGTGTTGTTGGAGACATGTTGTGCTAATCTGTTGCACTCCTGCTGTTTCGCCACTAGGGCCCGCACCTTGTCTTCCCATTGATATTGTGAATTGACAAGTTGATTGGCGACTCTGTCTCATTTTCGATAGTCATTCACACATATTTAGATTTGCTCTTCGCCTGTGTTGCAGTGCTGTTGTTCGGCTGGGTGGAACCAATTTGCAACCTTGTGAGGGATGTCTTCCTGCGAGAGTACTCGAGGCCAATTGAGGAACTCTTCTGCGCAGGCTCAGTGGCGATCCACCCACTATTCGGGGATGCTGAACGCCTCCAGGTGCACATCTGGGAATACAGCACTAGCTCTGGGACCTCCCAACCCGTGAGCCACTTCTGAGATAATGTCCATTCAACCTGGAGCATGGTTAAGGCGGGTCGCAGCGGGCATCTTGTTTGTCATAATGGTGTTTCGTTGGGGCAAAATTCTTCTTTTTCACCATCAGAATGTCATCTATGATTATGTTAACTACTGTTCCTCAAATCACATTACCCACTGGCACATATACGCTACAAGAGATTCCAATCTGAATGTGTTGCTACCAATCTAGTGATATGAATTGATAATACTCTATTCTCTGTCGAAGCGAGCGATGTCTATTCTCCCGCTGCTCCACTCAATTGCGTGGATATGCTCATTCCCCTTTCCGGCCCATGCACTCCGCAGAGCTGCAACTTATGTTAACATATCCTCTCCCTCCACATATATGGACTGGTAAGCTCCAAAGTTGAATTATTTCACAAAGCAGATGCCATGCACAAGCTTCTCTATAAAGACAATTTTGAGCTTGGTGATAATTGGCAAAATTTATCATAATTGACATACTTTCAAAATATTATACTGTTAGGATCTTTTCAAACTTGAATATTTGCTTTTGATACATTTCCCATTACTGGCATGTATTGATTATGTACTAGTATGTATTACAGACTTCTAGAGTTGTTAAATATACAGTGAAATAACTGCATTCAATTGGTGGTGGGACACACAGCATCACATTCTGCTGAGCAATTATTTTGCCCGTTATGTGTGTATCCCACAAGACTTACTAGACCAATCTTTTATGCATTTAGTATACTGAGCTACTCTTCTCACAATTGCTAAGATTCAGGAAGATGTGCACCTTACTGTTACAAAGTATAGCAGGGTTTATGGTCAACCGATCACAATTAGTAGAAAAGGTGACAACAATACTGACGCACTAGGGCTTATGTCCGGAAATTCTCCTGCGCTACCATAACCGAGACATAATACGTCTGTTACCACTGAATTCCCTATGCCCCGCCCCAGATCATAGTGCTGTACTGTATATTTGTACTATTATGGGAGGGTTATGGGAGTGTTACCACATATCATGGCGTGTGATAACCATGTACAGAATAAAGTATATTACTCATACTGTATACCCTTTCGTCACCCCCTTTTTCTAAATCGCCACCATCACCACCATTACTGCCACCATTACCACCAACACCATTGCCATTGCCACCATCACCATTGCCACCATCACCATCACCGCCACCACCATCGCCACCATCTCCATCACTACCACTGGGCACTTAACTCTTCGATCATCTCTCCATAAACTGTGTGTAATATCCCCCCTTTCAACTTACAACATAGCCAGATCCACTACTACAGGCGAAGCCAGATCCACTTCCAGATCTGAAGCCAGATCCACTAGTTCATGAACACTCAGATCTATCATCACAAGCGAAGTCAAATTCACTTTTACCAACTTTGTTCCAGCAAATCCAGATCCACTGTTACCAGCAAAGCCAAATCCTTCCATACCAGCAAGCCCAGATCCACTGCTATCAGTGAAGCCACATCCACCAGATGCAATGCTTCTTGCTTGCATCCAGCCCATTGACATCCACTACAGCCAGTGAAGCCAGTTTCACCTGTACCAGCAAAGTCAGATCTGATAGTACATGCAGCGCCAGATCAACTACTACAGGCGAAGCCAGATCCACTGCTAGCAGCTGGTTCCCAGCAAGGCCATAATGTCAGTGAGGTGAGAGTGAACACGTCAGAGTGGTGAGACCAAGCATGAGCATGTCAGAGTTGTCGGAGCAAGGCCTGATCCACTGCTACCAGCATGCTCCCAGCGAAGCCAGATGCAAAGCTTATTGCCAGCTCATAGCAAATCCAGATTCTATGCTACCAGCAAAGCCACATCCACCCCTACCAGCATGCTTCCAGTAAGTCCAATTCCACTGCTACCAGCAAAGCCAGATCCACCACTACCAGCTTGCTTCCAGCAAAGCCAGATTGTCAGAGTGATGAGAGTGAGCATGTCGGAGCAGTGAGACCAAGCATGAGCATGTCAGAGTTGTGAGCAAGGCCAGATCCACCGCTACCTGCATGCCCCCAGCGAAGCCAGAGCCAATGCTTATTGCCAGTTCATACCGAATCCACATTCTCTGCTACCAGCAATGCCACATCCACCCTTCCAGCATACTTCCAGCGAGTCCAGTTCCAGTGCTACCAATGAAGCCAGTTTCACCCCAAACAGCAAAGCTGGATCCATCACTACCAGCCAAGCCAGTATCACCCAAACCAATGTAGGCAGATTCACAACTACCGACTTGCTCCCAGGGAAGCCAGTTTCACCTCTACCAGCGAAGACAGATCCACCGCTACCAGCTTGCTCCCAGCGAAGCCAGATTGTCAGTGAGGTGAGAGTGAGCATGTCAGAGTGGTGAGGCCAAGCATGTCAGAGCTTGAAAAGTGAGTATGTCAGAGTAGTATGAGCAAGCATATCAGGTATGAAAGTGAGCATGTCAGAGTTGTGGAACTGAGCTCATCAGAGTTGTGAGAGTGAGCATGTCCGAGGTGTGTGTGCAAACTTGTCAGAGTAGTAAAATTGAGTATGTCAGAGTTGTTGGAGCAAGCTTCTGAGAGTCATGAAAGTCAGGGTGCGTACTTGACAGAGTTCTCCAAGTGAGCATGTCAGAGTTATATGAGTTCAAATTCACGATGCGAAAGAAGATGTCAGAGTAGCAAATAAATGAGGAATTGTGATGAATATGCAATATATTCCAAGAATTGAAGTATCTTATACATGTGCTACAGTTCAATTACAGTAAAAGTGCAGTTGTGCAATTGGTAAATGACGGGTGTATTATCGGGGGTTACATGAAATGGCTCTGGGGTAGTTTGCATTATTTGGTGTTATTGGTGTTACAGGAGGTTACAGTGGGCCATATGGCCTATGGTAGATTACACCTAACAGAATACCTTTTTCCAGATGTGATGCTGTTGAAACAGTGCTATCCTGACAATGAAAATCTTGTAAATACATTTTCCATCTTCTAATGAGATTGTTCTGATGGATTCCAGTGACAGTATTACCCTTTTAGAACAGTCTGTTCAAGAATTGTCTGAAACAAGTGATATCTATTCAACCATCATAGAGCTCATACCTGATATATCAATTTCCCACTGGTGCACAGCTGGGACATTCAACTCTTCAACTACTGGATAATACAAGAGATGAGTATATTCAATTGGTGCTACTGGTAGAATCTAATATTGATGCTCTGCACACTTTAGATATTCACCCAATCTGCATTCAGTTTTTACATTACTTTCTATTGAATGTTTAGTAGCTTTGGCTGTCTGATATATTGCGTTAGTGTCATCTGGTATGAGTTAATGACTAATTGGACTGAATACTTTAATGCCAGAAAGCTAAAAATATCAATGATCACTGTAACAACTAATTTTCATTTGTACCATGGTATCTGGGTCTCCAAGATATCTGTAAACCATTTGATTTATTGAGAAGTTATACCTGGAAGGAAAAAAAATATTCTGGGGTATGATGAAAAGACTAGCTATAATTGACATACTGATTCTAATGTGCTGAGACAATGAGACAATATGGGTTGCAGAAGGAGTATTTGATAAAAATGGAATTGAAGTAGTATCAGCATTATATAAACTCCCTCTACTTGTTACCCATCATAATTACTCTCTGCCATACTTCAATGCACTGCAAAGTTCACTCAAGCAATTTCACCTGAAGAAAGGTATTTTTCAAGTACAGAAAATATTGAAATCTGTATAGGTCAAAGTGAATGAACAACTAGCAGTATAGTTTGATCAGTTACAGGAATCAAAGATCAACACATACATTTTTTCATTGGTGATTCTGATGTATAGGGTAGAAAGGAATATGACAACAATATATGGACAATTTAAGGTGCCCATGAATGGAGGCCAACAAGTGGCAACCATATGGTCAGATACTGATCAACAGACTGCGAAAGACGAAATAGAGTGCACCATACATTCGATAACATAATTGAAATTCCAACTTATTCTGATGTTATTATAACATTATGCATACGAAATATTGCAGATGGTTCGAAATTGGTGATTGTGACCAAGGAGCATATTCACCCAACAACTTGAATAAATGGAAACTGTTTCAGGAAACGAGAACTGCAGAACAGCAACTATGACCCCTGCAGAATATATTGAAATTTCGATCTGTCTGTTAGATATATAGACTAAAGCCATAATCAAAAGTATTAATTTTAAAAATTGCATCTCTAATCATCTGGATGGTAAAATATATGGTATTACCTCAAATCAGTAGCTACAGTTCCATTAGAACTTATATATCTGCATAATTGTATTTGAAGCTTGGTGGAAGACAATCAGTGTTAAGAAACTCTGGGAAATAATCATCCAGTGCATTACATATGAGAGTGTTGGTTTAGGGAATGAATTCTGATGACAATTTGACCACACATAGTAGTGAATGGATACATATTGGCGATGTCAATGTGGTATATCAATCTAGCAATGAAGTCAATTACATTTGACAGTTTGTCATGCATAATAACAGCTTTACCAGTCTTGAAAGTATGGTGGAAATACTGTTATATCTTCTACTTCAAGGCTTGAATATTATATACAAAGCAAATGTTTCAGCCAACTGTCTACTACCAATAAATGGAAAAATACTCTCTAAGTCCATCTTTTACCTCCTTAGAATTGTCAGCATATGCAACTTTTTCTCCATTGAATCACGACTGGTATGTCATTTGTAAAAGATGTATGCTCACATCGTATTAAATTAACATTACTCTAACTTATATTATCAATTATCAGATTTTTCAACTTTGGACAAGTACTCTGCAAGGATATTGAAGTTGACTGAGGATATGAAGTTAGTTGCTTCATGCTTAGATATACTTCAAATATACTCATAGACAGTATATATATAATATTCCACAACAGACTTCTGCATTCAGACAAATCATTTCACAGCCCGATCTGGATTGAGTATCTGTGAGTCGTTTACAAGGTAGAGTATATCAATACCAGGGAAGGAATAAGATTTAAAGCTCATAATATCTGTGTGCATTAAATGCTATATGAAGAAAATAACCTCAGTACCACCTTGCAAAAATAAGTTGTATCCTTTCTGGCAATGTGCTATAGCTGCACACCACTGAATTTGTTCCCCCAATTGGTGGAAGCACTTCTAGCTAGTGTTAGCAACGGGTCCAGGTAACCCGCCAGCGGTCCAGGTTTGAACCAGAACAACGGTTCGGTTCGGTTCCAGAACAGTCCAAAAACCTGACCCGCTGCCTTTTGGTGGTCCAAACCTGGCACCGTACCCGTTAACCTGCGGATTATACCAGGTTTGGCTTGACCTGTTGGGTCGAATCTCCAGTTCTGCGTTTCGGGTTTTTCTATTTATGGTTGCATTCTGATATCCTACTGTTAATTGCAAAATTTTGACTATGGTACAGCATTGTCATTGTCTGATGTATTGACAACCTTTATACAGCGAACAAGTAGAGAGATGCTCCCTGCCCCATCCTGAAAACGAGCGTGATTGGAGCGTCAACAATTGATGGTCTTGCACCTTGGGGAGTCTAAGTGGCGCTTGATTGCACGTATCCATAAACAAGTGATTAGCAGCCTTTATGAGCAAATATGCAAATGATATTCCCGCGATAGCCTCCTGAACAGTATCAACTCATTTCATTTACAAAGGTGCAACTAAGTGTTCATGAGCGTTTTAGACTATAAAAACAGCCAAAACTGAGTATATGGACTTGAACAGCTACAGCGCGCTTTGATAAACCATGGTCGAGGGCCCAAGAGCATCGACACTTTGTTGACGCACATTTTCATGATGGGGCAGGGAGCGTGACGCTTTCTTCTTTGCCTATGAACAATGGCATCACCTCCATTATGTGTAATCACTACCAAATTGCGTTTTTATTACCCGACTTACAGGACCAAAGATTTTTGATGCTCCGTTGACGCTCATTTTGAAGATGGGACACGGAGCATCTCGCTTTCTTTTTTGCGTATAAAGGTTATCAATACTGTTGTTATGTATAACCACTGCGAAATTACTTCACAATTACCAGACGAACAAGACCTAAAATGGTGGATGTTCTGTTGACAGTCATTTTCAAGATGGGGCAGGGAGCGTGTTGCTTCTTTTTTTGCCTATAAAGGGTGCCAACAGTTCTATTATTTGAACTCCCAGCCAAATTGCATTTTTAGTACCCGACTTACATGACCAACAATCATTGACGCTCCGTTGACATTCATTTTCAAGATGGGGCAGGGAGTGTTTCGCTTTTCTTTTTGCGTCTAAAGGTTGTCAGTACTGTTGTTATGTATAACCACTACAAAATTACTTCATAATTACCAGACTAACAAGACCTAAAATCCTTGACGCTCTGTTGACGCTCATTTTCAAGATGGGGCAGGGAGCATGTTGCTTATGTTTTTGCCGATAAATGATGGCAACACTTCCATTATGTATAATCACTACCGAATCGCGTGTTTATTACCCGACTTACAGGACCAAAACCCGTTGACGATCCATTGCCGCTCATTTTCAAGACGGGACATGGGGCGTCTCGCTTTCTTTTTTGCGTATAAAGGTTGTCAATACTGTTGTTATGTATAACCACTACACAATCACTTATTAATTACCAGACTAACAAGACCAAAAATCATTGACGCTCTGTTGACGCTGATTTTCAAGATGGGGCAGGGAGCGTCTTGCTTTCTTTTTTGCGTCTGAAGGCTGTCAATGCTGTTGTTATGTATAACCACTACAAAATTACATCATAATTACCCGACTAACAAGACCTACAATCGTTGACGCTCTGTTGACGCTCATTTTCAAGATGGGGCGGGGAGTGTGTTGCTTTCTCTTTTGCCTATAAAGGGTGGCAACACTTCCATTATGTGTGTTCACTACCAAATCACATTTTAATTACCCGACTGACAGGACCAATGATCGTTGATACTCCGTTGACACTCATTTCGCCCCGGGTGTAACCGCAATATGGAACCATTCACTTTGGCATACTATATCAATAATGGTTTTGTGGCAGCCGTTCTGTGCTGTTCATGTACATTCTCCTTTTTAAGTACATTGTTCTTCAATGATGCATATAAATATACCCTTTAAAATATACTGTAAAGTGTCCATTAATTGTAGATCATGATAATACTCAAAAATTCCATTCCCTTCAGTCAACTCTCGTCTTCGCTGTCAAGTTCACTCAAAAGGCTGTTGTCGTCTACAAAATGGCTGTCGGCTGCATTACCACACAGCTGATAGTGTACAAACCTGTGGATGGACTTTCATCAGTCAGCAAATCTGGAACGAAATCTTTATTGCGCCTGTAATCCTTGGCATAAGGATCAAGATTGAAAAATTGAGTGCTGGAAAGCGCAGTATGTATATACACATATGCGGGTGGCACACCTTCTGCTTCGGAGATTTGAGTTCTCTCACTGGCACCAGGTGGCGCAGGTGGCATTCCTGGCCTCGGTGACGCTGGTCGTGGTGGAGGTGCACCCGTGCTCTTGCGCCTCCATCGAGTCTGTGGAATCATTGCTGTGCCATTTTGCCAGGGAAGACAGCCGTCCGTTTGATATTCCCGAACCATTGTTGGGTGTCTTGCTATCGCAGCCATCAGCTTGTTAAGCCCGGGGAACACAACACCCCGCGTCTTCTCTTCTCAAACTTCGGCGCGTGGGATCTTGATTAGTTGTTGAGTTTCCTCAATTGCGGCGCGCGAAAACCCTTCGTTAGCCATGTTGGCCATATTCAAAACAAGATGCATGTCAGACTGTTCAAGCTGTACCCGACCTCCTTGTCATGCCATAGTAGCTGGTATGATGAAAACGTAGAAGAAATTAGGTGCTGCTTCTAGAGTATGAATCGTCTGTTACCTCTATCATATATGACTCTGTAGCTTCCTCTAACATCTTTGAAGCCTGTTTCGTCCATTCCTGGAGATGTTTATCACCAAATTCGTCTGGGAAAATTCCAGAGCAGACCACATCATGATGTCCAATTTCGCAGACTGTGCGGACAAATGCATTGGTCAACGATGGAGGTTTCCCGTTATGAGCCGCGATGAATTGGTCAGGTAGCTCTCTATGTACCCCTGCTGTGCGTTATAATGTTACTTGACCTTGGTCTACATTACTATGGATTGAGTCACATCGGATCGTGTGCTGCTTCTTATTGTTGAAGCTTGGTGTGCTTCCGGTTTCATGTTCTATTTTCAAATGTGCATCCTGGGTCATATTTTTGGTGGATACAATTGCAGCGTCGTGGTGAACTAACTGGTGTCTGTGTTGCTGCTGTGTTTTACCGGGTGGCGCATTGTTTGAAGAGCCTGTCGTTCGGCTCGATTCGGCTTCAATCACACCTCATTGAAGTATTTCTGGAGTCATGACTTGCTGTTGTGGAATGGTGAGGAAGATGATCACGAAAAGAAGTGGGAAATCCTGAAGATTATTTAGTTAGCTACAAGTCAAATTGGAACGAGTGACAGGCAACGTGCACCTTCAATTCAAGCCGAATCCGGCTGCATATAGCTGCACTGCGTCAAGCAGCAGGGGATTCCAACGGTCCCGCAATGTGCAATCAGTCGGTCGGATATTGTTTGTTTGTCTGCCGGGATATATTGTGATGAACAATAGCTGATAGCACATTTTTGATAGATCAAAAAGGTCATTCTTTGACGGAAAGGACATCTGGTGATGTTTGTCTCAAGACATCGCTGGGATCTTACCTGAATCACACACTAACCATCAAGTCTCAATATACAGTTAGCATGACTATTCCCACTGAAGTGACACTCAAAACGCTGATTTTGCTTTGTTCTAATTGATGAAACCTACCAACCTTGACACAAAAAACACAGCTTGCCTCCATGTGGTCCATATCTTGCAACATCCAACATCTCGCTCAACAACAAGGACAACACAAGATACAATGGTCAATGCTCCGGAACAGAACCTTTCACCACATCCGGTGGGCAAATATGGCAAATCAACGAAGAAATCCACATGACGATGTCACCAAGTGAATACAGGCCAGAGTGGCTTGGAGACAGAAAGGGTCTGAGCGTTGGGAGCATTGCGCAGCGTACGATCTAAAAGAAGGTTTCGGCTGAGAAACGACAGGAATCACACTTTTTAAGCAACGAAGACAATGAGAAATCGATCAAGGATTATGTGGATAGAGAGACCGCTGTGGCAAGAAAGTGAGTTCAAGACCCAGAGACAACGATTATGCAAGAGCAGGAACATATGAGGAATGTCGAAAAGGCCAGATTGACAACCACAAAGCCTGAAACAACATTTCAAAAGATGTTGAATGCTATGGGAGACAGTCTGAGCGATTTTGCAAGTTCCGAGGATGAGGAGGATGGGGAAGACGAGGATGATGATGAAGATGATACACAGCTTGGCAAGCTGAGCGAAGATGATGAACCTGGCTGTGTGATTGGAACAATCGCCAAAACAGTACAGCACCGCATGGAGAGCTGTCGGCGTAAGCAGATGGTGCTTGACGAACTGAGGCAATGAGGGTGGGGGGACATAGCCGGATACTTCCCTGAGAGAGATATGAAGTACGGGATGACTGAACTGAAGCTTCCAGTGGTTGTGAAGCCCCAAACAGACACAACAGCAGCGACACCGTCACCGACAACATTTGGAGAGCCTATGCAGGTTCTTGATATCGTCCCCGGACGATCCCAATTGCCGCAAGTGACGTCTCGACAGGGAAGTAGTCAAACGAGGCTTCGTTCGGAGATACCTCACGCAGACAATCACATAGTATATCTCATGCCCAATGTGGTGCACGATTCATCACAGAGGGAGATTGCGACGCCAGTTCAACCCATGAGCATTCACCCCACCGTATAGCGTCGCTAGCCAATTACCATATAGAAGACGGATTCTGACAAAGAGATCGTGATGGCTCCTGTGTCACTGGAGGAATAGATTACCAAATCGGTATCGTTGATGACATATCTAGAGTAAAAGGAATCTGTACCTACTTTATTACGTATCAGCTGTTTCTGGATTTCACTGACCAAATTGTGAGACACGATTATTCATCAGTGTGTGTGCAAGGGTCATATGGGCCATGCCCATGTTCTAGACACCAAGTCAAGTAGATTGACAAACAATGAACTGTAGATGGTGTTGCCTGTTACGGTTAAATGATAAAACAAAACCTAAATTTGAGACAAAATTTACTGACAAAGTTTAAGTCAGTGGTGTCATACGAGTCATAGAAGGAGCGTTCAAAGCACATCCGAAACCTGGATGAATGACAGCCGTTAGTCTGCATTCATCCACACAGCCAACTACATAACTCTCCACTCAGGCCTCCTGCACATGGTCAAAAAATCGACAATTGCTTATTGTACATCACCGAACTTGAGGAGGATGAGCTGGATATGGAATGGTGAGGACGTCGCGCTAGAAATATCTAAAACCAGTGCATGGATCTTTATGCGGTAAATTGCCGGCCGAAAGTGCTGAAACGCGATGGACCTACGTCATTGAGTATGCACATGATGTGGCCAGTGGTGGCTCAGAAACTTGTATCTTTCAAAGATTTTGGATTCGAATGATAAGACATAGAAATGGTATACTGGCTGCCAAAAAAGACTGTATGGATTTTATGTACAATTGTTGAGCACCCAATGACTGTAAGTAAGTCTCTGAGGTGAGCTCAAAAGTGAGCGTCAATGGAGCGTCAACAATTTTTGGCATTGCGTCATGGAAAATCCAGATGGTTTCGCTGCAACGTTTATTCAAAATTGAACTATAGCCCGCCTTTCCATTCAAAAATGGTTGCAACAACATCGCTGCTATGTCCTAAAAATGAGGGTCAATGGAGCGTCAACGACTTCTGGCCTTGCATCTTGGAAGATGCAAGGGTGGTGAGGCGACATTAGGCCGAAATTGAACTATCGGCTGCGTTTCTGGGCAAAAATGCTTTCGATTACTTCGTCACGATGCCCACAAAATGATCGTCAACAGAGCACCAACCATTTTAGGCTTTCTATCTTGGAATATCAAGGGGCTATGAGACTACTTTGATCCATAATCGAACTATCAGCCGCCTTTCTAGGCAAAAAGGCTTGCCGCGACCTCGTCACTGGGCCCTAGAAATGAACGTCAACGGAGCATCGACGATCTTAGGCCCTGCATCTTGGATCATCATGGGGCTATCAGACTACTTTGATCCTTAATTGAACTATCGGCCCCATTTCGAGGCAGAAATGCTTACAAAAAGATTGTTACCATGTCCCAAAATGAGCTTCAACGGAGGGTTAACAATTTTTCATCTTGCATCTTGGATAATCTGACGGCGATGGAATGTAGGTAACCCACAATGAACCCATCCGCAGCATTGATTGGTAAAAATGCTAGTGACGATATTGCGTCTGCCTCCTACAATTGAGCGCCCGCAGAGCGTCACCAGTTTTTGTGGAAGCTCAGAACACTACACAGCAATGGACTGCATTGTGGAGTTCTTAAATCAAGTTTTACGCGGTCAGTCTTTGCAATCCAAAGTTGTATACAACTTCACAAATATGCATGCAATGTCTTACAGATCCGATTTTTTCACTTGTAGCAGTAGAGTCAATATTTGAGAACCCGCAGTCTGCTTTGCTGTATCGTTACTTTCGGCAGTCTTTCGAGTCAGATTTCACAGCTGTCTGATTCCCACTGCTGTGTTGGATTGAAAATCGTTGAACACCTCATTGCTCGAGGTTATAATCACTTCCCAAAATGAACTTGTCTTTCTTGGTGATTTGGGCGACCTTAGGTTACAAATCATCTTCGATGCTTGGTGGGCTTCAATGAATGTAGACTCGAAGCAACCTATTGCTTGGAATAATTCTAGACATGCGCCTTAATGGTGATTTTATTTACACTGTGGATTTGGGGAGACCGGCAGCCCTGGCATCAAATGTATCGTTCATCATCAAGTTCTTTGCCATCCATCAGAACCTGGGACCAGCTCAATGGGGATACACTTGCAGACAAAAGCTCACATCACAAAGTTAAACGAATTAACAGAGTCAGAGGGCACTGAATTGACTAGTTCGACAGTCGATGAAACAGCTTTGGCCATCCTGAAGAGGCAAGGAAGTTGAGCAATCACAATAGTAAGTTCGCAGAGGAAGATCAGATTTGACATCCATGTTGATCCAGATTGACAGTAATGACAGACAAAACATTCCAAACTGGCAGTGAAGGACTTTGAAACTTCTGAATTTCACCAAGACACATGGAAACACTACCTCATGTTAGGATTCGTTTCCGCTCATATTCCATGGAAAGCTATAATACATCTAGAGCTACGACGGTCATATAAGGCGTTACGGGATCACTTAGTGCTGCCATCTACTACCACACTCACCAACATTTGCTGGAGGGAATATGCACTGACCGTGGATGCAATTAAGAAGCAATTGCCATCACGAAATAAGGTTAGTTTAGCTCTGGACGGATGGACGTCAACGAACACACTAGCCACACTGTCGGTCATCTCTTACTGTATGGATCGAAATTGGGCATTGCGTGAAGTTCAACTCACGTTCGATGAGGTTGATCGCCTGTTCTTTTCACATTTCGAAAGCTAATTCAGGATGAGAGGTCAAGGGCCTCCATACTGGAGCAAGGGTAGCCGGACATTTGAAGGATATTCTTGATCATTTTGAGCTTACCGACAGCTGTTTGGTTGGAATTACCACTGATGATGCCTCCTCAAATTACTCGATGACACACGAGCTGCAATCAACACTTGAGGCCTCTGGAATCGAGTGGCCTGCATTGAGGAATCACATACCTTGCATGGTGCACATCATACAGCTGGCTTTAGGTGCATTCATGAGCAGTCTCAGTGTCAAAGGCCGCACCAAGTCTTGGGAAGCCCATGAGTGTGATCAGCAATTTGGAGAGAATGAAAGCGTAGACATTGGGAAGAGTCAAAGGCTTCGAAAAGAGGGCAACGTCAGAATCAATAAGGTGTCGGCCATGAAACCAGGTTTAGCAAAGATAATTGAGAAAGTATGTATTTCAAGATGTTTTGAAAGTGCTGAAACTGACCATCATGTAGCAGAGAATGCTTACTGTATTGATTACGCTAACACCTGGTCGTCGAAACGAGTTCATTGACTGACAAAAAGTCACAGTCCGCATTGCGGTACTTCCGATTATGGACGTGAAAACCCGTTGGAACTCGACCCTGGACTGGCTGGAGCGCCCCTACCAATTACGTGAGTTCTCACTCGAGTGGCTTAAAAACCCACAATGCAGCGATCACCGGCCACTCTTCACAACTCAAGATGAATGAACCATTGCGAAGTATGTCATGGAACTGTTGAGGCCATTCCATTATTGGACCACGTGGATGTCGAAGAGGCATACAGTCACATGGCATCACGTGATTACAGTGTACAATGATATGTTCAATCACATGAATGGTGTGATCCGAGCATTAGCTCAGACAAAGACTCCATGGAAGGAAGACTTGTTCTTCGCCGCAAAGTTAGCTTGACAGAAGCTGTCGAATTATTACGCTGAAGTGACTCCATCGACAGGCATGCTTCTCAACTCGGAGCATATCCTCTATTCTTTCCGGAAGTTGCAATCGTTTAGAAAGTAGGACAATGGAATGGTTATTAATCCTGAGGACGAGACATCCTATACTACCCAATACCAAGAGACCTTTCTCAAGTACATAGAGGATGAATAGTGTGCGAAACATTGATGTGTGCAGGTCAATAAACACGAAAACTTACTGAGGAGCAGTCTTATCCCCTCTGAAACGGTGTTAGGATCCTGGCAATCATCCTTTGATCCATATGATTTGTCCAGCGATGATGAAGAATGCTTAACGCCTAACAATGTGGCTGACACTACACCAGGACCAAGCGATCGCGCAGCACGCTTATTGATCGCCGCCAGGCTCTATTTGAATTCGCCGCCTGAAGCACCAAAGAACTGGGGGCAAATTAATCCAAATCTCAATGATTACCACTCCGACCCAATGGAGATTAGCTGTACATTTTGGTTACCGGACATAACCAACTGGTGGTGTCACCAGGAGGAAACACACTCCAAGTACACTGATCTCTCTGATGTGGCGCGCGCCACATTCTTTATCATACCACATGGTGTCGGAGTGGAGGCCAGTATTTTCCTTGGCCGAGATGTTATCGGCTGGAGGCAGTCAAACACCACGGGAGAGACTCTTCGCGAAACAGTCATTGTAAGGCAGTTTGCTGGAGACAATGATGGGATTTTGACGGGCACTGACCCAGAATTGAATACAATGAACACAGAAAATGACAAGGAAATGAAGAGAGATGCGAAGGAAAGGAAATTGCACAGAATGGCCAAGGTTCACGACTTTTTGGAGATGTGGCAGGGCTGCCAAAACCTACTTGCTACCCAAATGGAATCTCACGCTCAAAACAAGCAGATGAATGCCGTGGGATACATTTCGCACATGGAAGAGATTGTCAATGCATCCTGGTCACTCTTTCAACTTGATGGTTCAGCTGCATTTTAATTGTTAGAAAGATCTCCATTGCCACCACCTTGGTCTGCGACAAACCTCCCTGGAGGATGAACTCAAATATTGAATGTCCGCCGAATCCGAAGAATGAACCGTAATCAAGTCCAATGTGATGAGGCTACCACACCTGAAAGCATTTCGGACACTGATGATTGGCTTAACTGGAATTGGCACTTCGATGTTCCAAATGACAGTAAAAATGATTGCGGCGCAAACTTTGAATCTGATATAGTGCAAGACAATCACATCGAGGATCCACACTGCCCAGCGCTGCGGGATGTGAGTGCCGCGCCAAATATTCCCACATTGATTCGGCCTATACGGAAGTCAAAGAGACAGGCTGAAAAGGGGTTAATGACAGTCAATGCAATCGAAACGAGGAAGAATAAGGGAGTGAAATAAACGCAAGACAGAATGGGTCAATTTTCCACCAGCTTCTTTATGTATCATGAACTAGAGTTTCAGTTAGTGATATATTTTGTGTGAATGGTGAGCAGTAGCTTGTCAATATCGGTTGATAACCAGATGTATAGCAGGTGCAATGAAGCTTTTGGCAAGATACATAAATATTAGTCGTGTGAGTGCAAACAGTGCAAGAATGTTACTGCGCTCGGCTTTGTCACAAGGCCAAGTCTCCATCATGCAGAAAGACTATCACTATGTTCCAATCATGATGAAAACTATCATCGATGGCAGCAGATGTTGAATGGACAATACATCAAAATGAGTGTCAACGGAGCGTCAACGATTTGTGGTTTTGTAAGTACAGTAATGAAACAACAATTTGGTCGCTGTGATGCATAACCGATATGTTGGCTGCCTTGATAGGCAACATAGACAGTGAGATGCTCCCTGACGCATGCTGAGAATAAGCGTCAATGGAGCATCAACGATTGTTAGCTTCACATCTTGGGTAATTTATGTTCTTATTGGTTGAAGACATCCATTTGTCAGATATTGACAGCCATTACTGGGAAAAACTACAGCAACATGCTCCCTGCCACATCCTGAGAATGAGCATCAACGGTGCGTCAACAATGTTTCACTTCGCATCTTGGGTAATTTATGTCCCGATTGGTTGTAGACATCCTTTGGTCAGATACTGACCGCCTTTACTGAGAAAAACCACTGCGTCATGCTCCCTACCATATCCTGAGAATGAGCGTCAACCAAGCGTCAACAATTTTCAGCTTCGAATCTTGCGTAATTGATTTTCTGATTGGTTTCAGACATCCATTTATCAAATATTAGCAGCCATTACAGGCAACAACACCAGCGACATGCTCCCTGCCGCATCCTGAAAATGATCGTCAATGGAGTGTCAACAGTTTTAGTTGTTGCATATTTTGTATTCAAGGCATCGCGCTGATCTCCGCGTTCATAATGGAATTTTTGACCGCCATGATAGACAAAGATACAATCTATCAAAGGTAAAATACCGATTCCAAATTAATTGATATTGCAAGCTTCAAATCATGCAAAAACGTATCCGTGGTTGTTGAAAACGCGATCTTGATAAGATACTATTCACATACTCCAAATGCAAGAGCCTTAATTGAATCTATGAACGGATCCACTGGGCGACCCGCTGACAACCCACCCAATTCAGACGGGTTAGGAGATAGCCATCAAACAGTACGCGAGTTGACGGTTTAGGTTCATCGACAACCCGGACCGCCGATTTGGCAATGGTTGAGGTTGGACCCAGACCCGGACCTGAAGTGATGGTCCGGAACCGTTGCCAACACAACTTCTAACCAGCAAACCTGTATTCACATTTTCTATCACATGCCACAAGATACTACATAATGTATTACCTCTACAATGTTATGATTATACAGTCATTATGCCAACAAAATACAATGTTATCAAGGTTGGGCTGATTGTGTTTACTGGTTTATCTACTCTGTCAAACAGACGAATATGTTATTCATTGTATCCATCGGAACAGTTGTTAGTCCAGCACATTTTTTGCAAAAGATTAATGCCTTGACAGACAACAACAGCATATGATTTGCAAATAGGTATGTAAATATAAATATCTACTAGACAGTGAACAAATTCAAATTCCCGAATCAGCAGTTCACCTATAAGAAAGTTTCATGATATGTAGTATTAGATATAATTACAATATTATCCCTCAGACAGTTTGGGTCCAGATTCAAAGTACACTAAACTGATTATTTATATAAATATCACAGTTCCAGCAGCTCCCAAACTTTATCAACCGAAATACTTCATTTTATTACATTCTAATGACAACTTCCCAGTCACTACACTTTTCATGTGTTCTATTTCACAATTTGAAAACCATTAAAAAGCATGTCAATGTATGCTTGAAGCACTTGAAAGCAGATCAATTTAATTTCAGTCTGTCTGGGTGCATCTGGAATCACCTGGAAGGGTAAGTAAGTTGGTGATGGTGATGTTGGCAATGGTGATGTTGGCAATGGTGATGTTGGGGATGGCCATGTTGGCAATTGTGATGTTGGTGATGGTAAAGTTGGCAATGGTGACATTGGCAATGGTAATGTTGGCAATGGTGATGTTGATGATGGTGATGTTGGCGATGGCGCCATTGGCAATAGTGATGTTGGCGATGGTGATAGTGTCAGAGATGGTGTTCAAAGTATCAGAAGCACTTAGACAAGTAGGTTGGCTACGTCAACATTAGCATCAAAGCTTCGATATACTCAGAGCATTTTGTTACCCAAAGCTTCCCCAAACTCCGAGCTTTCCATCCAATAAAAGCTTCCGATGGAAAACTCTACTCTTCCCAAAGTGTGACTCTCTCAATCAGGCTCTCAAGCAGGATCTCAAGCAGGCAATAAAGTAGGCTTCCAAGAAGGCTATCAAGCAAGCTTCGAACTTGCCTCTCAAGTGCCAGCGGGCTCTCCAGCACACTCAGTACCTATATATCAGCCAGGCTGGAGAAACAAATATAGGTGCATCTCCGGCCGCCAGCAATAGATAGTTTCATAGGCCCCCACCACATCTCTAAGAACCAACTATAGATTACTATATACTACACATTACTCCGAGGTTCACAGCAAACATTCCAAGAGCTGCACGTTGCGCAGCCTGTGATTGATTTGCTTCTTTGGTGATGTGCTTGATACCACCATAATTCAATTGGAGTTGCTGCATCATTAAATACTCCTGCATTTTGAAAGCTGAAATGCAATGCAGTGAAAGAACCAAAAGATATGGCAAAAACTAAAAATTCAATGCAATTAATTCCAATTTTGTCAATGCAAAGGTTGTAAGCAAAGCAATTGAAAATACCTGCTCAGTTTCAGATTGTGTATTCAATGTCTAATAAACAGTGCAGTAGCAAACTACAAAATCAGTAGGAGTTTTGCCGCAATGAATATGACATATCATATATGATGGTGATGCCAGCTTTATACAAAATGAAGTTGATATATAGGGATAATTTCTCTGTAAGTAGGCAGATAAATAATTGTGTGCAGTTATGGGGAATTGATGTGCACCAAGCCTTGAATTTTTGTGCAAAATTCTATACAGCAGTTGGGGTTACAGGCTCACCATACATCGATAGTTAATTGCACTCTCTGTCCCTCACTCTTGCTAACGTGAACCTTCTTGACAATTTGCCCTTTATGCAATTATGAAATGTAGAAACTGGGATGATCCAGATGTGTCAGTTTATGATTCATTATAGATTTAGATTTTTTAGGATAAGTAGTTTTCAGATGTTGCTGTATACCTACTAAGATACTGAATAGAGACTACCATTCAAGAAAGTGTCTCCTCTAGCTCCCTTGATGGGAATTAAATCATGCAATAAAATTCAAGATGTCATAGTAGGAAGCCAATACAGATATTTTTGTCAAAATCAGGTTATATCTACAGCAGACAGGTACAGATCTCAAGTCTTTTTGAGGAAATACACCACATGAGACAAAAAGGTGTTGCCAGTTACCTGCAGTCATGGAACGGGAATTGTGATCTGAAAGTATCGATCTCTACCTCCAACTATCCTGACAGTGTCCATAATACTAACGCTATGTTTGGGTCCTGGGAGCATTGGTTGACACATACTACTTTGACAATTTCGGGGGAGGTGAGGATTCCAATTATTTAAGCATGAGTATTTCAGATATAGTCTGCAGTTACTACCATACTTCAAAGGACAATTGGTACAGAGCATGACAGTCAGAAAAGATTGTATGTCGCCAGAAAATTCTAATTGAAAATTGACTCAGACATTATCAGATACCTGGTATAATGGACTCCTTGCATCTTGATGTACAGTCTCTACTAGATGGCACTGAGTATTTGCTGCTACCTCCAATTGAACAACATTAGTAATGTAAGGAAATATTATACAAATGAAGCAAAATAAAATCTTACTATATAGTCTGAACTGGGTAAATCGGCTGTAGTTAATGTTTTGTCACTACCAAGTATACCTGCATTGGAATTGTATGATACCAACAAATCATTACTTGTCAGTATTGGCATACTATGTAGACTATACAGATAGTGTGAAATTTAAGAATATCAAACTTGACTGAATTGCAAATCTAACAAGTATCTAAGCTTCAGTTATACAATAGACAATACTTGACTTCCCAGGGTATGGTTGCCCCAGAGCTGCTGGGACTGGATATTGGCTGGCTTATCTATCTATTCAAGTGTAATTAGATTATACGATACATAATCTATCATAATGAGAGTCAAGATACGCATAGAATACTGAGGTGCCTCCGATTATAATCGATTTAACAGTAGTTTTATTAAACTTCCTAATTTCTACCCTGCAAAAATATTCTAATACACACCAAATCAATTATTGATGAATTATTCCAGTTGCATTTACTGAATCACCTGTAATGTTTCCACACTGACCAATTATAATGACAAGAGAACAGACTGGGGCATCAAATTGTAGCTACTATTAAAGTGTATTTTGACCACGGTGTGAATGCCAAACATATTACCCTGTAAAGGTTAAATCACTATAGTATAACCTATACAATTATTTAAATTGACTATCCAACATGAAATCAGAGCGCCTGTTGTATTACCGATTAGCTTATCCCAACACAGCTGTTTCAGACTGTACACAATATGTACGTTTCAAGGGACTTCATCTCTGACTTGGTTGTAATAATTAATACTCCCTACTGGAATACCACTTTAATCATTATCATTTTAATAATATATAATTCCCATATCATCACTTAATTATGTTCAATATGACTGATATAATCTATGTGTTTAATGGAGTATTATAAAAATAACACTGTTTGAAATTGTTACATCTGAGGATAAGATTTGGGTGGTAATATATTAAAAGACAATTTCATTGATTTCAGCAGGGTGATAATCTAATGGTTATAATTCATTAAATTCTTCTGACTTGGATCTGTGTTTTTCAAAGTCAGCTGACTGATATGGATCTAATGTGTCTCTAGTATACGATGAATTTTTTAAATTATAATGTGGGGTAAACTCATCAGGCAATGTATAACACTTACTTGGACTACACCTGAGTATTGCTGCAGATAACTAGCTTAGTTTTAATTGGCAGTACAATCTGCATTCAGTAGCAATATTTTTGGAACTCAATTTCACCCCTGGTAGAAAACCTTGTACTGTTCATATAATACCCACACCTTGTATACTATTACTTCATGGTCGGCTGCAGAGGAAGTGAAACCTGTAGTGCCCACTCTGGGTATGGATATAACTACAGAGAAAATTTGTGAATTTTTGGATTTGAGCTGGATTTCTGTACAATCAAAGTTGCCCATTTCAACATACATATTGAACAACCACACATAATCTGCAAAAAAACACTGTTAGCCTCAGCTTGCAATATTAAACATGGGTACAGAAGGGACAAATGAGCACCATCTGTTGTGAGGGAGGTGTGTAAGGGAATATATTCTCATTGCTTTCTAGTTCATGAATAAGTGCCTTACTTAAGCATTTAGATTGATTGGATTTGGGATACTCAGCTGGTTCATTGACAAGTATTTATGGAATTGTGTCTCTCAGCTTTTAGAAAATGGGAGAACCCATGGAAGTATCCAGATGCCATTGATCATTCCATTGTCCACATATGTTGTTCGGATTTTTGTTGTTTTCCAAAACCAATGTCAGGGATGCTATCCACGATCTGAATACCCTCGATTCTTCCGAACGATGTACCAAAGTTTATCTTTACACATGGGTCTACAGGGTTGTATACAATACCTCAGTTGACTCGAAATCGGTGATGTTTTTGTTCTGCTCAATTAGACCTAGTAGTTTCCCATTTGGGAGTGTCCATTTAAACCACATTCTGATCTTCCAGGGCTGTGCAATTGGTACCATTTGGTAGACCAAACACTTTTGAGCTACATTGTCCACTGTCAGACTTATATAAATTATTTGCTTCACTGCAGAATGCTGTACTGCTGCACTATGCATGTCCTGTTGTACGGTGGCGTGTGCTGGAGTAGTCGAGTGGGCGCGGGCGTATGCGAAGGTGTTTCTATTGTATCGTGTAACGAGACATGTCGCATCGACATAAGGTCGATCGATGACTAATGGTGCTAACTACAAAAGA
>Ga0307515_10000741_pt1 | contig 75546 bp, 69 predicted proteins | sample 17_EM_MG_FD_194513 | JGI IMG/M metagenome (GOLD analysis project Ga0307515, IMG submission 194513) | Populus trichocarpa ectomycorrhiza microbial communities from riparian zone in the Pacific Northwest, United States - 17_EM | ecosystem: Host-associated > Plants > Roots > Unclassified | place...
TCACGGTTGTCTTCGCAAACACCATGATCACCAACGGGCCGCACCCGTCCTACATGGACCCCAGATCTCCAGAGGACCACCTAAATCCCAGCTCACGCACCCCTCAACCGACTACGCAACAGCCCTGACATGGCCGGCGGTCCGTACCACGAACAGATCCCCCAGCCCTCGATCGAAAATGATTTCCGCCGCCAGCCTTGAATCCGAACAGCCGAACAGCACAGCGAACGGGCGCTGCCCCGGCGCCGACTTCGATCGGCGATCGGCATCCTGATTGGGATGCAGCCGCTCACCGCGCACGAAGCGAGAATTGCCTTCCAAGAGGACGGCGTATGCCTCGGCAGGCGACAACGGACTCAGATCAGCCATACGATCAACCTATCCGACGGCAGGCCTACCATCCTGCCGGTCGCTGTGGCGGGACCGGCCCACCCCCGGTGTTTTGCCGGCTCCGGGCGGCGTGTGGGGTCGGGTGGCCGGGCATCGCGACGGTTGCTGTCAGCTTGGTGTCATCGGCGGCGACCGGTGCTGGGGTGCGGCGGTGTTCGGGCAGGCCGAGGTCGCGGCGGGCCCGGTCGAGGTGGGTGATCGCGGCCTGGGTGACTTCGGCTTCCGGCCGGTCGCCGTCGATGGTGATGAGGGTTTCGCGCTTCCGGTAGTAGTCGAGCAGTGGGGTGGCGGCGTTGTCGAAGACGTCGAGGCGGTGGCCGATGACGTGTTCGGTGTCGTCGGTACGACCGGTCTGCGCGCCCCGGGCGAGCAGTCGGCGGATCAGTTCGGGTCGTGCGGCGGTGAGGTACACGGCGATACGGACCTCGGCGCCGAGGCGTTCGGCGACCCGGTAGGCCGTTTCGGCTTGTTCGACGGTGCGGGGGAATCCGTCGAGGATGTAGCCGCCATCTCGGGTAGCTGCCTCGACGGGTTTACGCAGGATGTCCATGACAATGCTGTCGGGGACGAGGTCGCCGCGGTGGATGCGGGCGGCGACCGTCCGGCCGATGGTGGTGTTCTCGGCGACGTGACGGCGCAGCAGGTCTCCGCTGGAGATGTGGGCGATGCCGTAGTGCTCGGCGAGGTGCACGGCCTGGGTGCCCTTGCCGGAGCCGGGTGGGCCGATCAGCAGTAGTCGCATGGAGACGCTCCGGGAGGTGAGGGTTCGAAGGGGGCGGTCTGCGGCTGGTGCCGGGTGGGCGCGGTACGGATCTGGCTGCCGCGGTCGTGTCCGTTGCCGGGTCGACCGGCGCCGTTGCCGGCGGGTCCGGTGTCGCCGGCGGGTGGCATCAGGTCGGCGGTGCCGTGGTTCAGGACGTGGGCGCGGGCGTGGGTGATGGCGGTCGGGGTGTCGGGGAAAACGTGACCGTCGTGGCGGAGCTGCTCGGCCAATCCGAGGGTGGTCAGGACCTGCTCGTGGCCGGGGGTGATGCCGGAGAGCAGGACGACGATGCCTCGGCGCTGCAGCCGGTTGATCGCGTCGGCCAGGACGTGTGCGCCGGTGGCGTCGAGAGTGGAGACCCGTGACATGCGCAGGATGACGACCCGCACGTCGGCGATCTCGGACAGCTGCAGCAGGAAGGTGTGTGCGGCGGCGAAGAACAACGGGCCGTCGAGGCGGTACGCGACGATGTGCTCGGCGAGCAGCGCGTGTTCCTCGGCGCTGTGGTCGCCGGCCTCCAGCGGGACCTGCTGCAGACGGGCGGTGCGGGCCACCGCGCGCAGGGCCAGCACGATCGCCACGCCGATCCCGACGGCGACGGCGGTGACCAGGTCGAACACGACGGTCACGGTGAACGTGAGGATCAGCACGACCGCGTCGCCGCGGGTGGAACGGGCCAGAGCGATCAGGGAACCGGCCTCGACCATGCGCACGGTGGTGGCCAGCAGGACTCCGGCCAACGCCGCGAGGGGGATGCGGCCGACCAGTGGTGCGGCGGCCAGCACGATCACGGCCAGTGCCACGGCGTGAGTCAGAGATGCCAGTTTCGAGGCGGCGCCGGCGCGGACGTTGACGGCGGTACGCGCGATCGCGGCGGTTGCGGGAATCCCGCCGAACACGGGCACGACGAGGTTCGCCAGTCCTTGGCCGAACAGTTCCCGGTCGGGATCGTGGCGCTCGTTGACGCTCATCCCGTCGGCGACGGTCGCGGACAGCAGGCTCTCCAGGGCGGCGAGCGCGGCGACGGCCAGCGCCGCCGGTAACAGCGCCTGCACAGCGCCGAAGTCGAGGAAGCTCAGCGACGGGGCCGGAATGCCGGCGGGCAGGGTGCCGATACGGGTCAGATCGATCGGTGCGACCTCGGCCAGGATCGTCGCGGCGGCGACCCCGAGCAGCGAGAACGGCAGTCCGGGACGCCAGCGGGCACCGAACAGCATCAGCGCCGCGACGCCGAGGGCGACCGCGATCGGTGCGGGGTCCGGGGTACGGGCGAAGCGTGCGACCGCGTCGGCGGCCACCGCCCAGACCTTGTCACCGTGCGCATCGGTGACGCCGAGCGCGGCCGGAAGCTGCTGCAGGGCGATGACCACCGCGATGCCGGCGGTGAAACCCTCGATCACCGGGGTGGGCAGGTAGCGGACGTACCGGCCGAGCCGGGCCACGGCCAGGGCGATCAGGACCACGCCGGCCAGCGCTCCGACCATGAGTACCCCGCGGGCGCCGAAGCGCTGCACGACCGGGACCAGGACCACGGTCATCGCACCGGTGGGCCCGGACACCTGCAGGTTCGATCCGCCGAAGATCGCGGCGACGGCGCCGGCGATGACCGCGGTGACCAGTCCGGCCTGTGCGCCGAGACCGGAGGTGACCCCGAACGCCAACGCCAGCGGCAACGCCACCACCGCCACGGTGAGCCCCGCCAGCAGGTCGCGGCGCGGCGAGCGCCGTACCGCCCGCCAGTCCGAATGCTGCGGCAGCAAGCCTGTGAACCGGGAACCGAGCGACCGTATCGCCTGCGCCGTGCTCACGACCGCTGACCGGTACGCAACTGCGCGAGCAACCCGTCGCGGTTGCTGAGCAGGTCACGGACCGGCTTCGGCCCGCCCTGCAACAACTCAAGCACCCGGATCCGCACCGGATGACCCAGCGTGCGAAAGAACTCGGCCTTCACCTGGCACACCGGCAACGACACCCGGCTCACCCCCTCGACATCTCAGGCACCTATCGGATCCACCACTTGCGAACATTAGCAATTAACAAGCCAGGCGGATGCCGCCAGGGCGGTGACCTTACCCACGGAGGCACTCGCTGCCGCTCCCAAGCCGATGACCTCTACCCGATGGGAAGGTCCGGCAGCTCGTACCACAGATCACGGATGGTGCCGTAGGTCCGGTTCGGCAGTCGCTCGATGACGGCCAGCACGGCCGAGCGGGCAGCACTGACGGTGGCGGCATCGAGCAGGCCGGCCGGGGTGACGGGGCCGGCGGCGAAGGCGGTCTCGAGGTGCTGGGCGAGCTCCATACGGCTGACCGAATCCATGCTCTTCCTTCCGGTACACGCGGGAGTCGCAATGGCTGGGTGATCTCCGAGCTGGCCGCATTGCCGTCCCGTGACCCCAGCCAAACGTACATTACGTTGTTCTTACTTGCTAAGGTTAGCAAGTCATGCTGTCTGCGGCGCCGTCCGACACGGGACCGGTGACAGTCCTGGCGGTGCGACGAGAGCGAAAGTGGGGCCGTCCGACCATGCAGACGGCCGCCGGCGGACCCATCCCACAGTCGTGGAAACGGTGGCCGCGGCCGTCGCCGCGGTGGAGTCCTCACGACGCCGAGCACCACATCAACCCACCGCCGACGGACAGGGAGACCGATGAACAAGGGGGCACTGGTGAGCAGGCCGATATACCAGATGAAGGCCGAATTCTTCAAGACGCTCGGACACCCCGCCCGGATCCGCGTCCTGGAACTGCTCAGCGAACGCGAACACTCCGTCACCGAAATGCTCCCCGAGGTCGGCATAGAGCCGGCCCATCTGTCTCAGCAACTCGCCGTGCTGCGACGAGCGAACCTCGTCACCACCCGCAAAGAAGGCTCCACCGTCTACTACACCCTCACCAGCCCACACGTCGCCGACCTGCTGGCCGTAGCACGACTCATCCTGTCCGGCGTCCTCACCGGACAGGCCGACCTGCTCCGCGACCTGCACGACGACGCCCCAGCCTCTTCGGACGCCCTCGACACCTCACGGTAGGCCGGGTACGCGTGGAGAACGGTGCCGGAGGTCCGCGACCGGACCCTCCGCGATCAGGCCCAGCGGGGCTGATTCGGGTCCCCGGCAGACCGGGAGATGGTTAGGTGACATCGTGGGCATCACGACGCGAACCAACGGACAGTTCCTGGTCGACTTCGAACCACTTCCGGCCGATGACGAGGTCATCGGCCGGATGCTGGTCACCAAGGCGTTCACCGGTGGCCTGGTGGGCAGCAGCGTCGCACAGATGCTGTCCGTCGGGACCCCGATCGAGGGGTCCGCCGGCTACGTGGCCGTCGAGCGGGTCACCGGGATCCTCGACGGGCGCCGAGGCACCTTCGTCCTGCAGCACACCGCCACGATGCGGCGCGGCGAGACCAATCTGGTCGTCACCGTCGTGCCGGACTCGGGCACCGACGAGCTGTGCGGGCTCAGCGGCGCCGTCACGATCGAGAACCTGGGCAGCCACCATACGTACGAGTTCGCCTACGCGATCGACCGGGCCTGACCCACAAACCTCGACTGAGCCCCGAAAGCAGGGTCGCCCAGCGCACCGCCCGCGCCACCGACGACGTCGGCAACCTCGTCACCGCTGCCCACGCCGGCCAGATCATCCACGCCGGGCCTTCTTGGTTTTCGACCCGGTGGGCAGCTTCGGCGGGCCTTCCCAGCCGGGACGGGACGGGCGCAGCCCGGGGCGGGTGTCGCGGGAACGGTAGGGGACGTAGGGGCGGGTGAGATAGCCGACGGGGGCGCTGAACGCATGGACCAGGCGGGTGAAGGGCCAGAACGCGAACAGCGCGAACGCGGCGATGATGTGGATCTGAAAGCCGATGGGGACAGCGGCCATAATCTCGGGGTCGGGGCTAAGGTAGAACAGCGACCGGAACCACGGTGAGATGGTCTCGCGGTAGTCGTAGCCGTCGCCGGCGACATTGGCCCGCAGGGTGGAGAACAGGCCCAGCACGATCACTGAGGCGAGTACCACGTACATGGCCTTGTCGTTCTTCGTCGTGGCGGCGAACACCGGGGCGTTCAGGCGGCGGCGCGCAATGAGGATGGCCATGCCGATCAGCGTGCAGAACCCGGCGACGGTGCCGATGAATACGGCCATCAGGTGGTAGGAGTGCTCGGTGATGCCGACGGCTTCGGTCCAGGGTTTCGGGATGATCAAGCCACCGACATGCCCGACGAGCACCATCAGCACCCCGAAGTGGAACATCGGGCTGCCCCAGCGCAGAATCGCACTCTCGTAGAGCTGCGACGACCGGGTGGTCCAGCCGAATTTGTCGTAGCGGTGGCGCCAGATCAGACCGCCCACGAGCACGACCATGGATAGGTAGGGAAAGACAACCCAGAGCAGGACGTTCATCGGCGGCCTCCGGTGGTGTCGACGAGCCCGAACGGTTCCAGACCGACCTGCTCGACCGGCGGGCCCGTCTGGGCCAGGCGGATGGCGGCGGCGATGTCGCCCGGCTGCGCCGGCGGCAGCATGGCCCGGATCGCCGCGATGGCGTGCCGGTAGGGCGACTTCTCGGTGGCGAGGGCCTTGGCCAGCAGGTCGAGGCCGACGCGGTTCTCGCGCAGCAGCCGCCACCCGTCGTCGTCCACGGCGGCCAGGTCGAGGACCGCCGGCAGGTAGTCCGGGAGCTCGCCGCCGACGACCTCCAGGCCGGCTGCCTTGTAGGCGGCGGCGAACTGCACCAGCGCCTCGCCGCGTTTGCGGGTGTCGCCGGCGGTGTAGTAGGTCAGGTGCAGGCAGCAGCGGCGGCGGAAGTCGAACAGCTCGACGTACGTGGTGACGAGCAGGCCGGGATCGGTGCTGCGGCGGTGCTCGGCCAGCGACCGCAGCGGTTCGGCCACGGCGGCGGGCAACTCGTCGAGCGCGGCGGTCAGGGTCGCGAGGACGGCCAGGGTGTCGTGGTCCGGGTAGCGCAGCAGCAGCGACGCGGCGCGGGCGGCGACCGCCCGCCAGGTCGGTGCACCCGCGGCGGGCGCCGGGCCGGGTCCGCGGGTCTTGGTGGTGCCGGTCACGGGTCGCCTCCGTTCTTCTTCGGCGGGAACAGCCCGGCCGGGGTGCCCTTGCCGTCCCAGTTCAGCAGGTTGACGCGGCCTTGCTTGTCCGCGGGTGAGGCGATCGAGTCGGCGGTCTGCCGGTCGCGGAGCGTGTGGAGGTTCTCGATCGAGATCGGCGTCGGCGCGCCGGAGGACTCGCCGAACGGGCCGGAGCCGCCCATGCCGGGCCCGCCCTCGGTGTCGAGGCTGCACTCGGTGGCGAGTTGTTCGAGGTTGTGGGCGTTCTCGGCGTGAGCGGCCGGGATGACGTAGCGCTCCTCGTACTTGGCGATGGCCAGCAGCCGGAACATGTCGTCCATCTCCGTGCCGGTCATGCCGACGGCGGCGGCGATGGACTCGTCGCGTTCCTCGCCGAGGTTGATCCGGCGCTGGTAGACGCGCATCGCGGCGAGGCGCTGCAGCACGGCGGTGACCGGCGCGGGGTCACCGGCGGTGAACAGGCCCGCCAGGTAGTCCACCGGGATGCGCAGCGCGTCGACGGCGCCGAAGAGGTTGTTCAGGTCCTCGCCGTCGTGACCGGTGTCGCGCAGGATGTCGACCACGGGCGACAGCGGCGGGATGTACCAGACCATCGGCATGGTCCGGTACTCCGGGTGCAACGGCAGCGCCACCTCGTACTTCATGATCAGGTCCCAGATCGGGGACCGCTGCGCCGCGGTGATCCAGTCCTCCGGGATGTCCGCCGCGCGGGCGGCCGCGATCACCGTCGGGTCGTGCGGGTCGAGGAAGACCGACTTCTGCGCCTCGAACAGGGCGTGTTCGTCCTTGACCGCGGCGGCCTTTCCGACGGCGTCCGCGTCGTACAGCATCAGACCGAGGTAGCGTAGCCGGCCGACGCAGGTCTCGGAGCAGATGGTCGGCTGGCCGATCTCGATGCGGGGAAAGCAGAAGGTGCACTTCTCGGCCTTGCCGGTGCGGTGATTGAAATAGATCTTCTTGTACGGGCAGCCGGTCACGCACATCCGCCAGCCGCGGCAGCGGTCCTGGTCGACCAGCACGATGCCGTCCTCGGCGCGCTTGTAGATCGCGCCGGACGGGCAGGACGCCGCGCAGGACGGGTTGAGGCAGTGCTCGCAGATCCGGGGCAGGAAGAACAGGAAGGACTTCTCGTACTCCTGCTTGACCTGATCCGACAGTTGCTGCAGCACCGGGTCGCCGGCGGCGATCTCGTTGCCGCCCGCGAGGGAGTCGTCCCAGTTCGCCGACCAGGTGACCTTGGTGTCCTCGCCGGTGAGCAGCGACTTCGGCCGGGCCACCGGGGTGTCGTCGCCGGCCGGGGCGGTGAGCAGGTGCTCGTAGTCGTAGGTCCACGGCTCGTAGTAGTCGGAGATCGCCGGCATCTTGGGGTTGGCGAAGATGCTGAACAGCTTCTTGATCCGGCCACCGGCGCGGGGCTTGAGCCGCCCGGTGCGGGTCCGCGTCCAGCCGCCCTGCCACTTCTCCTGGTCCTGGTACGTGCGCGGGTAGCCCTGCCCGGGACGGGACTCGACGTTGTTGAACCACACGTACTCCACGCCGGAGCGGTTGGTCCACGCCTGTTTGCAGGTCACCGAGCAGGTGTGGCAGCCGATGCACTTGTCGAGATTCATCACCATCGACATCTGGGCCATGACGCGCATCAGTACTCCACCTCCTGGGACCTGCGGCGAATGACCGTGACCTCGTCGCGCTGGTTGCCGGTCGGGCCGAGGTAGTTGAACGCGAACGACAGCTGGGCGTAGCCGCCGATGAGGTGGCTGGGCTTGATCAGCAGCCGGGTCAGCGAGTTGTGGATGCCACCGCGGCGGCCGTTCGTCTCGGCCTTGGGTACGTCGATGACCCGCTCGGCGGCGTGGTAGAGGTACACGGTGCCCTCGGGCATCTTGTGCGTCACCACGGAGCGGCAGACCACGACGCCGTTGCGGTTGACGGCCTCGATCCACTCGTTGTCCGTCACCCCGATCTTCGCCGCGTCGATCTCGCTCATCCACATCGTCGGGCCGCCGCGGGAGAGCGTGAGCATGATCAGGTTGTCCTGGTATTCCGAGTGGATGGACCACTTGGAGTGCGGCGTCAGATAGCGCACCGTCAGCTCCAGCTCGCCCTTGGGGCCGAGGCGGGGCTCCCCGAACAGCTTGTGCATGTCCAGCGGTGGGCGGAACACCGGCAGCTCCTCGCCGAGCTCCTGCATCCAGTCGTGGTCGAGGTAGAAGTGCTGCCGCCCGGTCAGCGTGTGCCACGGCTTGAGCCGCTCGACGTTGATGGTGAACGGCGAGTAGCGGCGCCCGCCGTGCTCGCTGCCCGACCACTCCGGGCTGGTGATGACCGGCACCGGGCGCGACTGGGTGTCGGAGAAGCGGATCTGCTTGCCCTCGTGCTCGGCCGCCAGGTCCGCCAGCTTCTGCCCGGTCCGCCGTTCGAGGAACTGGAACCCTTCGGTGGCCACCCGCCCGTTGGTCGTGCCCGACAGGGCCAAGATCGCCTCGCAACAGCGGATGTCGGTGTCCAGGCGCGGCCGGCCGTCGGCGACACCACCCCGCACGGTGCCGTTGACCTTCTTCAGGAACTCGATCTCCGGCTTGACGTCCACATTGACGGCCTTCGTGGTGGTGCCGAGCCGGTCCAGCAGCGGACCCAGCGAGCCCATCTTCGCGCTGATCGCCCCGTAGTCGCGTTCGACCACGATGAACTTCGGCATGGTCCTTCCCGGCACCGCCGGCACCTCACCGGTCTTCCAGTCCCGCACCACGCCACCCGGGGTGGCCATCGCATCCGGGGTGTCGTGCAGCAGCGGCGCCGCGACGAGGTCCTTGCGCACGCCGAGGCGCGGGCCCGCCAGCTCGGAGAAGACCTTGGCGATGCCGTGGAACGCGTCGAAGTCGGTCCGGGTCTGCCACGGCGGGTTGATCGCCGGGGTGAACGCGTGGATGAACGGGTGCATGTCGGTGGTGTTCAGGTCGTGCTTCTCGTACCAGGTCGCGGCGGGCAGCACCACATCGGAGAACAGGGTGGTGGAGGTCATCCGGAAGTCCAGCGACAGCAGCAGGTCGAGCTTGCCCTCGGGGGCCTGGTCGTGCCAGACCACCTCCTGCGGTCGCTTCTCCGGCGGCGCCTCGGTGGCGCGCAGCGAGGCGTCGGTGCCGAGCAGATGCCGTAGGAAGTACTCGTTGCCCTTGGCGGACGAGCCCAGCAGGTTGGCCCGCCACACCGTCAGCACCCGCGGCCAGTTCTGCTCCGCGTCCGGGTCGGTGCAGGCGAAGTTGAGCCGGCCGTCAACCAGCTCCTTGGCCACGTACCCGGCCGGGTCCTCCGGCGCGGCGGCGAGCGCCTCGTCGGCCACGTCGAGAGGGCTGCGGTCGAAGGTCGGCATCGTCGGCATCCAGCCCAACCGCGCCGACTTCGCCAACAGGTCCGCGGTGTGTTTGCCGGCGAATTCGCCCTTGGCCAGCGGCGAGGTGAGCACGTCGGCGGTGTACTGGTCGTAGCGCCACTGGTCGGTGTGCAGGTACCAGAACGCCGTACCGATCATCTGCCGCGGCGGCCGGACCCAGTCCAGGCCGAAGGCCAGATGCGACCAGCCGGTGACCGGGCGGCACTTCTCCTGCCCCACGTAGTGCGCCCAGCCGCCACCGTTCTTACCCTGGCACCCGGTGATCGTGGTGAGCATCAGCATGGCCCGGTAGGTGGTGTCGGAATGGAACCAGTGGTTCGTGCCCGCCCCCATCAAGATCATCGACCGGCCGCCCGAGCGTTCGGCGTTGTCGGCGAACTCCCGGCCGATGCGGGCCACGGCCGCCGCCGGTACGCCGGTGATCGGCTCCTGCCAGGCCGGGGTGTAGGGCACGTCCGCGTCGTCGTAGCCGGTCGGCCACGTTCCCGGCAGGTCCGGCCGGGCGACACCGTACTGGGCGAGCATCAGGTCGAAGACGGTGGTGACCAGCTTGCCGGCGACCCGCGCGGTGGGCACGCCGCGGCGCATCAGCTCGGGGGTGTCGTTGTCGAAGCGGGGCAGCGCGATCTCGACTCCGTCGCCGCCGGCGCAGCTAAGCCGGGGGACGATGGCGCCGAGGTCGAGGTTCCACTTGCCGACGCCGGCGTCGTTGAAGCGGTGCCCGAGCGACCCGTTGGGCACCGCGGGGGCGTCGGTCGCGGTGTCCCACAGCACCGGCCGGAACGCCGCCTCGGCGTCGGTCTCGCCCAGGTCGGCGGCGGTGACGAACTTGCCCGGCCGGTATCCGCCACCGTCGACCGGCTCCAGGGCGACCAGATAGGGCAGGTCCGTGTACCGCGACACGTAGTCGACGAACGGCTCGGTGGTCTTGTCGACGAAGAACTCCTTGAGGATGACGTGCCCCATCGCCATCGCGAGAGCGCCGTCCGTGCCGGGCTGCGCGGGCAGCCACTCGTCGGCGAACTTGACGTTGTCGGCATAGTCGGGCGACACCACGACGACCTTCTGGCCCCGGTAGCGGGCCTCGGCCATCCAGTGCGCGTCCGGGGTGCGGGTCACCGGGACGTTCGAGCCCCACATCATCAGGTACGAGGCGTCCCACCAGTCGCCGGACTCGGGCACGTCGGTCTGGTCGCCGAACATTTGCGGTGAGGCCACCGGCAGGTCGGCGTACCAGTCGTAGAACGACAGCATCGACCCGCCGATCAGCGACAGGAACCGGGCGCCGACGGCGTGCGACACCATCGACATCGCCGGGATCGGCGAGAACCCGGCGACCCGGTCGGGGCCGTGGGTGGCGATGGTGTGTACGTGCGCGGCGGCCACGATCTCCTGCGCTTCGTCCCAGCCCACCCGGACCAGGCCGCCCTTGCCCCGGGCCTGCTGGTAACGGCGCCGGCGTACCGGATCGGCCTGGATGTCGGCCCAGGCCGCGACCGGATCGCCGCCGAGGCGGGCCTTGGCCTCCCGGAACATCTCCACCAGTACGCCGCGGGCGTACGGATAGCGCACCCGGGTCGGCGAGTATGTGTACCAGGAGAACGCCGCCCCGCGCGGGCAACCGCGCGGCTCGTACTCCGGCCGGTCCGCACCGACGCTCGGATAGTCGGTCTGCTGCTGCTCCCAGGTGATGATGCCGTCCTTGACGTACACCTTCCAGGAGCACGAACCGGTGCAATTCACCCCGTGGGTGGAGCGGACCACCTTGTCATACGACCAGCGGTCACGGTAGAAGCTGTCCGCCTCCCGGCCGCCGATCTGATGCAGAGTTCGCCCGTCCGTGGACACCTCTGCGCGGCGCACCAGGCCACCGATCTTGAGAAGTGCCTGTCCCGCGCTGTCGGTCGCGCTCGCCATCCGCCGCCTCGTTCCTCCGCTGGTGACCTCGGGTGACCGGGCTCCTGCCGCAAACGCACCGACGCAACCCGAACCCGCCGATTCACCCCACCATGATCGTGCCCCAGGCAACCGGGTCAAAGGTCCCGTTCAGCGGATGAGGTTCACGGCGGCGGAGTGCCCGCTCCACTCGACGCGCTCCTTGATGCCCCGCAGCATCCGCCGCTCCATGACGAGGCTGCCCGGCTCCATGACGACCCGGTCGACCAGGCGGCGCGGCCACGAGGCGCCCGCGGCTATCCGGTTCCGGCTGATCAGCCTGGTCTCCAGCCAGCGGGTCTCCAGGTGGAAGATCCACACCCAGGCGCCGTCCGTCGACCGGAACGCGAGCGTACGCTCCGGATCGAGGATCTCCACCCGCATGCCGGGTCCTTTCGGTCCCATCGGCAGCACATCACCCACGGCGAGGTCCTGGAACTGCGGCAGGATGTCGTCGGCGCTACGCACGTCCGATCCGAGCAGGTTCTCGATCCAGTCGTAGCTGTACCCGCCGCCACGCCCGCCGCCCATCTGCACGAGCCACGGCCACACTGTGGCCGGTGCCGCCTCGATCGTCAGAGCCCGGGTGGACACCACGTCCGCGTCCGGCAGCAGGTCGTCACCGGGGAGCACCCGCGCGACCTCCTCAGCTGTCGCCCCGTAGTGCAGGTACAACCGCCTGGCCGGCGGCGAGTACGCCGCCGCCGCGGACGCCGCCATCAGGGCCGCGCCGCCGATTCCCTTCCACGATGCTGTTCTCATGGCTCCACGCTTCCTTGTCCGGAGTCCTGGCCGGTAGGGGCGTCCGGCCCATAGCCGGCCCCGCCCGTGGTGGAGGGTGGTCAGCTCGGTTTCGGTGCCCCGGGCCGGGCGTAGCGCAGCCAGGTGACGATGACGCAGAGGATCGCGAAGACCAGGCCGATGAGGTAGAAAGCGGTCGGCGACATGAGGGTCAGGCCGAAGCCGAAGAAGAACGGGCCGAACGCGGCGATCGCGGCCGTCCAGCCGATGACGCCACCGGCCTGCCGCCGTTCGAAGATCATCGGCATTTGTTTGAAGGTCGACGCGTTGCCGATGCCGCTGAACAGGAAGATCGCGAGCATCCCCCACAAGAACCGGTCGAAACCGGCGTCCAGGGTCGCGGCCGAACTGGTGTCGGGCCGCAGGCCCGTGAGCGTGAAAGCGATGGAGGCGATGATGCCGATCCCGGACAGGAGGGTCCACCGGGCGCCGCCGAACCGGTCGGTCAGTGGACTGAACAAGACCCGGGCGGCGGCGCCCACCAGCGGGCCGAGAAAGACGAACTTGACCGGGTCGGGCACCGTATAGCCCTCGACGAGGAGCTGAGCCGCGGCCCCGGCGCCCTGCACGATCTCCGCGTTCCCGGCGCCGTACAGGTTTTTCATCAACAACCCGAACTGGGCGGAAAGACCGGCGAAGGTGCCGAAGGTCATGACGTACAACAGGGTCATCCACCAGGTGTCGGGGTTGCGGAAGATGTCGAACTGCTGCCGGATGTTCGCCGTGATGGGTACCGATCGCAGCATGGTCCAGGCGAGCACGGTCCCGACGACGATGAACGGGACGTAGATGTAGGCCGCGTTCTGGTACCAGACGTCCTGCGCCGGCTTGCCGGGCACGCCGGTCATCGACGCGGATCCGCCGAGGAAACCGATCATCGAGAAGCCGATGATCCATGGGGTCAGCAGTTGGACCAGCGACACCCCGAAGTTGCCGATCCCCGCCTGCAACCCCAGCGCGGTGCCTTGCTTGCTGCGCGGGAAGAAGTACGAGGTGCTGGGCATGAAGCCGGAGAAAGCACCGCCTCCGATGCCGGACAGGAAGGACAGCGACAGCAGCACCCAGAACGGCGTCGTCGGGTCCTGCACCTGCACCCCCCACCCCACCACCGGGATGACAAGCAGCGCCGTGGTCAGGGTGACCATCTTCCGGGTGCCCATGATCGGTGGCAGCACCATCCACATCAGGCGCATCAGGCCGCCCGCCAGACCCGGCATCGCGGTCAGCCAGTAGAGCTGGCTGGTGCTGAGGTCGAAGCCGAGGTTCGTGAGCTTCGGCGCGATCGCCGACGCGAGGAACCAAGAGGAGAAGCACAGAGTCAGGGTGAAGGTGCTGATCCAGAGCGTGCGCCAGGCCAGACGGTGGTCCCAGGTCTCGGAATTCTCCGGGTCCCAGGACTGCAGCCATTCGCGGCCGGCGGGGCGGGTGGTGCGCTGGGATGCGGGGGTCTCGGATTTCATGCGCGGGCCTCCTCGGGCTCACGGATCGCCGCGCCAGCGGACACGGCTGCTCGTTCGGTATGGCTCGGCTTCTCGATGTGGGTAGCCAGTTCGGGCGATTCGTTGTGGAGCATTTTCACGACGGTGAGGTGCATCCAGACGGCGCACGCCGCGATGAGCAGGAACAGGACCAGGAAGGTGCTGGACGGCAGTCCGGTCCACGTCTTGGTGTAGGCGAACAGCGGCGGCAGGAAGAATCCGCCGAGACCACCCAGCATGCCCACCAGGCCACCCACGGGTCCCACGCTCTGCGGGAAGTACTCCGGGATGTGCTTGTAGACGGCGGCCTTGCCGATGCCCATGGCGCAACCGAGCAGGACGACCAGCGCGGTGAACGGCACGATGCCGAGGTGGTAGGCGAGGTGGGTGGTCTGCGTGCCGTCCACATGGGCGACGACGAGGTGGCCCGGGGGCATCATCAGCACGCCGGTGCTGACCAGCATGATGCCGAAGGTCCAGTACATGACGCGGCGGGCACCGAGGCGGTCGGACAGCGATCCGCCGACCGGGCGCAGCAGCGAGGCGGGGAAGATGAACAGTGCGGTCAAATAGGCCGCGGTCTGCAGCGATACATCGAAGTTGTCCATGTAGTAGGTCGGTAGCCAGGCGGCGAGCGCCACGTAGGCCCCGAACACCGCGACGTAGTACAGGCTGAACCGCCACACCCGCAATTGCTTGAGCGGCATGAGCTGTTCACGCAGCGGGATGCCCTGCCCGGGCATCCGGTCCTGGCGGGGTGCGAGGAACCAGGTCGCTGCCGCGAGGATGAGCAGCAGCACGGCGTAGACGACCGGGACCAGGCGCCAGCCGCCCGCAAGGAAGCCGAGGTAGGTGGCGCCGGCGGTGCCCGCGATCAGCGGCGGGCCGATGAACTTGGTGACCGAGGCGCCGACGTTGCCCGCGCCGAAGACGCCCAGCGCGAAACCCTGGTGCCGGCGGGGCTGCCAGGCGGAGTTCCAGGCGATGCCCGCGGTGAAGGAGTTACCGGCGAAGCCCACCAGGAACGCCAGCACCAGCAGCATCGCGTAGGAGTCGGCGAGGGAGACCAGGTACGCCGCGACCGCGGTCGCGGCGAGCATGGCGGTCATCACCCGGCGGCCGCCGAGCCGGTCGGTGACCATCCCGGCCGGAAGCCGCCAGAGCGAGCCGTTGAGCACGGCGGCGGCGATGATCCAGGAGAGTTGCACCTCGGAGAGGTGGAACTCCTTGCTGATCGGCTTGCCGAGGATGCCGAACATCAGCCACACCGCGAACATGACGGTGAAGCTGATGCTGGAGAGGGTCAGGACGCGGGTGCGGCCACGAACGTCGTCGCCCGGCCGGTCTCCGGCCGCCGCCTCCGCCATCTGGTCGTGGTGCGCTGGGTTGACGGACACGGTCGCTACCTCGCTGAGTCGTTCTGATGAACGCCTGCGATGTCGTCGCCGGCGCGCTTGCCTCAGTCAGCCTGTCTCGGAAGATCCTCGCGAGATAGGGACCTTGTGCCTGTCTGCGCGGGGACCGGGTCCCGGCCGGAAGCGACGAAACCGGACCGGAGGGCCTATCGCACGCGTCTGCGACGGCTGCGAGGTCCCGTCGTCGCGGACAGGCCGAAGGACCGGGAGGGAACGGCCCACCCGGCCCTGCCGCGGCACGCCGCCTCGGCACGACGCTGATCGTGGCCGGTCAGCGGCCCGACCCCGACGCCCACCGGGGCACGGCCGCTGACGGCAAAGCGGGCGAGGATGGCGGCACAAGGACCCGCACAACGGGTCGGGAAGCGGGTCGCGGTGAAGGAGTTCGCCGATTTCCTCAGTGGTCAGCCGCCCTTCGACGCGCTCGACGCCGCGGACCTGGCCCGGCTGGTGGCGCGGGTGGAGGTCGAGTACTTCGCCGCCGGGTCCGTGGTCGTCGCCGAGGACGAGAACCGGCTCGATCACCTGTGGGTCGTCCGGACCGGCGCGCTGGAGGTGCTGGATCGTGGGCAGGTCGTCGACCTGCTCGGTCCGGGTGACACGTTCGGGCATCTCTGGCTGTTGTCCGATCTGCCACCACGGCTGCTGGTGCGCGCCCAGGAGGAGAGCCTCTGCCTGCGCATCCCCGATCCACGAGCCTTCCTTGCCCACCCCGAAAGGCTGCGGTTCACCGCGGTGGCTGCGGTCCCCCGGCGGGAACGCCTCACCGGCGGTGGGGTGAGCCGTGGTGACCGGCGGCTCGCGGAGCTGATGCGTCCCATTGTCTGGTGCGCCGAAACGGACCGGATCCGTGCTGTCGCCGACCAGATCGGCGGCGCTGCGACCTCCTGTGCGCTGGTGCGGACGGCCGCCGGCCTGGGAATCGTCACCGACCACGACTTCCGGCGCCACGTGGCCACCGGGCGCATCAGCATCGACGCGCCCATCGCGCAGCTGGCGACCGTGCCCGCTCTGACCATCGACGAGGACGCCACCCAGGCCGCCGGCCTGCTGTGCATGGTGGAGCACGGAGTGCACCACCTCGTGGTCACCGACCAGTCCAGCCGGCCGGTCGGCGTGGTGCGGGTGGTCGATCTCGCCCAGGCCGAAGTCCGTGACCCGCTGCTGATCCGCTCGGCGATCGAGGACGCTGCCTCGATCGACCAGTTGGCCCGGGCAGCACGGTTGCTCCCGACCACGATCGTCGAGCTGTCCGACACCGGAGTGGCCGCCGCGCACATCGGCGCGGTGCACGCCGCCGTCGTCGACGCCGTCGTCCGGCGGGTGCTGGACCTGCACCACAGCCCGACGCTGGCCGCCACGCAGCACTCGTGGGTCCTGCTCGGCTCGCTGGCGCGCAGAGAACCGCTACCGCTGTCAGACGTCGACACCGCGCTGGTCTGGGCCGACCCGCCGGAGTCGGCACCGGAGGTGGCCGAGGCGATCCGGGCGGAAGCCTGGGAGGTGCTGACCGAGGTGCGGAGCTGCGGGCTGACCTTGTGCGCGAACGGGGCGAACGCCCACAATCCCGTCTTCAGCCGGTCGCGGTCCGGCTGGGCCGCCGCCGCCCGCGGCTGGCAGCTCGACCCCACCCAGGAGAACGCCCTGCTGCTGTCGGCGATGGTGGCCGACAGCCGCCCGGTGACCAACCTGCCGCTCGGCCGTGCGCTGACCGAGCAGATCCGCTCACACACCCGCACCACCCAGTTCCTGCGGGCGCTGCTCGACGAGGCGCTGGGCTGGCGCCCGCCCACCGGATTCGTCCGGAACTTCGTCGTCGCCCACAGCGGTGAACACCGCGGCCAGTTGGACCTCAAGAGCGGCGGACTGGCTCCGGTGGTGGCACTGGCACGGTGGATCGCCATCGTCAGCGGCGACGCCCGCGGTACGACAACCGACCGGTTGCGCCGCGGCGCCCAGCTGGGGCTGCTCAGCACCGACGAGGCCGACACCCTGGCCGGCGGGTTCGACAACGTCTACTCGCTGCTGCTGCGACACGAGGTGCAGGCCGTCCGCGGTGGTGTCACGCCGACGACGTTCTTCGCCCCCCGGGATCTCGACACCCTCACCCGCCGGCACCTGCGCGAGTCGTTTCGCGCCATCGCCCTGGTCCAGGCGCGGGTGGACCGCGACTGGATGAGGCGGCTCGACCGATGACACCGGTCCGATGAGGTTCCGCCGTCGGGCGCCGCTTCCCGTGCCGCACCCGGGCACCGCCTGGCGCGCGGCGGAGTTCTGCGTCATCGATCTGGAGACCACCGGCCTCGATCTGCGCCGCGACGAGATCGTCGCCTATGGCGCGGCGATCGTGGCACAGGCGCGGATCCCGTGCGGTCGTACCGCGTACGGCCTGGTGCGCCCGTCCCGCGCGATCTCGGTTCCCGCCCTGACCGTCCACGGGCTCCGCCCCGCCGACCTGGCCGACGCACCCACCATCGACGCGGCCGTGGACGACCTCATCGGCCTGCTGACCAACCGGGTCCTGGTGGCGCACGCGGCCTGGGTCGAACGCGCCTTCCTCAACCGGGCGCTGCGCCTGCGCGGAGTCACGCTCGGGCGAGCGGTCATCGACACCGCCGCCCTGCTGCGGGCCTGCCGGCTCGCAGACCGCGATCCCGTCCGCGAACCCAACCTGGAGACGGCCTCCCGCGAATTGGGGCTGCCCGTCCACACCCCGCATCACGCCCTCGGCGACGCGTTCACCACCGCCCAGTTGTTCCTCGCGTTGGCAACCCGGCTGGAACGAGCGCCCGCCGGGAACAACCCGCGTCCACTGACACTGCGACAGCTATGCGCCATCTCCCGGCACCACCGCCTTTGAAACGGCACCAGCACGTCGGCGGCGCGAAGGCACCGCATACCCGAGACCCATGGACCCTGTCTACCGGACATCGAGGCGATCGGCACTGCCCGCGCATGTTCGGTCCCGCACGGAGTGGACCCGCAGGGGCGTACGGCCCGGGTTGAAGGGGCCGCCGACCGTATCACCGCCCCGGGCCGAGCCTATTGATGAGGCGTGATGGCGACGCGCGACGTGGCTTCCGGGTAGGACCCGGCGGCGTTGCGGCAGCGAAAGAGGAGGTGCGCATCATGGCACAACTGACCATTGGTCCACCGCGCCCGCTGGGCCGGCCCGGGCCGGCCGCGCTCCTCGGGTGAAAACCGGCGGGCCGCCGCGGTAGACGTAGGGCCGAAGGGCACTGTCGATCTGTGCCGGAGGGCGCAAAGACTGGGTGGATATCCGACGCGCGCGCTTGCGAGGTGGCGATGAATCCGAACATCACCGAGCATCCCTCGATCCTGAACTCGCTGGACCGGATCGGGGCCCGCCGGGCACTGCAGCGCGTCGGGGTCCTTGACGAGCCGACGAGCCCGCTGTCGACGGACGCGCCGGAGGTCGCGCAGCTGCTGACGGATGCCGGCTTCGCGGAGCGACTCGCCGAACTCGCCCGATCGCTCGGCCGCGATCCGCGGGAGGTACGCGCCGAGGCAGCGGGCCATCTGCGCGAGATGGGCGCCACCCACACCGGGCGGGCGCCGAAGGACTGGGCGAGGTTCAGTCAGTGGCTGTCCCGGGCCCACGACCTGGTCGTCGACCCCGAGCAGACCCGGCGCCTGCGTGCGCTCGATCGCAAGCATTCGTTGCTGTTCCCGTTCTCCCACCGGTCGTACCTGGACGGCGTCACGGTGCCCGCCGCGGTGTCCCAGAACGGCATCACGCCGGCGTTCGTGCTGGCCGGGGCCAACCTGGACGTCTTCCCGTTCAACCACCTGCTCCGCCGGTCGGGATTCGTGTACGTCCGGCGCGCGACGGCGGACATCCCGGTGTACCGGCTGGCGCTGCGGGCGTACGTCGCCCAAATGATCCGGAATCGGCGCAACCTCTGCTGGTCGATCGAGGGCGGCCGGACCCGGACCGGGAAGCTCCGCCCGCCGACGTACGGCGTGTTGCGCTACATCATCGACGCGCTCGGCACGGCAACCGGCGCCCAGCCGCTGATCGTCCCGGTCTCGATCGTGTACGAGCAGCTACACGAGATCTCGATGATGACCGACGAGGCCCGCGGCAGCACCAAGCGCCCCGAGGACCTGCGCTGGTTGTGGAACTTCGGGCGGTCGCAACGGGAAAGGTTCGGCCGGGTGTACCTGCGGTTCGGTGAGCCGCTTCCGCTTCGGGAAAGGCTGGCCGAGCTGCGACCCGACGACCGGGCTGAGTCGCGCGTGGTCGAACGGATCGCCCTGGAGACCTGTCACCGCATCAACCAGGCCACGCCGGTGACGACGACGGCCGTCGTGTGCCTCGCGCTGCTCGCCGCCGACCGCGCACTGACCCTGGACGAGGTGCTGGCCACCGTCGCCCCGCTCGCGCGGTACATCAGGCGACGGGGGCGGCCGGTGGCCGGCGCGGCGGACCTGACCGACCCGGCCACCATTCGCCGCGCTCTCGACGACCTGGTCCGTTCCGGAGTGCTGGCCAGCTACGACGGCGGCACCGAGACGGTTTGGCGGATCGGCCCTGGCCAGCATCTGGTCGCCGCGTTCTACCGGAACACGGCGGTGCACATGCTGGTGGACCGGGCGATCGGCGAGCTCGGCCTCGCGGCGGCGATGGCGGGAGACGAGAACGGGTTGCATACCGCGAACAGGGAGACTCAGCGCCTGCGCGACCTCCTCAAGTTCGACTTCTTCTTCCCGCCCCGCCGGGAGTTCGCCGGTGAGATGGCCGCCGAGCTAGCTATCGCCGACCCCGAGCAGGCGGCCGGCCTGCACGAGTTCACCCCCGCCGAGGCCAGGCGATGGCTGGAGAACGGCGAGCCGCTGGTCGCTCATCTGGTGTTGCGGCCCTTCCTGGACGCCTATCACGTCGTGGCCGACCGGCTGGCCGCCTGGGAGGACGACGACGAGCCCTTCGACGAGCCGCGCTTCCTCGACGAGTGCCTCCGGGTTGGCCGGCAGTGGGCGCTGCAGAAACGCCTGGCCAGCGAGGAGTCAGTGTCCCTGGAACTGTTCAAGCCGGCCCTGCGGTTGGCGAGGCACCGCGATCTGATCGAGTCCGGCGTATCCGAGACAGCCAAGCGCCGCCGCGATTTCCTGGAGGAGATATGTGGGACGGTACGCCGGGTGAACGTGATCGCCGAGCTGGCCCGCCAGGATCGACCATGAACGCCACCGCCGCCGAGGCCGTCGAGGCGGTCCAGAACGCACCCGGAGGGCCGGAGATCGGCGCGTTCTTCGACTTCGACGGGACGCTGGTGCACGGCTACACCGCGAACTCCATCTACTGGGACCGGATCCGCAAGGGCCAGGTCGGCGCCCTGGAGCTGGCCCGCGTCATCGTCGCCGCGGTGGACGGCACCGTGTTGGGCGGCGATCCGCAGACCATCGGCACGATCAGTTTCGCGGGGCTGAGGGGCCGAACCGTGGGCTCCGTGGCGGATTTCGGCGAACGGTTGTTCGTCCAGAAGATCGCCAGGACGATGCGGCCGGAGGCCCGCGACCTCGTCCGTGCTCACCTGCGTCAGGGCCACACCGTCGTGGTGGCCTCCTCCGCCACCCGGGTACAGATTGAACCGGTGGCACGCGATCTCGGCATACCGCACATCGTGTGCACGGAGCTGGAGGATGAGAACGGCGTCCTGACCGGGCGCAGCACCACCGGCATGCTGTGGGGCGAGCGGAAGGCCGGCGCGGTGCGGGCGTTCGCCCGCGCCCGCGGGATCGACCTCAGGCGGAGCTACGGGTACGCCAACGGGGCCGAGGACATCGCGTTCCTCGGCTCCGTCGGCCGGCCGTACGCGCTGAACCCGTACCCCATGCTGCGCAGGGCCGCCGAGGAGTACGGCTGGCCCGTGCTGCTGCTGCGGGAACCGAAGTCACCCGGGCTGTGCGCGTACCTCGGCACCGCCGGCGGGCTGGTGGGGACGAACATCGGGCTGGCTGCCGGCGTAGCGTACGGGTGGTTCACCGGTAACCGCCGGCGCGGTGTCAACACCGGCATCGAGCTGTCCACCGGCATCGGGCTTGCCCTCGCCGGCGTAAAGGTCAACGTGGTGGGTGAGGAGAACCTCTGGAAGGCCCGCCCCGCGGTCTTCATCGCCAACCACCAGAGCACCCTGGACGTCCTGGTGCTCGGCACGCTTTTGCGGCGCGACTTCACCGCCGTTGCCAAGAAGGAAGCGCGCCTCGATCCGCGGATGATCATCATCGGCGCGGTGCTCGACCCGGCGTGGATCGACCGTGCCGACCTGACGAAGGCCAAGAACACCCTGGACGGGGTCGTGCGGAGGCTGCGGGCGGGCACCTCGATCCTCATCCTGCCCGAGGGCACCCGGATGCCGACGCCGAGACTGGGCCGGTTCAAGAAGGGGCGCGTTCCACATCGCCCTGCAGGCCGGCGTGCCGATCGTGCCGATCGTGCTGCGCAACACGGGCGAGCTGGCCTGGCGACGCTCGATGATCGTCAACCCCGGCACGGTCGACGTCGCGGTGCTGGACCCCATCGACACCGGCGACTGGACGGTCGACGACATGGACGAGCGGGTCGCCGAGGTACGGCAGCGGGTCGCCGACACCTTGGCGGACTGGCCGCGGGAGGTGAACGCACCATGAGCGCCCGCAAACCCATGCGAGCGAACCGGTCGGCGGTCGACCCGGTCAGGTCGAACGAGGAGGCGTGGGCGCTGGCCGGCGAGTGGGGCGCCGAGGATCGGATGACCGAACTCGAGACCCTGATGTGGCGCAGCGAGCGGCACCCGCGGCAGTCGTCGACCATCTCGGTCCTGATGATGCTGGACACGGTGCCGGATTGGGACCGGTTGCACGCCGCGCACGAGTGGGCGACCAGGCTGGTGCCGCGGATGCGGAAGCGCGTCCTGGAGCCCACCGTGCCGGTCGGGCCGCCAGCCTGGGTGTTCGACCCGGCCTTCGACCTGGGCTACCACCTGCGCCGGGTGAGCCTGCCCGCGCCGGGAGGGCTGGCAGAGGTGCTGGCCTTTGCCCAGGGCGCCGCGATGGCACCGTTCGACCGCACGCGTCCGCTCTGGGAGGGCACGCTCGTCGAAGGGCTGCCGGATGGCAAGGCCGCGTACTTCCTCAAGCTGCATCATTCGCTCACCGACGGCCTGGGCGGCGTGCCGCTGGTATCGCTGATCCAGAGCCGGCGCCGGGAACACACCGACGACAAGCCGATCGCGGCCTCGCCGCACGAGTCCCGGCCAGATGCGCGATGGCTCGTGGTCGAGGAACTGGCCGAGCAGGTACGGGCCCTTCCGTCGGCGGCCGGGAAGCTGCTGACGGCCGGGGCGCGGGCACTGGCCCATCCGGCCAGCGCGGCCGAGAGCGCGCTGTCGTTCGCCGGGTCGCTGCGTCGCACCGTGGCACCGCGGCCGGTGCCGGGCTCACCGCTGTTCCGCGGCCGGACCGGCAGGTCGTGGCGGTTCGGCGTGATGGAATGCCCACTGGCAGACCTCGACGCGGCGGCGAAGGCCGCCGGCGGGTCGGTCAACGACGCTGCCGTCGCCGCGCTACTCGGCGGGATGCGCCGCTTCCACGAGTGGCACGGCGTCGAGCTGGACGAGATGCCGATGACGATGCCGGTCAGCCTGCGCAAGTCGGACGACCCGATGAGCGGCAGCAAGTGGGCGGGCGCGACGTTCGCCGCGCCGATCGGGACGGAGGACCCCGAGGAACGGATCGCGGCGATCCGCGGCATCGGGCTGTCGCTGCGGGTGGAACCGGCACTGGACAGCATGTCGGCACTCGTGCCGGTGCTGAACCGGGTTCCGTCGGCGGTGGGCGCCGCAGTCGGCCGGTTCTCCGCGGCCACCGACCTGTCCACGTCGAACCTCCCCGGCACGCCCTACCCGATCTACTTGGCCGGCGCGAGGGTCGAGCGGACCTATCCGTTCGGGCCGCTGCCCGGGGTCGCGGTGATGGCGGCGATGGTGTCGCACGCCGGCACCTGCTGCTTCGGGATGAACATCGACCACTCCGTCGTGCCCGACCCGCACGTGCTGGTCGACCGCATGCGCGAGGGCCTCGCGGAGGTGTTGGCACTGGCACGGCAGACCCGGAGTGGGTGAGCCCTTGTCTTGCCGGCCGACACGCCGCACGCTGGCGGTGGAACCGATACCGGGGCGGGAGCTTGTCGTGGGCAACAATGCGGAGATCCGGGCGGTCGGGCGGGTGATCGGTGACGCTCTGGCCGGCGCGGTGGGCGTGGTCCGAGACACCCACCGGGCGATCGCCGACCGTGCGTTCACCGCCGCGGGACCGGCCGCGCAGCCGGTCCGCGCCGTGCACGGCATCATCGCGGACGGCGTGTACGCGACCGTCCTCGGCGCCCACGCCCTGCTACCCCGAATGATCGGCATTGCCGTCGGCCACGGGTGGCGCCCCGAAAAGGCTCCGCTGTCGGGTCACCAGGCCGGCCGGTTGACCCTCGCCGTGGTCAACGGAATCTGGGGCGACACACTCAGCAGCCGGCACCCGGAACTGGCGACCCCGATGGCGGTCCGGTCACGCCACGAGGACGTCCCGCTCACCACCGACGCGCTGCGGGCGGTTTTCCCCACGCCGAGCCCACGGATCGCGCTGTTCGTCCACGGTCTGTGCGAAACCGAGGAGTACTGGTCCCTGGCCGCCGAACGACACCACGGAACGGAACGCACCACGCTCGGCTCGCGGCTGCGGCGCGACCTCGCATACACCCCCGTCTACCTGCGGTACAACACCGGCCTGCACGTGTCCGACAACGGCCTCCGGCTGGCCGCCCTGCTCGAGGAGTTGCTCGCCCACTGGCCGGTCGCCGTCGAGCAGATCACCCTCATCGGCCACTCGATGGGCGGCCTGGTGATCCGCAGCGCCGGCCAGCAAGGCGCCGCCGCCGGCCACCGGTGGGTGCCGGCGGTGCAGCACGTCGTGTTCCTGGGCACCCCACACCTGGGAGCGCCGCTGGCCCGTGGCGTGCACACCACGGCGTGGCTGCTGGCGCGGTTCCCCGAGAGCCGGCCCATCGCCCGGCTGCTCAGCGAGCGCAGCGCCGGAGTCCACGACCTCAACTACGGTGCGCTGCTGGAAGAGGACTGGCGCGACGTCGACCCCGACACGCTGCCGCACGACAACTGCACCGACGTTCCGTTCCTGCCGCACGCCAACCACTACTTCATCGGCGCCACCCTCACCCGGCAGCACGACAACCCGCTGGCCACGCTCCTGGGCGACCTGGTCGTCCCGTACCGCAGCGCCGCCGGCAGCGGTAACCGCCGGCACCTGCCGTTCAGCTCCGGAAACGGCCGCCACCTCGGCGGCCTGCACCACTTCGATCTGCTCAACCACCCCGAGGTGCACGACCAGTTGTGCGCCTGGCTCGCCGAGCCGAAGTCGACGACGCTCGCCGGCGACCAGCCATGACGTCCGGGGACACACGATGACCGGACCAACCGCCGGCGCCGCGGTGGCTGGCCCGGACGAGGCGTCCCTGCCGGCCGAAACGCTCCGCGGCGAAGACGTCGCTCAACGCTTGTAGCTCGAAAGGTTGGCCACCCATGCGCCCGGTCCAGTGGTGGTGGTGGTACGCGGCCGCAGCGACGCGGAGCGAGGACCGGTGGTGGCCGGCGTGGACGACTCCCCGGCCGCCGACCGAACTGACCGGTGGGGCCATCGCTCGCCGGCGCGGACGCCACTAGGCCGTTTGACTCTGCCGGCCGGGCCACGGGCACGGATAACGTCTCTCGCGGATGGCCGTTCGCGAGGCTAGGAGGTCCCATGTCGGTCGGGCAGGAGCCGAGAGCACCCTGGCTGCCGCCGCGGTGGTTCATCCGGCTGGCCTGGTCGGTGTACCGCGGCCTGTACCGGATCGGTGGCCGCCGGGTCGGGCTGTGGCCGCCACGCGCCAACGGCTGAGGCGCATTGCGGCTGACCACCACCGGGCGCCGCACCGGCCAGGAACGAAGCGTCATCCTCGGCTATTTCGAGGACGGGCCGAACCTGGTCTCGCTCGCGATGAACGGATGGGGTGAGGGTGAGCCCGCCTGGTGGCTCAACCTGCGGGCGCAGCCGGACGCCACCGTCGATCTGGTCGGCGAGCGACGCCTGGTGCGCGCTCACGCCGCGACAGGCGACGAGAGGGTGCGGCTGTGGGCCCGCTGGCGCGAGATCGACAAGAATCTGGACGCCTACGCGGCGCGGCGCTCGGCCGAGACCGCGGTGGTCGTGCTGGAGCCACGGACCGGCGAGCCGGCCGCGGGATAGCGACGCGGTGGATGCGGTCCCCCGGCGGGAACGCCTCACCGACCGTGGGGTGAGCCGCGGTGACCGGCGGCTCACCGAGTTGATGCGCATCGTCTCCGTGTCCGGAGCCGAGCCGGCCCTGCGTACCTGGCAAGAACGCTGCCCCGGCAGGCCGGACATCCGCCCAGGTCAGGCCGTCGGACCCGGTGCCCGGTCCGCGGCGAGCACAAGTGTAGACGGTGAAGGGAAAGGAGATTGCCATGACAGCACGACTGAGGCTCTCGAGCTGTGGGCTCAGCGCGGGCAAGAAGGCCCGCTTGCACCGCATCCTCTACAAGCACGGGCTGGGCAACGGCACAGCGCTGTTCCTGCCATACGACCAGGGTCTCGAGCACGGACCCCGGGACTTTTCGCCGACCCGATCGCCGCCGACCCGAAGTACATCGTCAGGCTGGCCCTCGAGGGCGGCTTCAACGGCATAGCGATCCAGATCGGGCTCGCGGAGAAGTTCTACTGGGACTATGCCGGCGAGGTCCCGCTCATCCTCAAGCTGAACGGCAAGACCGACATCCCCGCCGACACCCGCGCGCTGTCGCCGCTGCACGCCTCCGTGGAGGACGCCGTACGGCTCGGCGCCGACGCGGTCGGCTACACGCTGTACGTCGGCTCACCGGCCCAGGACGCCGACTTCGCCCAGTACCGCGTGGTGCGCCAGGATGCGCAGCGACTCGGGATGCCGCTGATCGTGTGGGCGTACCCGCGCGGTGAGGCCATCGAGCACAAAGGCGGCAAGGACTCGTTCTACGCGGTGCACTACGCCGCCCGCACGGCCAGCGAGCTCGGCGCCGACGTCGTCAAAGTGAACTTCCCACACCCGGAGAAGCACACCGACGTGCCCGCACCCTACGAGGCGGACTTCAGCAGCCAGGAAGCCATCGGCGCCGTCGTCCGCGCCGCGAACCGCACCCTGGTGCTCGTTTCCGGCGGTTCCCGGGCCGGTGACGACGTGATGATCGAGAAGGCACAGGAATCCATGTCCGCCGGCGCCACCGGCCTCATCTTCGGCCGCAACGTGTGGCAGCGCGACCACGACGAGTCCCTGCGCTTCGTCGACCGGTTGCGCGAGATCCTCGCCAAGTACCCGACCCCCTGAGAGATGACCGTCAGGAAAGCGCTCGACCGCGTCATCTCCGAGGAGATGCTCACCCGGCGCCTAAGGTCCTCCGTGCCGTGCCCGAATCCACTTACGCTTATCGAAGGGACCGCGCGTGTGACCGTTCATCGACGCTGGAACCCCTGCCGCAGCGCTGCTGCGGCAGGGGTTGCGGCGAGGTGCATCTGGCCAGTCCGGGAGTCAGACCGACCGGGGCGATACTTGCTCGCGGTTCGTTGTGGCCTTGGGCACCCTGCCGCCAGCCATCTAGTCTGTCTTGGCGAGGCTTCCGGCGCGTTCACCGGCTGGGATCAGGCGTCCTGACCGCCGGCCGCGGCCCGGCCTCGGGCACCTCACCGGACAGTGCGATGTCAGCCGCCATCTCCCGGACCTTGCGGTGCTGCCGCTGCGCGCACCGGCGCAGCACATCGAAGGCATCCTGCGAGGTCACTCGGCGCTGCGCCATGATGATGCCCAGCGCGATGCCGATCGACCGGCAGGAGTGCAATGCCTCCGTCAGCTCCGCACAGCTTCTCCGGCAGGTCGCCGTGGCGAGGGCCAGGGCGGCATGTTCCGCGAGCGGGCCGGCCCGGGCCACCGCGGTGACGCCGAGCGCGTATGGCCGGCCCGCGTACAGATTCAATGCGCCGAGCACATCGTCGCCGGCGGCGAGCCGGACCGCGAGCATGCAGCGGATGCCGGCCTGCTGGGCCGCCTGCCGGCTGAACTCGGGCCAGTTCTCGTCCAGCAGCAGGTCGTCCACCTGGCAGAGCGGGTGGACGCGGATGGCGTCGAGGCTGGGCCCGGAGCCGGTCTCATGCTGGATTTCGCCGGCCCGGACAGCGGCCCACCCTGTCGCCGCGGCTGTGACGATTCCGCCATGCCGATCCGACAGGGAGAGCGACGCCTGGTCGCAGCCGGGCACCAGGTCGAGCATCACCGCGGTGATCCGCTCGCGAACCTCGTCGGCGTCCGGCAGGTACAGGGAACCGGCGAACCGGGCGAAACGCCGCGCCAGTTCCTCCTCCGCACCCATGGCGTGCACCTTCCCGTAGGGTTCCCCCACCCTGACGATCATGCGCAGCCGGGCGCGGCGGTAGAGGCGGACGACCCGCGCACCACGGCTACCGGGGCGGTTGTCAGTCGGGCACCGGAGGGAAGAAGGGCCGCAGGAACCCCGGGGGCTGGAACGGTTGCCAGGTGTCCTTCGGCTGAGCCAGTCGGTCGGCGATCGCCCACAGCACCGCGGGATGCTGTCCCAGGCCGAAGTGGCTGCTGACGGTGGCGATGTTCTCGTGACGTTCCCGCACCGGGTGCAGCGATGCCCGGTAGGACACGATGCCGTCCCACCGCGACAGGATGGACGTCGCCGGCACCGGCAAGGGCGGCTGAACCAGCTCCGACGGCGGCAGCAGGTGCTCGGGGACGTGCCGGTGGGCATGCCGGTTGTAGTACACCATCGCGTGCGTCTGAGCCGGATGCGACATGCGGATCGGGCTGCCCAGCGTGATCACCTGACGCACCCGGCCGGGATGGGCGCGTGCCGCGGCGTGCGCGTAGATGCCACCCAGACTCCAGCCGACGACGCTGACGCGCTCGCCGTGCCGCTCCGCGAGCTCGGCCACGAGGCGTGGCACGTGCTCGACCACCTCGGGGGTGGGGCCACGGTTGCGACCCAGGTTCCAGCCGTGCACCCGGTATCCGAGCCGGAGCAGCGTACGACGCAGCACGATCGTGGAACCGTTCCCCCCGCCGAGCCCGGGCAGCACGAGCACGGGGTGCCCGTCACCGCGCGGCGCCGCCCGCAGCACCGTGCGACCCACGGCGCTCAACCCCGCGCCGCCGAGGGCGCGCCCGGCGTCCGTGCAGAACAACAGCCAGTTCGGCGGGTGTTCGTGGGGTTCAGGCGCTCGGCCCGGATGAGCAGCCCCCGGTTTCCAGGGCTCATCGCCGCGCTCAGGTGCGCCGCCGGGGTCCGGCTCGCTGCTGGGAACAGGACGGTCAGGCACATGTGAGGCCACCATGCTGCCGCCTTTCGCGGCACGCCGGCGTGCGCAGTCGGCTCTGGCCTACCGGATCGCCCGAGATTTTAGCTCACGATCACCACCACCGCGGCGTTCTGGTACCTCAGGAGGGTGGCGCGCTGGCGGCCGCGGTGGTGCGGCGGCGCACGGGTTTCGGCTGCGGCTGCCCGCAAACGTCTCGCCGCCGACATAACTGAACCGATGGTCATGGTGGGCGGGAAGGGTCCAGCTCGCGCCGTGCCATCTTCCCCGGGCTGGTGGAGGATGGGGTGATGATACTGTCGTCCAGGCGTGTGGGGACACCATGAGCCGGCACCCGGCGTACTCCGTCGAGCCATGGCAGGTGCGGGAGACCGCTCTCGACCACGACCTGCTGGCCCGGTCGGAGTCGATCTTCGCATTGTCCAACGGGCACATCGGGCTGCGCGGCAACCTCGACGAGGGTGATCCGCACGCCCAGCCGGGTACCTACCTCAACTCGTTCTACGAACTGCGGCCCCTGCCGTACGCCGAGGGCGGGTACGGCTATCCCGAGGCCGGCCAGACGGTCGTCAACGTCACCGACGGCAAGGTGATCCGCCTTCTGGTGGACGACGAGCCGTTCGACGTGCGGGACGGCCGGCTGCTCCGGCACGAGCGGGCGCTCGATCTGCGGGGCGGGGTGCTGCGCCGCGAGTTGGAGTGGATGTCGGGGGCCGGGCGCGTGATCCGGGTGCGCTCGACGCGTCTAGTGTCTTTCGCCCAGCGATCGATCGCCGCGATCCAGTACGAGGTGGAGCCGGTGAACGCGCCGGCCCGGGTGATCGTCCAGTCCGAACTGGTGGCGAACGAGGCGCTACCGGGCCCGCTCAAGGATCCACGAGTGTCGGCCGTGCTGCGGACGCCGCTCGTCGCCGAGACGCACCACGCCGGCACCACCGGCGGAATGCTGATGCACGTCACCCGCGAGAGCGGCCTGCGGCTGGGCGCCGCGATGGAGCACCTGGTGGAAGGGCCGCCCGACCTGCGGTGCACCAGCGAGGCCGATCCCGACCTCGCCCGCACCACCATCGTCTGCCGCTTGTCTCCCGGGCAGCGACTGCGCGTGACAAAGCTGGTGGCATACGGCTGGTCCAGCCGGCGGTCCGCGCCCGCGATCCGCGACCAGGTGGCTGCCGCGATCGAGGGCGCACGGCTCGAGGGCTGGGATGGCCTCCTCCGTGCGCAGCGGGCGTACCTGGACGCCTTCTGGGACGGGGCCGACATCGAGCTGGACGGCGACCCGGAGGTACAGCAAGCAGTCCGCTTCGCCATGTTCCACGTGCTGCAGGCAGGGGCGCGAGCCGAGAGGCGGCCCATCGCGGCCAAAGGGCTGACCGGTCCTGGATATGACGGGCACGTGTTCTGGGACACCGAACGCTATGTGCTCCCGGTGCTGACCTACATCCAGCCGGGCGCGGCGGCCGAGGCACTGCGCTGGCGTCACGCGACGCTCGGCCTGGCCCAGGAACGGGCGGCCACGCTCGGCTGGGCCGGCGCGGCGTTTCCGTGGCGGACCATCCGGGGGCAGGAGTGCTCCGGCTACTGGCCGGCCGGCACGGCGGCCGTGCACCTCGCCGCGGACATCGCCGACGCGGTGGTCCGCTACGTGAATGCGACCGGCGACCTGGCCTTCGAGCGCGACGTCGGTGTCGAACTGCTGGTGGAGACCGCACGACTGTGGGCCTCGTTCGGCCACCACGACCGGCACGGCGAGTTCCACCTCGACGGGGTGACGGGCCCGGACGAGTACACCGCCGTCGCCGACGACAACGTCTACACCAATCTCATGGCCCGGCGAAATCTGGTGGCAGCCGCCGATGCCGTCCTGCGTCACCCCGACCGGGGCCGCACGCTCGCCGTCGGCGACCAGGAAATCGCGGCCTGGCGTGCCGCCGCGGCGGCTATGAGTGTCCCGTACGACGAGGAACTGGGTGTGCACCCGCAGGTCCGCCGGTTCACGCTCATGAAGGAGTGGGACTTCGACGCCACCGGCCCCGACGAGTACCCGTTACTGCTGCACTTCCCCTATTTGGATCTCTACCGCACGCAGGTGGTCAAGCAGGCGGACCTCGTGCTCGCGATGCACTGGTGCGGCGACGCGTTCAGCGCCGAGGACAAGGCCCGCAACTTCGCCTACTACGAGCGACGCACCGTCCGGGACTCCTCGCTGTCCGCCTGCACGCAGGCGATCCTCGCCGCCGAGGTCGGCCACCTGGAACTGGCGCACGACTACATCGGCGAAGCCGTGCTCATGGACCTCCACGACCTGCACCGCAACACCCGCGACGGCGTACACATCGCTTCCCTGGCCGGCGCGTGGCTGTCGCTGGTCGCCGGGCTGGGCGGCATGCGCGACCACGACGGCAGGCTGTCCTTCGCACCCCGCCTGCCCCCGCGGATCGGGCGGCTCGCCTTCTCCCTGCTCTGGCGGGGGCTACGCCTGCAGGTGACCATCCACCCGAAGGAGGCCGTCTACTCGCTGCGCAACGGCGAAGGCGGTACCGAGCTGAGGTTGTGGCACCACGGTGAGCCGCTGATCCTCACCACCGCCGCATCGGTCACGCGGCCCATTCCCCCCGCCGTCGCCCTCACCGATGAGCCCCTCCAGCCTCCGGGTCGCCGGCCCGTACGCCGCCGGGACTCCGTTAACGGCACCCGGGCCATGGAACATCATCATGAACCTGCTGGCAGCGACCTGCGAGGCCGCGGCTGGTGTGCCGAGGCACCTGCACCGGGTACCTAGCCGTTCTCGGACGCGTCGACGCGATCAGCTTCACGGCCGGGATCGCGGAGCATTCACCGGAGACCCGCGCCGCGGCCTCTCCGGCCTGAGACCCGCAGGGCGCTCGGCCTCTCTCGCTGATGACCGAACCCGCCGAGCCGCGCTTCCCCGTACGCGGAAGAGAGCACCTCCGGCCCGCCGGGCTTTTCCTGCTACGGCAGGCTCGCGGCGGCCTTGCCGTTGACCGGTGGGCCATCGTGGTGTCCGCGGTGTTCCCGTCGCCCGGGAGCGGTCTCAGTGCACAACGCCGGTGCCGGTTGATCGACCGCGGGATCCGGGACCAACGACCCTGCTCCTCAGTTGATCTCCAGACGAGGCTTCAGCCATGCGATCAGCTCGGCCCGCCTCGATGGGCCCCGACGGCGAGGACGTTCGTACCGCCCTGGCCGAGTTCGGCTTGACCACCGCGTTCATGTTCGTCGTGTTCAGCCTGGTGCACTGGGGAGTCGGCACGGCCGCCGCGAACGCCACGACCACAGAAGTCCGGCTCCGGGTCGCTGTCGTATCGGTTCTGATCGGCCTGGTCATCGTGGGGTTCGCCCGCTCCCGGCCGGGGCGTTTCTCCGGGGCTCACATGAATCCGGCGATCACCGTGGGGCTGTTCGCCTTCGGGCAGCTGGCGGCACGACGGGTACTGCCTTATCTGACGGCGCAAGCAACCGGATCGATCGCCGCGGACGCGCTCACGAGGGCGGTGTGGGGACGCGCCGTGTCGAACCCCGGTACCCGATGGGCGGTCGTGCAGCCGGGGGCCGGCTGGACCGCGCCGAGCGTCACGATCGTCGAGACGGTGGTCATGGCGGTTATCGTCGCGGTCCTGTGCTGGGTGACCGCCCGCCGGCCGGACTGGCCACTGCCGTGGATCATGGGCGGACTGTTCGGCGTGCAGGGGGCCGTCCTCGGCACGTTCACCGGCGGATCGGCCAATCCCGCCCGGCAGCTGGGCCCCGCTCTCTTCTCCGGGCAGACCCATCTGCTCGCCGTCTACCTGATCGCACCGGTCGTCGGCGCCGTGCTCGCCGGGCGGGCCGTCCGCCGTCTGGCCCCCGCACGACTGCGGGAAACCGCACCGGGCCGAAGGGCTGTCCACCGTCCTCGCTGTCGGGCCGTCACGCCCTGGGCTGTGCCCGGCGCCCGCCCTCGCCTTTCTCGAACAGTTCGGCATCGACGACGAGGAACTCCCGCACGTTCGGGCGGCCACCGGCCTCGACCCGGCGAGCGAGGAACAGCATCACTCGTCCGACGGCATCTCCAGCGGATCACGAGAGTCGTCGCGAAGCGCGATGAACTCCATGGCACGCAGATACTGCGCCCGAGTTATCGCCCCGGCGGCGAGTTGTGCGACCAATGCACCCTCCAGGCTCTCCGGCGGCGCCGGGGACGGGGCCCGCACCGGATCGGGCTGTGGGGCGGCGGGCGCGCGGGTTGCCGGCCCGGGGTCGCCGGCCAGACCGTCACGCAGACCCGGGACAGCGGCCATCAAGACGATAGTGAACGCCGCCGCGGTCACGACGATGAGAATGACGGCCATGCGTCTCAGCGACCGGCGTCGCGATACCGCATGGCGACCCCACCGGTCCGCACCATCAGGCGGATCCGGTCACGGCGCAGGATGAGCGGACGAGCGTTCCGGCGCCGGTCAGGGCTGCGGCCACGATGTCGCCGCCGCGGTCCGGTCGTCCGGTGCGTAATGCGTTTGCGCAGTCTGCGCGCGGCGACGACAGAACTCATGCGGTTCACGCTAGAAGTGCCTCGTACCGCACGGTAGGACCAGAGGTCCCGGATCGTCCCGCGGACGGGGGTCACTCGGTCCTGATCGAAGCCGCTGGCCAGCACCCATCATGGGGCAGCGACGCAGTCATCGTCGGGATCATCGTGGCGGTGTCGGTCGGTCTCGGCTTCGTCAACGAGCACCGGGTGGCGAAGGCCTCCGAGGCCCTGCACCCGCAGATTTCCCATCACGCGCTCGTCCGGCGCAGCGGGTGCGTTTCATGCAGGCTAGAATCCTGAACCCCCTCATGCGGCTGGCTGCCGGGCGCCGCCACTGGTACGCGGCCGCGCTGCACCACGTCGGACGGCGCTCCGGCCGCCCGTACACGACCCCGGTGGTCGCCGAACCCGTCGACGGCGGCTTCCTTATCCCACTGCCGTACGGCACCGACGTGGACTGGCTGCGCAACCTCCGCGCCGCCGGCCGAGCCACAATCGACGTGCACGGCCGGGGGTATGCGTTGTACGACCCCCGAGTGATCGACGCTGCGCTGGCCCTGCCGATGGTGCGGGAAGCCCGATCGTCGGTATCACCGGTTTGGCATCGGAGGTCGACCCGGGACCTTCGCCCCTGCTCATCACCCACCGGCGTTCGTAGCGTCGAACGTGCCAAAGACAATCACTAAGCATGTAGCCGAAGGTTGTGTCCGTAACTGGCGGCTCCCGGGCAGGCCAGCCCACGGTAGGGCCGCCGGAGTTGCGGACGATAGTTCTGAGCAGGGGCTTAGGAGGTAGTCATGGCACGTCCTGTGGTGCACTTCGAGATCGGCGGGCGGGACCTGCCCGGCGTCGTTTGCGATGTTCAGCGACCCCGAGGGCAACGTCGTCGGGCTGCTGCGGGCAACCGGCCCGATCGCGGACCGCGCCAGGTGCGGGGCGACGATGACGCTGATCTCGTCGACCAGTCCGGCCGGCCCCGCTCGCAACCCGTGGCGGATCGGGGATCATCGACTCGGAGGCACCGACATTCAGGATCCGCCACCCGAGGCTTTCGCCCCGGTGTGCCGCCGGAGGCAGCGCGGGGCCACGTGACCCGGTCGCGCGGGGCCAACGGCCGAAGCGATGCCAGGGTTTGCCGACCTACGCTGGGGGAAAGAGGCAACCGAGTGGATCCATCTCCGCGTGACGGAGCGGGCGTCCGCAGATACCTTGGCCGGGAGGTTGGCCCGATGGGAACCGACGACAAGCAGCGACAGTTCGATCAGATCGTCGCCCGCCTGACCTCCGACTATCCGTCGCTGGCGGGGCGTCGGCGCTGGTCCCGTCGTTCGCTGATCACCGTGGCGGTCGTGGGTGGACTGGTCTGGGGATTGCTGTCCGTGGCGATGGTCGCCTGGGGCGCCACCGGTGTGGTGCTGACCGGTGCCCTGGTCGTCATCCTCGGCACGGGAGCCGCCGTGGATGCCTATCGCCGAGATCGGCGGCGGTGACGAACTCGCCCGCCGAAGCCCCCGACGATGCCGTTGGCCTCGAAGACCCGCAGAACGGTACAGGGCTCACCTCCAGGCGGGGGTGTCGACGCCCGCACTCAGCCCCTACCGTCCAACGTGTTCCGTTCTCCGTTTCAGTGCCGTTGGTCCCGTCCCCGGACACTTTCGCGCCGTAGCCCCGGCTCCTTCAGGCCCGATGACCCTGGCGTTCGAGTCCTTGCGACGACACGCTGGAGTCGCTGTACCGGCTCGGCCATCTGCGGCAGTGCCGGCCCTACCGAAGAACACCGGAGAAGGCATCGTGCACATCGACAAAGCGGCGATCGTCGCGACACTGCGCGCCAGGGGGCTGCCGGAGCGGGCCGACTGGGTCGACCGGCAACTGCCACCACTGGTCGATACCGCACACAACGCATCCCTGCTGCGGACACTGGGCATCAACGCGGAGGAGATCGCGCAGCAGCAGCCCTCCCCGAGTGCCGTCGCGGTCGTGACGTCACCCTCGCCATGAGACTCCCGAGCTGGCTGTGGACGGCGTTCGGCGTGGCTGATCCGCGACCGTGGCTGCGGGAGTGCGGCGAGCCGGCCGCCCGATGGGTCACCCTTACCGGCGTGCTCGACCGTCCCTCCGACGCAGCTGAGGTGATCGTGGCGCGCCGGGCGGTCGTCGCCGATGCCGGCACGCGACGTGGTGGCCTACTGCTCGACCCGGAGGAGGAACGGCAATGACCGTACTGGTGGCATACGGAACGACCGGCGGCTCCACCGCCGAGATCGCCGGCTGGATCGCCGAGGAACTCAGTGCCGCCGGGCTCGACGTGCGGCTGCTGGCGGCCGGCGCGGTGAACGACGTGGCCGGCTACGACGCTCTGGTGCTCGGCGCCGCGATGTACGCGTCCGGCTGGCACGCCGACGCCCGCAAGTTCGCCAAACGGTTCGCCGGCCGGTTCGCCGGCCGTCCGGTCTGGTTGTTCAGCAGCGGTCCGCTCGACCACACGGCCGACGACGCCGACCTGCCGCCGAACCACCAGGCCGAGGTGGCGATGCGGCTGCTCCAGGGGCGGGCGCACGTGACATTCGGTGGCCGGATGACCGCCGAGGCGCACGGCTGGCTCGGCTTCGTGGCCCGCCGGCTGGAGCGCGAGGGTCACTCCGGCGACTTCCGCAACCCGGAGCGGATCCGGGCGTGGGCACGCGAGGTTGCCGCCGAGATCGCCTTGACGCACCGGCAGACGTGATGGCCACGGCGACCGGTCTGCCGATCGACCGGGGCATTCGGGCCATCCGGCCCTGCTCCCACCGCAGGCTCCGACGTCACGGTAGTGGCAGAGAGAGCAGGAGGTCTCGTCATGCATGCGTCCGCTCATCACGCGGCCGACGTCGGAGCACGAGGTGCCCTCGAGTCCGCCGCACGCGCATCGCTGCACGCCCCGTCGGTGTTCAACACCCAGCCGTGGACGTGGCGCCTCACCGGGAACACCCTGGAGCTGCGGGCGGATCCGGACCGAGCGCTCGATGCCGTCGACCCCGACGGCATCCTGATGATGCTCAGCTGCGGAACGGTTCTGCATCACGCCCGGGTCACCCTGGCCGCGGCCGGCCGGCAGGTTGTCGTGGAACGCCTGCCCGACCCCGATGACGCCACGCTGCTGGCCCGGGTCCGGCTGGGTGGCACCGCGCCACCGGATCCGCGGGTACGGGCGATGATGGGCGCGATCACCCGCCGGCGCACCGACCGCCGCGCTTTCGGCGCGCGGGAGGTTCCGGACGAGACGCTCCAGCAGCTCGGCCTGCTGGTCGAACGGGAAGGCGCGCGCCTGCACCGGGTGCTCCCGGACCAGATGGCGCTGCTGACCGTCTCCACCGATCTGGCCGCGGCCGCGGAGCTCGACGATCCGGACTACCGCGACGATCTGCGGCGCTGGACCAGCCGTCCGCCGGCGAGTGGCGACGGCGTGCCCCCGGCGACCGCGGTCCGGCCGGGCCTTCGCCGGGTGCCGGTACGCGACTTCGATCCGGCCGGCGGGGAAGGCATGCCGGCCGGCACCGGGCGCGACCAGGGTGCCGCGTACGTCGTGGTCTTCGGCATCGGGTACCGCCCGATCGATCTGCTGCGTGGCGGCGAGGCACTGTCCGCGTTGCTGCTCGCCGCAACGGCCGAAGGGTTGTCGACGGCACCGCTCAGCGACGCCGTCGAGGTGACGTGGCCCCGACATCTGCTCCGTTACCTGCTGTCGGGCCGGGGCGAGCCCTACGTCGTCGTCCGTCTGGGGTACGTGGAAGACGAGGAGCCCTTGCCGCCCGTGCCGCGGCGTGACGCGGCCGAGGTGATCGAAGTCCGTCCGTAGCGCCGGAGCCTCGGCGATCCGGGACTTTCGCATCTGGTCGGCCGGGCGGCCGTGTACCAGGCTGGTGGCATGGCAGCGATCGTCGTTGAGGAGCTCACCCGCGACTACGGACCGACGCGCGCGGTCGATCACGTCAGCTTCACCGTCGAGCCCGGGGAAGTGTTCGCGTTGTTGGGGCCGAACGGAGCCGGCAAGACGACCACGGTGGAGATCCTGGAGGGTTACCGGTCGAGAGACGGCGGTCGCGTGTCCGTGCTCGGCTTCGATCCGGCGACGGGTGGGCGGGCCTACCGCGAACGGATCGGCATCGTGCTGCAGTCCGCCGGTTTCGAGGAGGAGTTCACCGTCGGCGAATTGATCCGGATGCAGGCCTCGCTGTACCCCCGCAGACACGACCCCGACGAGCTCGCCGAACTGGTCGGCCTCGCCGACCGCAGCGGCACCCGGGTGAAGGCGCTCTCCGGCGGGCAACGCCGCCGCCTGGACCTGGCCCTCGGGCTGGCCGGCGCACCGGACCTGCTGTTCCTCGACGAGCCGACCACCGGCTTCGACCCGGCGGCCCGCCACCATGCCTGGGACCTGATCGAACGGCTGCGCCGCCTCGGCACCACGATCCTGCTGACCACGCATTACATCGAGGAGGCTCAACGCCTGGCGGACCGGGCCGCCGTGCTCCGAGCCGGACGGCTGGTCGCGCTGGGTCGTCCGGCCGAGTTGGAAGCCCTGTGCGGCCTCCCTACCCGGATCACGTTCAGCCTGCCCACCACCGCCACGGCGGCGGATCTACCCAGGCTGTCGGGCAGCGTCGCCCTCGACGACCGGACGGTGGTGATCCGTACGCATCAGGTCCTCGCCGACACGCACGCGCTCACCGGCTGGGCCTGTGCCCGGGGCATCGACCTGCCGGGGTTGACGTTGGCACCGCCCACGCTCGAGGACGCCTACCTGAGCCTGACCGGGGAGCCGGCAGATGACGACGGCTGAGCACGCATCCGCACCCTCGCTGGTGGCGGCGATGACCGGTCATGCGCTGCGGAGCTTCATCCGCACGCCCATGTCGGCGTTCTTCACCCTGATCTTCCCCCTGACCTTCCTGGTCGTGGTGTCCGCGATCGTCGGCAACGAGATGACCGAGGCCGGCGTACCGGTGGCGCAGTTCCTGGTGGCGCCGTTCGCGGTCTTCGGCGTGGCCGAGGCGGCGTTCGTGGTCCTGGCGACCGACACCGCCGTCCTGCGCGAGAGCGGCGTCCTGATGCGCTTGCGGGGCACCCCGGTGCCGGCCTGGACGGTGCTCGCCGGGCGCATCGGGGCGGCCCTGGTGGTCGCGGGTTCCGCGGTCGTTCTGCTCACCGGGGTAGGCGCCGGGATGTACGGCGTCGAGATCATCTGGCGCAAGGTGCCGGCCCTGCTGCTGACGCTCGTCCTCGGCATCGCCTGCTTCGCCGCCCTCGGCCTGGCCCTGGTCTCGGTGACCCGCACCTCGCTCGCCGCGCAGACCCTGAGCCAGGGGCTGCTGATCCCGCTCGCGTTCATCTCGGACGTCTTCATCATCGGCGCCGACCTGCCGGTCTGGCTGGCCCGGATCGGCTCGGCGCTGCCGCTCAAACACTTCGCGCGCGCCGCGGCGGAGGCCTTCGACCCGCATGGCGGCTACGGCTTCTCCCCCGGCGGACTCGCCGTGATCGCGGCATGGGGAGTGCTGGGCGCCGTCGTCGCCGGATGGCGATTCGGTTGGGCTCCCCGGGGCGCCGCGTCCCGGGCGGTCGCCCGTCCGGCCCCGCCGGCCCGCACCCCGGCCCGCGATCGTGCCCTTGTGCCGCTGACCGCCCGGCGTGCGCCCGGTGCGATGCTGCGTGGGCAGATCCGGTACGCCCTCACCACCCAGTGGCGAGACCCGCTCTCGGTCTTCTTCGCGGTGGTCTTCCCGGTGTTGCTGCTCGCGCTCTTTCCCGCCGTGTTCCCCGACGGCCGGATCCACGGGCTGACCCAGGCGCAGTTTCTGCTGCCCGGGCTGGCCGCCTACGCCATCGCAGTCGCCGGCTACGTCAACATGCCCGAGGCCGTCGTGCAGGCGCGCGGCCGGGGCGTGCTCAAACGGCTGCGGGGCACTCCCCTGCCGTTACCGAGCTACCTCGCCGGCCGGGTGTGCTCGGTGCTGGTGGTGTCCGCCTTGTCCACGCTTCTGCTTGTGACGGTGGCGGTGCTGTTTCTGCGGGTCCGGATCGACCCGGTCCGGTTGCCGGCGCTGGTGTTCGGCGTGCTGCTGGGCGTGCTGTGCTTCACCGCGCTCGGCCTGGCGGTCGTGGCCCTGCTCCGCTCCGCCACCTCCTTGATCGCCGTCACCCTGGGAACGCTGCTGCCACTCAGCTTCATCTCCGACGTCTTCGTCGTCGGCGACGCACCGTCGCCGGGCTGGTTGTCGGCGATCGCCGACGTGTTCCCGCTGAAGCATCTGGCGCAGGCGCTCCTGGCCGCCACCGGCCCGGCCGGGCACGGCGCCGGCCTCGCCTACGGGCATCTCGCGATCGTCGCGGCCTGGGCGGTCGCCGGCCTGGTGGTGGTCCGCCTGGTGCCACTGCAACGGGCATGAGGCGATGCCGGCCGTCATGCCGGCATCGCCTTGGTAGGCCTCGATCGGATCAGCCTTGTTCGGCCCAGTCGCCGAGGCTCCAGTCGCGCACCTCGGGCATGTCTTCCATGTGTTCGACCACGTAGGCCTCGTGCTTGGCCAGTTGCCGCTCGCACCAGGCCTTCAGCTCGGCAGCGCCGCGCGGCAGCCGGCGGGCGTTGTTGATCGCGTCCATGACCAGGTGATACCGCGACGCCTTGTTGCGGACGGTCATGTCGAACGGTGTCGTGGTGGTGCCCTGCTCGATGAAGCCGCGGACCCGGAACCGGTCGGCGTCCGGGCGCCCGTGCACGAGCTGGTGGATCGCGCCGGGGTAGCCGTGGAACGCGAAGACCACGTCGACGGTGTCGGTGAACAGCTCGGTGAACAGGGTTTCGCTCATGCCGTGCGGGTGGTCCTTCGGCCGTACCAGGGTCATCAGGTCGACCACGTTGACGACCCGGACCTTCAGTCCGGGCAGTTTCTCCTTCAAGATCTGCGCCGCGGCCACGGTCTCCATGGTGACCACGTCACCGGCGCAGGCCAGCACGATGTCCGGGTCGCTGGTGTCGTCGTCGGTGCCGGCCCAGTCCCAGATCCCGGCGCCGCGCTCGCAGTGCTCGATCGCGGCGTCCATGGTCAGGAACTGCAGCTGGGGCTGCTTGTCGATGACGATCAGGTTGATGTAGGACCGTGACCGGAAGCAGTGATCGGCCACCGACAGCAGCGTGTTGGCGTCCGGCGGCAGGTAGACCCGGGCCACGTCACCGCGCTGGGTCAGCACCACCTGGATCAGGCCGGGACCCTGATGCGAGAAGCCGTTGTGGTCGTTGCGCCAGGCTGTGGAGGTCAGCAGCACGTTCAGGCTGGGCACCTTCGCCCGCCAAGGCAGGTGCCGGGCCTCTTCCAGCCACTTGCCGTGCTGCACGGTCTGGGAGGCGCTGACCATGGCGAACGCCTCGTAGGTGGCGAACATGCCGTGCCGGCCGGTCAGGGTGTAGCCCTCCAGCCAGCCGTGGCAGTTGTGCTCCGAGAGCACCTCCATGACCCGCCCGTCACGGCTGATCTTCACGTCCTGGTCGGTGACGCGTTCCATGAAGCCGCGGTCGGATACCTCGAAGACGTTGCCGAGGCGGTTGCTGTTGGTCTCGTCGGGACAGAACAGCCGGAAACTGTACGGGTTCCGGCTGTAGATGTCGCGCATCATCTCGCCGAGCTTTCGGGTCGACTCGGCCCGTCCCGCCGCCGGGCGTGGCACGTCGACGGCGTAGTCGCGGAAGTCCGGCAGGTCGAGATCCTCGGTGAGCTTGCCGCCGTTGGCGTGCGGGCTGGCACTCATCCGCAAGTCGCCCTCGGGTGCCAGCGCGCGGACGAGCTCCACCGGCGCGCCGGAAGCGTCGAACAGCTCCTCGGGGCGGTAGGAGCGCAGCCAGGTGTCCAGGATGGCCAGGTGTTCGGGGTTGTCGCGTACGCCGGACAGCGGCACCTGGTGCGACCGCCAGGTGCCGGTCACCTGGATACCGTCGACCTTCTCCGGGCCGGTCCAGCCCTTCGGCGACCGCAGGATGATCATCGGCCAGCGCGGCCGTTCACCATCCCACTCGCCGTCCCGGGCCGCCCGCTGGATGGCGCGGATCTTTCCCCACGCCTCGGCCAGCGCGGCGGCGAATCGGTGGTGCATGCCGGGCTGGTCCTGGCCGGTGACCTCGATGACGTCGTAGCCGTGCCCGTGCAGCAGTGCCCGAACCTCGGCGGGGTCCTTGCGGGCCAGCACCGTCGGCCCGGCGATCTTCGCCCCATTCAGGTGCAGGATGGGCAGGACCGCGCCGTCCCGAGCCGGGTTGATGAACGAGACGCCCTTCCAGGAGCCTTCGAGGGGGCCGGTCTCGGCCTCACCGTCGCCGACCACCGCGACCGCGAGCAGATCGGGGTTGTCCATCACCGCGCCGAACGCGTGCACCAGCACATAGCCGAGCTCACCACCCTCGTGGATGGAACCCGGCGTCGTGACCGACACGTGACTAGGGATGCCGCCGGGGCTGGAGAACTGCCGGAACAGCCGCAGCATCCCCGCCTCGTCCTGGGAGACCTCCGGATAGATCTCGCTGTAGGTGCCCTCCAGATAGCCGGCCGCGACCAGCGCCGGGCCACCGTGACCCGGCCCGGCGAGATAGACAGCCTGCTGGCCGGTGTAGCGGATCAGCCGCGACACGTGCGCGTAGACCAACGACAGGCCCGGGCTGGTCCCCCAGTGCCCGAGCAGCCGCGGCTTGATGTGCTCGGGCGTCAGCGGCTCACGCAGCAGCGGGTTACCCCGCAGATAGATCTGACCGATCGTGAGGAAGTTACTGGCCCGCCACCAGGCGTCCAGCCGGCCGATCTCCGTGTCATCCGGAGCGGCGAGGGCTCGCACCAACTCGTCGTCATGGGCGTGGACCTGATGATCCGATACGGCGGTCACAGTCGTTCCTTCCGTGTGGCTAGTGCCTGACTGGTGCTTTCCACGCTAGTGCGGAATCGATCACCGGGGGCAGGGACGAAGGACGCGGACACCGGGCCGACCGGCCCCCGCCGGCGGGACCTTGGACCGGGCCGTCCGGCCCTACCGCAGCGCGACGGCCACCCGCGGTGGTCGGGGCCCCAATACCCGGCGTTGTGCTCTTCAACCCGCGAGGAAGACCGGGACCGGCGACATTCACGGCACCCGGTCAGGCGATGCCGTAGGCCAGGCCGGTGCCGAGGATGTTGCGGTCGTCGTAGCCGTACTCGAGCTCATCGACGACGGCGACCACCCCGGGGATCTGGCGGATCATCCGGTCGGCGATGTCTTTCGTCGAAAGCCGGTCGACGCGGCCGGTCAAGGTCACCACACCGTCCTGCACACTGGCCTGCACGGTGTCGATCTCCTCCACGAGGAATCTCTGCAGCACTCCGGACTCCACGTCGGCGTAGATCTCGTCGTCGGGGCGTAGATGCGCCTTGAGCAGATCACCTCGCGAGACGATGCCGATCAGCCGGCCGAGGTCGTCGATAACGGGCAGCCGCTTGACCGCCTCCTTGTCCATGAGCCGTGCCGCGGCGGCCAACGAGGCGCCGGCGAGCACGGTGACGGGTGGTGCGCTCATCAGCTCGGCGGCGGTGCGCGCCGACGACTTGATCCGCTCGCTACGACGGCGCCGGCCGTCGAACAGGCGCGGCTCCTCGTCGCCGGCGTACTCGATCTTGCGGAGCAGATCCGCTTCGGACACCACACCGGTCACGCGCTGGAAGTCGTCGACAACCGGCACCGCGCTGAAACGGTGACCCACGAGCAGGTCCACCAGCTCCCGGTACGGCGCACTCTGCGAAACGGTGACCACCGCCGTGGTCATGACGTCGTCTACCTGCCAGGTCTTCATCACAAGCCTCCTTCATCGGTCACCTCCGACGCTAGGAACCACCGACGCGACGAGGCAGGGCCGACCGGCCCTCCTCCGCGGGACTTCAGGCCGGCAGCGGCTGGGCGACCGGGATCAAGGACTCGGCCCGGTCCCTGATCCCGATCAGCATCTTGCGCTCCATGATCATGCTTCCCGGCTCCATCACGACCCGGTTGACGACCCGGTTGACAGCCCGGCGCGCGACCGAGGCGTCCGGCGCTGCGATCCGGTTGCGGCTGACGAGCCGGGTACCGCCGCATGTCGGATAGAGCGCGAAGATCCAAACCCAGCGACCATCGGAGGATCGGAAGGCCAACGTGCTCTCCGTGTCGCAGATCTCCACCCGCATGCCGGGTCCGTCCGGCCCCAGCGGCAACACGTCACCGACGGCGAGGTGCTGAAACTCGGGCATGATCGCGTCCGCGCTGTGCATGCCGAGACCGAAGAGATTCTCGATCCAGTCGTAGGTGTAGGCGCCGCCACGGCCGCTGCCCATCTGCACCAGCCACGGCCACACCGCGGACGGTGGCGCGTCGATCGTGATCGCCCGCGTCGACATCAGCGCCGGCCCGGGCAGCAGGTCGTCGCCCGGCATCGCCCGATCAGCCTCCTCCGGCGTAGCGCCATAGGTCAGGTACCACCGGCGGGCCGGCCGGCTGTAGCCGAGAGCCGCGATCAGTGCCGCGCCACCGATGCCCTTGATGAGGTTCTTGGCGAGTCCTTGCATGACGCCCTCTCCCCAGACGTTGTGGTCCGGATATGACGCTGCTCGCCAAAGCGAGTGGCCGGTAGGGCCACACGGCCCCCGGCAGCGGTAAAGGAGGGCCATGCGGCCCTACTGAAGGTCCCCGCCGAAGCGGTACCACCGAAGGGGAAGACATTCGATCGAGACGAGTGAGGGTGAGAGCCGGATGCCCAGGTACGTATTCGACTTCGTGGAAGGCAACAAGGACCTCAAAGATCTGCTGGGCGGCAAGGGCGCGAATCTGTCCGAGATGACCCGGATGGGTCTCCCGGTGCCACCCGGCTTCACGATCACCACCGAGGCCTGCCGGGAGTATCTGCGCACCGCGACAATCCCCGCCGGGCTGTTCGGCGAGGTCGAACAGCACTTGCGCCTGATCGAGCAACGCACCGGCAAGACCCTCGGTGACACCCGGGATCCGCTGCTGCTGTCGGTCCGTTCGGGCGGCAAGTTCTCCATGCCCGGCATGATGGAGACGATCCTCGACATCGGGCTGAACGACACCAGCGTGCTCGGCCTCGCCGCGCAGAGCGGCGACGAGCGCTTCGCCTGGGACTCCTACCGGCGGCTGATCCAGATGTTCGGTCGCACCGTCTGCGACGTCCCGGCCGACGAGTTCGAGGCCGAGCTGACGGCGGCACGGGTCGCCGCGGGTGTTACGTCCGACGCGGACCTGGGCGTGGCCGACCTGCGGCACCTCGTGGAGGCGTACAAGAAGGTCTTCCAGGCCCATGCCGGCCGGGACTTCCCGCAGGCACCGCACGAGCAGTTGCACCTGGCCATCGCCTCGGTGTTCGAGTCCTGGAACGCCGAGCGCGCGGTGCTCTACCGGCGCCAGGAACGCATCCCGCAGGACCTGGGCACCGCCGTCAACGTGATGGCGATGGTCTTCGGCAACCGGGGCAGTGACTCCGGCACCGGCGTCGCCTTCACCCGCGACCCGGCCACCGGAAGGCGTGGCATCTACGGCGACTATCTGACCAACGCCCAGGGCGAGGACGTGGTCGCGGGCATCCGCAACACCGTCGGCCTGCAGGAGCTGCAGCACCTCGACCCCAGCAGCTACGCCCAGCTCATGACGATCGTCGGCAAGCTGGAGGAGCGCTACCGCGACCTGTGCGACATCGAGTTCACCATCGAACGCGGCAAACTTTGGATGCTGCAAACCAGGGTCGGCAAGCGCACCGCGGCCGCGGCGTTCATCATCGCCACCCAGCTCGTCGACGAGGGTGTGATCACCCTCGATGAGGCGCTGCAGCGGGTCACCGGTGCCCAGCTCGCCCAGCTGATGTTCCCGAGCTTCGACCGCTCGGCCGCGCCGGAACCGCTGACCACCGGCGTGCCCGCCTCGCCGGGCGCCGCCGTGGGCGCGATCGTGTTCGACTCCGCGCACGCCGCGGCGGCCGAGGACCCGGTCATCCTGGTCCGCCGGGAGACCAACCCCGACGACCTGCCCGGCATGATCGCCGCGCGGGGCATCCTCACCAGCCGCGGCGGCAAGACGTCGCACGCCGCGGTGGTGGCGCGTGGCATGGGCAAGACCTGCGTCTGCGGTGCCGACGAGCTCGTCATCGACCTGGAGCAGGAAACCGTCACCGTACGGGGCACCGTGCTGCACGCCGGCGACGTGATCTCCCTCGACGGCACCACCGGTCGCGTCTATGCCGGTGCGGTGCCCGTGCATCCCTCCCCGGTGGTGCGCTACTTCGAAGGCGACCTGCGGCCGGAGAACGATCCCCTGGTCGCGGCGGTGCACCGGCTACTAGGGCACGCCGACGCCGTACGCCGGCTCGGGGTGCACGCCAACGCCGACACGGCCGCGGACGCCGCCCGGGCCCGCCGCTTCGGCGCCACCGGTGTCGGGCTGTGCCGCACCGAGCACATGTTCCTCGGCGAGCGGCGTGAGCTGGTGGAGCGGCTGATCCTGGCCCCCGACGACAGCGCGAGAGACGCCGCGCTGGCAGCGCTCCTGCCGCTGCAACGGGCGGACTTCGCGGAGCTGTTCGAGGCGATGGACGGGCTCCCGGTCACCGTGCGGCTGATCGACCCGCCGCTGCACGAGTTCCTGCCGGCGCTCGAGGACCTCACCGCCCGCGTCGCCCGGGCCGAAGCCCTGGGCCAGGATCCGGGCCGCGACGGCATTCTGCTGACCGCCGTACGCCGGATGCACGAGGAAAATCCGATGCTCGGCCTGCGCGGGGTCCGGCTCGGCCTGGTGATCCCCGGCCTGTTCGCCATGCAGGTCCGCGCGGTCGCCGAGGCCGCCGCGGCCCGGGCCGCTGCCGGCGGCGACCCGCGGCCGGAGATCATGGTTCCGCTGGTCGGCGCCGTGCAAGAGCTGGAGACGGTACGGGCGGAGGCCGAATCGGTGCTGGCCGGCGTCGACGGCGCACCGCCGATCCGGATCGGCACGATGATCGAGGTGCCGCGGGCCGCGCTGACCGCCGGCGAGATCGCGCACGCGGCCGAGTTCTTCTCCTTCGGCACCAACGACCTGACCCAGATGACCTGGGGCTTCTCCCGCGACGACGTGGAAGGGGCATTCTTCGGCCGCTACCTGGCCCTGGGCATCTTCGCCGCGTCGCCGTTCGAGACCCTCGACACCTCCGGCGTCGGCGAGTTGGTCCGGATCGCCGTCACCCGTGGCCGGGCCGCCCGGCCCGACCTGACCGTCGGCGTCTGCGGCGAGCACGGCGGCGACCCCGCTTCCGTCCGATTCTTCCACGACGCCGGACTCGACTACGTGTCCTGCTCACCGTTCCGGGTCCCGGTGGCCCGCCTCGAAGCCGGGCGGGCAGTCGCGGGCACCACGTCGTCCTCCGACAGCCGCTAGGAATCAGCCATGACCACCACCCTGGACGCCGAGACTCCCCCGTCGACCTGCTCCGGACAGGTCACGGTGCTGCCGGTGCAGCACGGCGACCGTCCGGTGGGCGCCTGGATCGTCGGGACCGACACGGCCGTCTTCCGTCCGGTGGTCGACGTCAACCGGCTCGCTGCCACCGCACTGGCGGCGGCAGCGGCCGCGACGATCGCCACCGTCGTCGCCACCCGCCGCCGCCCGGCGATCGGCGCGGTCACGATGGGCCCCGGCGGCTGGATCAGCCTCAAGCGGACCACCCGGCCGGCGCTGCGTTCCGCCACCCCACGCCCGTGGTGGGCGCGGATGCTTCGGGCACACCGGCTGGTGATCGAACGCTGACCGGGCCGGCCCGGCCGGGCCGAAAGTCCCGGGACGACCGGGCCTCCCTCCTCTGCTGCTTGATCGGTTCCAGCGCGAGGCTGACAGCAGAGAACGAGAGAGGGAGGGCTGCGATGCGCGCGGCAGTTGTCACCAGTTTCGACGCACCACTGGAAGTCAAGGAGGTTCCGACGCCGGAGCCGGCCGACGGGCAGGTGCTCGTCCGCATCGAGGCCAGCGGTCTGTGCCACACCGACATCCATGCCGCCCGCGGCGACTGGCCGGTCAAACCCACACCACCGTTCATCCCCGGCCACGAAGGCGTCGGCATCATCACCAAAGTCGGCCCCGGCGTCACCCAACACAACGTCGGCGACCGGGTCGCCATCCCCTGGCTCGGCCACGCCTGCGGCACCTGCGAATACTGCGTCACCGGCTGGGAAACCCTCTGCGAAGCACAGCTCAACACCGGCTACGCCATCGACGGCGGACACGCCGAATACGCCGTCGCCGACGCCCGCTACGTCGTGGCCGTGCCCGCCGGCATCGACCCCGCCGAAGCAGCCCCGCTGACCTGCGCCGGCGTCACCACGTACAAGGCGGTCAAGGTCGGCGGAGTCACCCCCGGCGACCGGGTGGCGATCTTCGGCATCGGCGGTCTCGGCCACCTCGCCCTGCAATACGCCCAGATCTTCGGCGGCGAAGCCATCGCCGTCGACGTCACCGAGGAGAAGCTCGCCCTCGCCAAGCAACTCGGTGCCGCCCACACGGTCAACGCGGCCACCACCGACCCCGTCGCCGCCATCGAAGCGCTCGGCGGCGCCGATGTCGCCGTCGTCCTCGCCGCCCACCCGACAGTCCTCGAACAAGCCCACGCCTCACTACGCCGCGGCGGCCGGCTCATCCTGGTCTCCCTGCCCAAAGACAACGCCATGGCCCTGCCCATCTTCCAGACCGTCCTCAAGGGAATCCGGGTCATCGGCTCCATCGTCGGCACCCGCGCCGACCTCGCCGAGGTATTCCGCCTGCACTCCGCCGGACGCACCCGCGTCTGCTACGAGGCCCGCCGCCTCGACGACATCAACACTTCCATCGACGACGTCCTGGCCAGCCGCGTCCCAGCCCGCCTGGTGCTGCTGCCGTGAGAGCTTCACCCGGGGTCGACGACACGTCGCGCCCACACCCGGAGGTCCCGGGAGGCCCAGCCTCCCGGGACCTCCGGCCCTAACGGGTCGGACGATTTCCGGCAAGGCTAAAAAAGAGACATGAGGAGGGGTCATGGTGCAGGAGCGCGGAAGTGCCTGGCGCGGGTTCACCGGCAAGGGGTGGCGCGACAGGATCGACGTCGCCGAGTTCATCCACGACAACGTTACGCCGTACGAGGGTGACGCGGGATTTCTCGCCGGGCCGACGCCCCGCACCGAGCGGCTCTGGCGGGAGCTGCAGCGCATGTTCGTCGAGGAGCGCAAGCGCGGGATCTACGACGTCGACACGCACACTCCGTCGACCATCACCGCGCACGTGCCGGGCTACATCGACCGCTCGCACGAGCTGATCGTCGGGCTGCAGACCAGCGCGCCGCTGCGCCGGGCCATCATGCCCGCCGGCGGCCTACGGATGGTGGAGGCCGGGCTCAAGGCCTACGGGTACGCGCTGGACCCGGCCGTGCACGCCATCTACTCCCGGTACCGCAAGACGCACAACGACGGTGTCTTCGACGCGTACCCCGCCGACGTGCTGGCCGCCCGGCGCGCGCACATCATCACCGGGCTGCCCGACGCGTACGGCCGGGGCCGGATCATCGGCGACTACCGACGGGTCGCCCTGTACGGCGTCGACCGGCTGATCGCCGAACGGCGTGAGCGCAAGGCCACGCTCGACGGGCAGCTGTCGTCCGAGGAGGTCATCCGCGACCGCGAGGAACTGGCCGAGCAGATCCGCGCCCTCGGCGAGCTGAAGACCATGGCCGCCGGGTACGGCTCCGACATCTCCGGTCCCGCGACGACCGGCCGCGAGGCGATCCAGTGGCTTTACTTCGCCTACCTGGCCGCCACCAAGGAGCAGAACGGCGCGGCCATGTCACTCGGCCGTACCTCGACGTTCGTGGACGCCTACCTGCAGCGCGACCTCGACGAGGGCACGCTCACCGAGTCCGGTGCGCAGGAACTCATCGACGACTTCGTCATCAAGCTGCGGATCATCCGGTTCCTACGCACGCCGGACTACGACGAGCTGTTCTCCGGCGACCCGACCTGGGTGACCGAGGCGCTCGGCGGCATCGGCTCCGACGGGCGTCCGCTGGTGACCCGCAGCAGCTTCCGCTACCTGCAGGCCCTCTACAACCTCGGACCCGCGCCCGAGCCGAACCTGACCGTGCTGTGGTCACCGGCGCTGCCCGAGGGCTTCAAGCGGTTCTGCGCCCAGGTGTCCATCGACACCAGCTCCATCCAGTACGAGAACGACGACCTGATCCGGGCCGCCTACAGCGACGACACCGCCATCGCCTGCTGCGTCTCGGCCATGCGCGTCGGCAAGGACATGCAATTCTTCGGCGCCCGGGCCAACCTGGCCAAGACCCTGCTGTACGCGATCAACGGCGGCCGCGACGAACTCACCGGCGACCAGGTCGCACCGCCGAGCCCGCCCGTCACCGGCGACGTGCTCGACTACGACGAGGTGTTCGCCGCCTACGACCGGATGCTCGACTGGCTGGCCGAGACCTATGTGGACGCCCTGAACGTCATCCACTACATGCACGACAAGTACGCCTACGAGCGCCTCGAAATGGCCCTGCACGACTACCCCGTGCACCGCTTCCTGGCGACCGGCATCGCGGGGCTGTCCGTGGCCGCCGACAGCCTGTCGGCGATCAAGTACGCCCAGGTCAAGGCGCTGCGGGACACGACGGGTCTGGCCGTCGACTACGCCGTGGACGGCGACTTCCCGACCTTCGGCAACAACGACGACCGCGCCGACGCCATCGCCGTCGACCTGGTCGAGCGGTTCATGGCCAAGATCCGCCGGCAGCCGGCCTATCGCAACGCCGAACCCAGCCTGTCCGTGCTGACCATCACCTCGAACGTGGTCTACGGCAAGCACACCGGCACCACCCCGGACGGCCGGCGGGCCGGCGAGCCGTTCGCGCCGGGCGCCAACCCGATGAACGGCCGGGACCGGCACGGCCTGGTCGCCGCCGCGCTGTCGGTCGCCAAGCTGCCGTACCGGTGCGCCCGCGACGGTATCTCCCTGACCAGCACCGTCACCCCGGACGGTCTCGGGCACAGCCGCGACGAACGGATCGCCAACCTCGCCGGGGTGCTCGACGGCTTCACCGACGCCGGTGGCTTCCACCTCAACGTCAACGTGCTCGACCGCACGACGCTGGAGGACGCGATGGCCCACCCGGAGAAGTACCCGCAGCTGACCATCCGGGTCTCCGGCTACGCGGTCAACTTCGTCCGGCTGACCCGCGAGCAGCAGCACGACGTCATCTCCCGCACCTTCCACGGCTCGCTATGACCACCATGGCCGCGACCGTGACCGGCTCCGTCCACTCCTTCGACGTCTCCACCGGAGTGGACGGGCCCGGCACCCGCTTCGTCGCCTTCCTCGCCGGCTGCCCGCTGCGCTGCCAGTACTGCCACAGCCCCGACACCTGGTATCAGCGCAACGGCCGGCCGACCACCGTCGACGAACTCGTCACCGAGATCCGCCGGTACGAGCGGTTCATCAAGGTCGCCGGCGGCGGTGTCACGCTCAGCGGCGGCGAGCCCCTGCAACAGCCGGGCTTCGTCCGCGAGGTGCTGGCGCGCTGCAAAGCGATGGGCCTGCACACCGCGCTGGACACCAGTGGCTTCCTCGGCGACCGGGCCGACGACGCCCTGCTGGACGAGGTCGACCTGGTGCTGTTGGACATCAAGTCCGGTGACCCGGACACCTACCGCCGGGTGACCCGCACCGGACGGCTGACGCCGACCATCCGCTTCGCCCACCGGCTCGCCGCACGCGGCATACCGATCTGGGTCCGGTTCGTTCTGGTGCCCGGCCTGACGGACTCAGCGGCGAACGTGGCCACGGTCGCCGACATCGTCGCGGACGTGCCCACCGTGGAGCGTGTCGAGGTGCTGCCGTTCCACCGGCTCGGCGCGGCCAAGTACACCGCGCTCGGCCTCGATTTTCCCCTCGCCGACACCGAGCCGCCCGCCCCCGACCTGTTGGACCGGGTACGCGGCCAGTTCCGGGACCGCGGGCTCCCGGTCTACTGACCGCTCAGTGCGGGTGCTCGCCGAGCAACTTGGTGGCCAGCACCGCGGCCTGCGTACGCCGCTCCAGCCCCAGCTTCGCCAGCAGGCTCGACACGTAGTTCTTCACCGTCTTCTCCGCCAGGAACATCTTCCCGGCGATCTCCCGATTGGTCAGACCCTCCGCCACGAACTCCAGGATCCGCCGCTCCTGATCCGTCAACGACGCCAGCTCCCGCGGCTGTTCCACCCCGTTGCGGATCCGCTCCAGCACCCGCTGGGTCACCGCCGGATCCAGCAGCGACTGGCCCGCAGCCACCCGCCGCACGGCATCGACCAGATCCGTCCCCCGGATCTGCTTCAGCACGTAGCCCGACGCCCCCGCCATGATCGCCGCGAACAACGCCTCATCGTCCTCGTACGAGGTCAGAATCAGCCCTTTGATCGACGAGTCGACGGCCCGCACGTCGCGGCACACATCGATGCCGCTGCCGTCCGGCAGCCGGGCATCCAACACCGCCACATCGGGCCGCAACGCCGGAATACGCCGCGTGGCCTCCTGCGCCAGCCCCGACTCGCCGACCACCTCGATATCACCGGCGGCCTGCAACAGATCGACCAGCCCGCGACGGACGATCTCATGGTCATCGAGCAGAAAGACACGGATCATCGGATTCCTTCCGTGGATACTCCGGCCTTCAGGCCGGAGAGGAAGCGGAGGCTACGGCTGTGCGGCGCGTCGCCTCGGTTGGTACTTGCTGGGTGACTACCCTGGAGATTGTGTCCAGGGCGGTGAAGCGGGCGTTCAGGTACCGGTTCTATCCGACCGGTGGGCAGGCTGCCGAGCTGGCTCGGACGTTCGGGTGTGTCCGGAAGGTCTACAACCTGGCCCTGTCCGCGCGGACCGAGGCGTGGACACTGCGGCAGGAACGGGTCACCTACAACACCACCAGTGCACTGCTCACCGCGTGGAAGAAAACCGACAAGTTGGCGTTCCTCAACGAGGTCTCCTGCGTACCGTTGCAGCAGGCTTTGCGGCATCTGCAGGTGGCGTTCACGAACTTCTTCGCCAAGCGCGCCCGGTACCCCAGGTTCAAGAGCAGGAAACGGTCGCAGCGGTCGGCGGAGTACACCACCAGCGCTTTTCGCTACCGCGACGGCAGGCTGACCCTGGCCAAGATGACCGAACCCCTGGCCATTGTGTGGTCGAGGCCTTTGCCCGAGGGCGTGTCGCCGTCGACGGTGACCGTCAGCCAGGACCCGGCCGGGCGGTGGTTCGTGTCCCTGCTCTGCGACGACGTGATCGGCGAAACCACGGCCAGTGGCGCAGTCGGCATCGACGCCGGCTTGGACCACCTGCTCACCTTGAGCACCGGGGAGAAGATCGCCAACCCGCGGCACGAACGCGTCGACCGGGCCCGGCTGGCCCGGGCCCAGCGGAACCTGGCCCGCAAGGAGAAGGGCTCGAACAACCGGGCCAAGGCCCGGCTCAAGGTGGCCCGCGTGCATGCCCGGATCACCGACCGCCGCCGTGACCATTTGCACAAGCTGACGACTCGGCTCGTTCGTGACAACCAAACGATCGTGATCGAGGATCTGACCGTCCGCAACATGGTCAGAAACCACACGCTGGCCCGGGCTATCAGTGACGCGGCCTGGCGGCAGTTCCGCACGATGCTGGAGTACAAAGCTGAGTGGCACGGCCGGGACGTGGTCGTGGTCGACCGCTGGTTCCCGTCCAGCAAGGTGTGCTCGGCCTGCGGCCGGCTGGCCGAGACGATGCCGCTGAGCGTCCGGTCGTGGGTGTGCCCCTGCGCGGCCGTCCACGACCGGGACGTCAACGCGGCCCGCACCATTCTGGCCGAGGGGCTCTCGGTTGCTGCCTGTGGAGCTGGTGGAAGACCTCAACGGGAGTCCTCTCGGATGAGGCAGCCGGTATTGAAGCAGGAAACCCGGCGGGTGACCGCTGGAATCCTCCGCCTTTAGGCGGATGGAGAAGTCAAGTGCTCTTCCTACTCCCTCCGGAGCCCTTCCACCAAAAGTCCAGCGTCCCGCCCGGCGCGGCGGGATTCCTCGGCCTGACCCGGCGTCACGCAACGCCGAAGGGTGTACCGATCTCCGAGCCGTTGATCAGGCTGTCGTCGATGTCGAAGGTCAGCCCGTCCGCCACGTCGACCACGCCCGGCACCCGGCGCGTCATCCGGGCGATCCGTTCGGCGGCCGACCGGAGATGCACCCGACCGGAGAGGGTGACGATACCGTCGGCGGACTCCACCTGCACGATGGCGCCCTTGATCGCCAGGACGTCATGCAGCGCCTCGTCCACGACGTCGCGGCGGATTTCCGCGTCCGTGCGCCGGTGCACCTTCAGCAGGTCGCTGCGGGTCACGATGCCGATCAGGTGGCCGAAGGAGTCCACGACCGGGAGCCGCTTGACGTGCTCACGGTGCATCCGACGGGCGGCGGCGGCGAGGGACAACGACGGTTCGGCCGTCACTACCGGTGACGTCATCACGTCGGCGGCGGTCCGGCCCCCCGCCTTCGCCCGGTCACCGCGGCGGCGCCACGCATCGAAGATCCGGGGGTTCGCGCCGTCGGCGGCCTCCACCTTGTGCAGCAGGTCCGCCTCCGACACGACACCGATCACCCGCTCGGAACGGTCGACGACCGGCACCGCGCTCACCCGGCGACCGATCAGAAGATCGACGACGGCACGGTACGGGGTGTCCTCCCGGACCGAGACGACGTCTTTGGTCATCACATTGTCCACGCGCCACAGCTTCATGGCCGAACCTCCTCTGCTCCACCTCCGACAGTAGAAATTCGCTGCCCTACCGAGCAGTGCCACTCGGCCCGTCAGTGCGGGCCCTGTCGCCCTGCCGGAGCAAGGCCGGCGTGCCCAGAATCGAGGAGAGGGGCAGCAACGCGCTCCTTATCGGAAAGAAGGCCAGCATGACCGCCAAGAAGATCATCGTCGGCTACGACCACTCGCCCGCCGCCCGCACCGCCGCCCGCTGGGCCCTCGACGAGGCAAGCCGCACCGACGCTCTGATCGAGTTCTTCTACGCCTACGAGTGGCCCACCTGGGCACCCGCGGCGTCCACCATTCCGTCACCCGCCGTCTGGCCGGACGGCGAGACCGACCGCGCCGTCAAGGGCATGCTCAACGACGCCGTCACCTCCGCACGGCTCAGCCACCCCACGGTGCGCACCAGCATCTCGATCGTGTACGCCAGCGCCGCCCTCACCCTGATCGACCGGTCCGCCGAGGCCGGCCTGATCGTGCTGGGCGGCCAGGGGCACAGCGCGGTCACCGGCCTGCTCGGCTCCGTCAGCGCCGCCGTCAGCGCGCACGCGCGCTGCCCGGTGGTCGTGGTCCGCGGGCACGCCGCCCACACCGATCAGGTGGTCGTCGGGATGGACGACTCCCCCGGCTCTCGGGCCGCGCTCGGGTTCGCGTTCGCCCAGGCCGCCGAGCTTGGTGTGGCGTTGCACGTGGTGCGGGCGTGGTCACGTCCGGCCGGCGCGTGGGAATCCCGTCCGGCCGTCGGCGAGGGCGCCCACGCCCATGAACGCGCGTCGCTCGACGCCCTCGTGTTCGGAACCCAGGACCTGTATCCGCAGGTCAAGGTCACTACCGACGTCGTCGTCGAGCACCCGGCCGCGGCCCTGGTCGCGGCGAGCGCCACAGCGCAACTGCTGGTGGTGGGCAGCCGCGGCCGAGGGGCCCTGCGCGGGATGCTCCTCGGTTCGGTGAGCCAGCACGTACTGCGTCACTCCGCGTGCACTGTCGCTGTGGTCCACGAGGCTCCCATGGCATGAGCGGACGAGCGGGGCGCCGCCGACCCGGCGTCCCCAGCCTCGTTCCCCGCCGGCAAGGCGGCGGATAGCATCACCACATGGACGGCGACCCCGACACGACCCAGGACGGACGGCAGCACCATCCACCGTCCCTGGGGCTCAGCCCGCTCTCCCGGGTCCGCCTCGACGAACTGCTCCAGGAAATGCTCGACCGCGTCGGTGAGGTCGTCACCAGCCGCGAACGGCTCCGCGCCCTGCTCGACGCCGTCGTCGGCATCGCCACCGACCTCGACCTGCGCAGCACCCTGCAACGCATCGTTGAATCCGCCTGCGCCCTCGCCGGCGCCCGCTACGGCGCACTCGGCGTCATCAGCCCTGACCTGCAACTATCCGACTTCATCACCCACGGCATCGACCCCGAGACCCACGCCGCCATCGGTGACCTGCCCCGCGGCCGCGGTGTGCTCGGTCTGCTCATCACCGACCCGCAGCCCGTCCGAATGCCCGACATCACCCAGCACCCGCGCTCGTACGGCTTCCCACCGAACCACCCGCCCATGCACAGCTTCCTCGGCGTGCCGGTCCGCACCCGCGACCAGATCTACGGCAACCTCTACCTCGCCGAGAAGCAGGGCGCCGCGCAATTCACCGACGACGACGAGGAAATCATGGTCGCCCTCGCCGCCGCCGCGGGCGTAGCCATCGACAACGCCCGTCTTTTCGCCCTCGCCAAGCGCCGCGAACGCTGGCTGTCCGCCGCCGCCGAGATCACCGGCGTCCTGCTCGGCACCGTCCAGCGCACCGAGGCGCTCCGGCTCATCGCCCGCCGGGCGCGCGAGATCACCGAAGCCGACCTGGTCCTGGTCCTGCTCTACAACGAGACCGCCGATCAGCTGACCATCGAGGTCGCGGACGGCACCGACCCCGCCTCGGCAAAGCTGGTGGGAGCGGTCGTACCGGCCGACAACGCCACGCTGGAGTCGCTCAGCCAGGGCCGGCAGGTCGTGGTCGACGACCTGCGCGCCGCGGCGGACTGGCCCGGCCCGGTGCCGGACGGCCCGGCGATGGCCACTCCCCTCGGTGCGGGTGGCACCCTGCACGGCGTGTTGACGGTGGCGCACAACGCCGGACGCCAGGATCATCCCAGCGACGAGGTCACGATGCTCTCGAACTTCGCCGGTCAGGCCGCGCTCGCCCTCGAGCGGGCACAGGCGCAGGAGGAACGCGAACTCCTGGTGGTGCTGGAGGACCGGGAGCGCATCGCCCGGGACCTGCATGACGTCGTCATCCAGCGGCTCTTCGCCACCGGCATGCAGCTGCAGGGCATCGCCCCGCATGCGCTGCGCCCGGATGCGGTCAAACGGATCAACGCCACCGTCGATGACCTGGACGCGACCATCCGCGACATCCGCCGCTCGATCTTCGAGCTGCGCGCGCCCATCGGTAAGACCCTGCGCACCGAGGTGGGCGATGCCCTGGAGGCCGCCGCCGAAGCGCTCGGTTTCCGGCCCACGCTGGATGTGTCTGGGCCGGTCGACAGCGCGGTGCCCGACGACGTCGTTCCGGAGATCCTCGCCGTGGTGCGCGAGGCGCTGTCGAACGTCGCCCGGCACGCCCAGGCGAAAGCGGTCCGGGTGTCCGTGCGCGCGACCGGGGACGAGGTCGTCGTGTGCGTGCAGGACGACGGCGTCGGCACCGATCCCGCCCGGGCCCGCGGCGGACTGGTGAACCTGGACGAGCGCGCCCTCGATCTGGGCGGATCCTTCGAGGTCGGGCCGGGTGAGGACGGTGGCACGACGATCGTGTGGCGGGTGCCGCTGACCGGTTGACCGCCGGAGCGGGGTCTTTCGGCGGTCAACCGACCTGTCGGCCGGTCAGCCCGGGAACTTGAGCTTGTTCCGTTCGGCCGAACTCAGCCAGCCGTGCTCCACCATCGTGTCGAGCACCCGCTCCCACCCCGCCTTCGGTGTGGGCTGGTCGGGATCGAGCTGCACCGCGAGCAGCGCCGCCTCGGCGACGGTCAGTTGCTTGGCCGGCTTGTTGAAGTAGGTCCGCGCCGCGGCGACCAGGCCCACCGCCCCGCGGCCGTAGTCGGCGCTGTTGAGGTAGAAGCCGAGGATCTCGGTCTGGGCGTACTCGGCTTCGAACTTGTCGGCCATGACCCGGGTCCGCCAGCTGGACTCGGCACCGGCGCCCGCGGTGTCGGAGGCGATCACCATGTAACGCCGGGTGATCGGTGACGAGCTCACTGCGATGCCCCGGGACCCGTAGAAGTCCGGGTCGACGGCGGCGACGAAGGCGTTGGACACCGGAAGCGGCAGGTCCGTGACCGGCACGACCGGATGCGAAACCGGCAACGGCGCCGGCGACTCCACCATGTCGTAGTAGTAGGTGCCGCCGACGAGGGCGGCACCGACCACGAGCATCAGGACGGTCAGGATGCCGACGACCCACCGCGGGCCGTTGCGCCATGCCGGTGCGGCGGAGCCGGTGTCGCTGGGCGGCGGCGCCGCGTCGACGAGAGTCATTGCCACACCGTAGACGCTCGACGGTGCTCCGGCGATCCTCATCAGGCGTAACTGAACAGCGGAGGGAAGACGAGGACCACCACCCAGGCCCATCCGGCGAACACCGGCAGGTAGCTGGTCTGCCAGCGCTCGAGGTCGGCGAAGGGCGTGCGCCGGCGGAGGAACTTCACCATCAGCCACGCCGACCAGGCGAGGTTGGCCAGCAGGATGACGTTCTCGCCGAGCGCCGCGACCTTGTTGGGCGTGGTGCCGTACTCGGTGATGCGCCCGGTGATCTCCAGGAGCACCAGCACGTCGATGGCCAGCGCGCTGACCACGAGGGCGACCTGCAGCCTGTCGAACAGGCCGGGCGGGGCCAGCGGGTCGCGGGCCGAGAGCGAATAGAGCAGCAGCCCCAGCACCACGACCAGCAGCAGGTCGAACAGGATCAGCGCCTGACGTTCGACGTCGATGCCGGCGCTGGTCCAGAAGACGGCGACGAGGAAGGCCAGCAGGGCCGCGGTGAACAGCGGGGTGAACAGCCGGGTGAGCACCGGGGCGATGTTCTCGACCACACCCTGCTTGACCTCGACGAGCCAGCCGGCGACGACGATCGCGGCCACCGCGCCGCAGGGCATGAGCCACTGGGAGATGAATTCCTCGGGGGCGACGCCGATCGCCTCGAACGTGCCGAACATGAAGGCCATGAGGACACCGCCACCGAGGGCGATGAGCACGTAGTAGATGAAGCACTCGCCGGTGAAGCGGATGAAATCCATGCGCCGGCGCGACGAGCGCCAGTCGTCGGCCACATAGGCCAGACCGACCACGAGCCAGAGCGCGATGGGCAGGTGGATGCTGGTGACGACCACGGACTGCGAGTCGTCGGCCAGCGGGTAGACGTTGGCGGCCACGGCGCCGAGCGCGAACAGCGCCACCAGGATCGCGATCAGCCGGTGCCCGACCTGCCGGCTCCAGCCCAGGTAGGCCGCGAGCCAGGGCAGCGCGAACAGGCTGAAATTCGGGCCGTAGAACGAGCCGTCCTGCTCGAACCTCAGCCCGAACAGCTCCGGCGCCTTGACCGAGGCAGCCGCGCCCGCCGCGCATCCGACCATCACCCACAGGTCGCGCCGCGATCGCGGGCCCGCCTCGGAGCCGCCGGTCCGGCCGGTCAGCGCCAGCTGCTTCCACAGCCGTTCCGAATGCTCCCGGGCGAACTCGCGGGACAGGTCGTCGAGGCTGCCCAGCCGTTTGATCGCCACCAGGAACGCCTCATCCGGGCTCAGGCCGGAGGCGATGAGCCCGTCGACGGAGCCGCGCAGATGATCCTCGAGCTCGTCGGCGTCGGACGACTGCAGCTCCCGGCGGCCCTCCACGTAGTGGCGCCACTGCGCGAACTGCGACTCCAGTTCCTCGTACCCCTCCTGCGCCGTCATGCCCGGCACTCCAGCGTGATCGCCGGCAGCGACCCATGGTCGCCGAGGCCGAGCCAGATCCCCTTGAGCGCGTCGACCACGGTGTCCCACTGGCGGCGCTGCTCGGCCAGCTCGGTGAGGCCTCTGCTCGTGATGCTGTAGTACTTACGGCGCCGCTCGCCGGTGACCGACTGCCAGCTCGACGCCACGTAGCCGAGCCGCTCGAGGCGGTGCAGCAACGGATAGAGCAGCCCCTCGGTCCACTCCAGCTCACCACCCGACAGCTCGTTGATCCGCCGCAGGATGGCGTATCCGTAGTTGTCCGCCTCGGCCAGAATGCCGAGCACCATCGGCGTCGCCGAGGCGGCCACAAGATCCTTGGTGACCTTCACGAGACTTACCCCCGCCCGTACCCTAGAAGTACGATGCATAGTAGCGCTAGGTATTTTCGCGCGCAACGGACCGGCCGGCCGATCGCGGTGACACCTCTCATAAAGAGGAGTCTCATAGTCCCTTTATCGGTAGGGTTGCGTCGTGCGGCTCAATAGATCCACGGACATCAGTCTTCGCATCCTCATGCTCGGTGCGGTGCGCGACGACCGGCTCACCATCGACGAGCTGGCCGAGTCGCTCGCGGTGCCCCGGCACCACCTGGCCAAGGTGGTGCAGCGGCTGCAGCATCTGGGGCTGCTGGAGACCGTTCGGGGCCGCAGCGGCGGGGTTCGCCTCGCCGCCGACGCGCGCGCCGCCTCGATCGGCGGCCTCGTCCGGACGCTGGAGGGCGAGACCGAGGTCGTCGACTGCGAGGGCGAGCCGCCCTGCCCGCTGAGCCAGGGCTGCCTGCTGCGCGGAGCGTTGCGCCACGCCCAGGAGGCGTTCTACGCCGCCCTCGACCCGATCACTGTCGGCGAGCTGAGCGCCCCGCCCACCCGGCAGGTGCTGCTCAGCCTCGGCCGGCGCTGACCGACCCACCCGTCACCAGGAGAAACCGATGCTCTCTGCCACCAGCGCCCCGGTCATCGAGGCCACCCTGCCGGTCGTCGGCATGCACCTCGACCAGATCTCCGGCACCTTCTACGACACGATGCTCGGCGAGAACCCGGAGCTGCTCAACCTGTTCAACCGCAGCGCGCAGGCCACCGGCGAGCAGCGCAGCGCCCTGGCCGGCGCGGTCGCCGCATTCGCCGCGCACCTGGTCGGCGCGGGCCCGGAAGCCATGGTCTTCGACCACATCGTGGAGCGCATCGCCCAGCGGCACTGCGCCCTGGGCATCCGCCCGGAGCAGTACACAATGGTCGGTCGCTACCTGATGGGCGCGGTCGGTGCGACCCTGGGCGACACGGTCACCCCCGCGGTCGCCGCCGCCTGGGACGAGGTCTACTGGCTCTTCGCCGCCCGGCTGATCGGCCGCGAGGCGCGCCTCTACGCCGAGGCCGGGGTGGACGGCACCGACCCGTGGCGCGAATACCTGGTGGCGAAGAAGATCGCCGAGGCGCACGACGCGATGTCGTTCATCCTGACCTCCGTCGACGGCCTGCCGGCCCCCGCCTTCCTGCCGGGCCAGTATGTGACCGTCGCCGCCGACCTGCCGGACGGCAGCCGCCAGCTCCGGCAATACTCGCTCTCCCAGGCGGCCACCGGCGGCACGCTGCGGATCACCGTACGGCGCGTACGCGGTAGCGGCGGCGCCCCGGACGGCGTGGTCTCGGGCTACCTGCACGACCGGGTGAGCGCCGGCGATCGGCTGCGACTGAGCCACCCGTACGGGGATCTCACCCTGCGCGACAGCGCGGCGCCGCTCGTCCTGGTCAGCGCCGGAGTGGGCGTCACCCCGATGGCCGCGATCCTGGACCACGTGGCCCGCACCCAGCCGACCCGCCAGGTCACCATCGTGCACGCCGACCGCAACCCCGAACGCCACCCGCTGCGCCTGGACATGACCGGCTACGGCTCGCGGCTGGCATCCTTCGCCGCCTTCGTCTGGTACGAGCAGGCGAGCGACGTCCCGGGCGCATACCGGGGCTTCGTCGACACCGACGTCATCCCGCTGCACCCCGACGCCGACGTCTACTTGTGCGGCCCGGTGCCGTTCATGCAGGCCGTCCGGGCCGGGCTGCACCGCCGCGGCATAGGCGACGACCAGATCCGGTACGAGGTCTTCGGCTCCGAGCAGTGGCGCGCGGACCCGATGCCCGCGGCCCGGTAGGCAATTCGCGGGCCGAGGCGTATGTCGGCGGGCGGGTGGGTATCACGCGGCCGACTCCTCGACGGAAGGCCCACCTCTCCCGTGACCCCGCTCCCCCGCCGCCTCGCCCGCGTGGCCCTGACGGCGATCTCGGCCGCAACGCTCACTCCAGTCACCGCCCCGGCCCCCGCCACCGCCGGCATCACCTGGGCCGGCTTGTCCAGCCTCAGCTCGCCGGTCGTCTACGTCGAGGAGCACGTCGGCTCGCGCTTCGACTCGGCGCTGCGCCAGTCCGTTTCGTTCGTCGACCGCTACACCGGCTCGGACATGCGCTTCGGCAAGTGCCGCACGGGCTACCGCTGCATCCGGGTCGTCGAGAGCAACGCCACCCGCGGGCACGGCGCGTGGACGAGCTGGACCCGGGCCCGCAAGGTCTCCGAGATTCGCCTGTCGTCGACGCTGGCCCGCAAGGACTGGTACACGCGACGGTCCATCATCGACCATGAACTCGGCCATGCGAACGGCGCCGGGCACAGCGCGACGTGCACCTCGCGGATGTGGCCCCACTACCGGTGCCGGAACGGGCACCTCCCGCCCCGGACGTTCACGAAGGCCGAGCGCGCGAAGCTGGCCCGCTGGTGACCGTCACGCCGTCGGCTGGGCGGCGTCGACATGCGTTTCGCCCGGCGGTGGGCGCAGCACGGCCCAGACGACCTTGCCGTGGGGCGTCGGCATCGTCCCGGCGATCGTGGCGACGGACCGCACCGCGCTGAGCCCCGTGTGGCACTGGTCGGCCGGTGACCGCGGGCGGGCGGGCATGTCGGGCAGCCGCGGGTCGAGGTCGGCGACCGCGATGTGGATTCCGGTGCCGCGGCGCGAGATGGTCACCTCGATTTCGGTGCCGGCGTGTTCCACCGCGTTGAGAACCAGTTCCGAGACGACCAGCTTGGCGGGGTACAGCAGGCCCGGCAACGACCAGGCCGAGCAGGCGGCGGCGACCAGTCCACGCGCGACACTCGGTGCCTGCGCGGTGGGCGCCATCCGGGCCACCAGGCGCTCGGTCAGCGGCAGGCGACTGACCGCCGCCGACCGGGCCTGCGGCATGCCCGCGTAGAGCGGGAGCATCCGCCGGGCGCCCAGCCGTTGCAGCCGGGCCGCCACCGGGACGGCGGTGGACACGCACACCACGACCTGCACCGGCGGATCCATGTCCACACCGACCATGCGCGCGCTCATCCACACCGTCGCGCTGACCGCGTCCCCGTCGTCGAGATCGTGCAGGTTGACGATCAATGCCGCCGGATGCTGCGCGAAGCATTTCCGCAGCGTGTCGGCGACCTCGGCGTGCAGCCGCCGGTCCCAGCGGCCGCGCACCGCCAGCTCGATCACCCGACTCGCGGCGTCCGCGGTCAGGGTGATCGATGTCGGCAGGTGATCTGCCATGCCTGCACGCCCCCGCACTAGCCAACCAACGCGGCCAAGTCTGCCGTCAAGTCTTAGGGGTCGGTGGTCGTACGGCAAACGTCGCCGGGAACTCCATCACCCGTAAGACTGATGCTGAACCTTTTGCAGCAGAAGGTTGACACGCTCACTCATCGGCCAGTCTGCGCAGGAGGGAACGCGGGCGGTAGGGAATGATCTCGGCGAGCGAGATGGCGGTGCTGGTGCGGTCGACCCCGTCGATGGCGAGGATCGCTTTGGTGATGCGGTGCAGGTCGGCGGTGTCCTTGGCGACGACGTGCGCGAGGAGGTCGGCGTCGCCGGTGGTGTAGTGGACCTCGATGACTTCCGGCAGGGCGAGCAGCCCTTCCCGGGCGCTCTCGGGTGCGGCCTGGCTCACCGCGAGCGACATGAACGCGACGAGGCCGTACCCGAGGGCGGCGGGGTCGACGCGCCTGCTGAAGGGCTTGAGCGCACCGTCGGTGGCCAGCCGCCGCAGCCGGGCATGGACGGTGTTCCGGGCGACACCCAGCGTCTGGGCCAGGGCAAGGATCGTGGCGTCCGGGTCGTCGTCCAGGGCGAGGATGATCCGGGCGTCCAACGCGTCGATGCGGGCCATGGTGAGCATCCTGACACACAATCGCGATGCTGTTGCGCACCTGTCGCACTAGCCGGAGCCGGTGTTGCGCGGATGCCCCGCCTCAAGGAAGGTGACGCACCCCGGACCCCTCTCGGTGAAGGACCGTCATGGCCTTGCAGACCCGTCCCACCCGTACGGACAGCTCCTGGATCATCGTCGTCCTCGCCGGCGTCTGCGCCGGACTCCAGGTGTGGAAACTGCCCTCCGCGATCCCGCTCCTGCGCGACGACCTGTCCATGACCCTGCTCCAGGCCGGGACACTGCTCGGCATCGTCCAGGTGGCCGGAATGCTCGGCGGGCTTGCCGTGTCCCTGCTGGCCGAGCTGATCGGCGAGCGGCGCTGCCTGGCCACGGGACTGATCCTGCTGTGCCTGGGCTCGGCAACCGGCGCCGTCGCCTGGTCGCCGGCGCCGCTGATGGCGTCCCGGGCGGTCGAGGGCGCCGGTTTCATCCTGGTGGCGGTGACCGGCCCGGGGCTGATCCACCGCAGCACCCCCCGACGACGGCTCCCCGCGGCCATCGGCTTCTGGGGCGCCTACCAGGGCATCTCCACATTCCTGGGGCTCGTCGCCGGCGCACTGGTCCTGCAGGTGTTGCCCTGGCGGGCCTGGTGGTGGGCCACGGCCGTGCTCGCCCTGGCACCACTGCCCCTGGTCCTGGCCCGGGTGCCCCGCGACAAGGCCGGCGGGCGCGGCACGGCAGCCGCGGTCACCCGCATCGCGCGTACCGTCCGTTCTGCCGGCCCCTGGGCCGTCGGCCTCACCTTCGCCTGCTACACCCTGCAGTGGATGGCCGTGATCGGCTTCCTGCCCACCATCTACCGGGACAACGGGATGACCGGCAGCTGGCCGGGCGTCCTCAGCGCCGTGGTCGGCGGGGCGAACGCCCTCGGATCGATCGCCACCGCGACCCTGCTGCCCCGCGGCCTGCCCGTCCGCGCCCTCCTGATCCCGGCCTTCACGCTGATGGCCGCCACTTCGCTGCTGACCTTCACCCTCGACTGGCAGACCCTGCCGGCCGGCGCCGTCCTGCGGTTCGGCTGCGTGACGGCCTTCTCCCTGATCGGCGGCGCGATACCGGCCACCCTGCTGCGCGCGGCCGTCGAGCTGACGCCGCGGGATGGCTCGGCTCCCGCCACCATGGGCCTGATCCAGCAGGTGTTCAACACGGGCAGCTTCGCCGGCCCGGCCATCGCGGCCTGGCTGGCCACCCGCACCGGCGGCTGGCAGTCCACCTGGTGGATCACCTGCACCTGCGCCGGCGCGGGCATCATCGGAAGCCTCTGCCTCAACAGGCGGTCGCCGGCGCGCCTGTCACGCGAGCGACTTGATCGATGCGAGGGTGGCCTCCCGGTCGGCGCCCAGGCCGCTCAGCATGCTCACGACCATGGGCACCAGGACGTGCTCGACGCCGTCGTCGCCGAAGTAGCCGCCGACGTCGAGCATCACGTACCCATGGATCGCGGTCCATAGCTGGATGGCGATCGCCACCGGCTTGGCCGGCCGCAGCCGGCCCTGTGCCACGGCGCGGCCGGTGGTCTCGACTATCTCGTCGAAGGTGTATCGGCCGCGCTGCCGTTCGTCGGCAGTCTTGGGCCGGTATTTGCCCAGCGAGGCGGCGCCGAACATCACCGCGTACAGATGGGGGTTCTGCCGCGCGTTGAGCAGGTAGGCGCGGCAGAGGCCGGCCAGGTCGGTGATCGCGTCGTCCGTGCGCGGCACCTCGGCGAGCAGCGCGGCGAGCCGGGCGAAGCCCTCGGCGACCACCGCTTCGGCAAGGTCGGGCATCGAGCCGAAGTGCGTATATACCGCCATGGTGGACGTGTCGGCCTCGGCGGCGACCTGGCGCAGGGTGAGCGCCGCGGGGCCTTCCTCGGCGAGCAGGCGGGCGGCGCCTTCGAGCAGGCGGACGCGCACCGCGGGGTCGGCACGGCGTTCGGTCATGGGGCGATCCTACTGCTATATCACTTGCTATATCGGATGCTACCCTGCCGGCGGAGGTGTCGCTATGAACGACTGGGACGCGATCGTGATCGGCTCCGGCCTCGGCGGGCTCACCTGCGCCGCCTACCTCACCGCAGCCGGGAAACGCACCCTGGTGCTGGAGCAGAACCAGGTCGCCGGCGGCTGCAGCCAGGTGTTCCGCCGCAAGGGCAACCGGTACGAGTTCGACGTCGGCATGCACTACATCGGCGAGTGCCACCCCGGCGGGCGCATGACGACAGCGCTGCGCGGCCTCGGGCTGGACGGCCGGATCGAGTTCCGCCAGCTCGACCCCGACGGGCACTCCACGCTGGTGTTCCCCGGCCTCACCTTCCGGGTGCCCAGCGACTGGGACACCTACCTGGCCCGGCTGATCGAGGCGTTCCCCGACCAGCAGCGCGGCCTGCGGCGCTGCGTCGGCATCCTGCGGCGCGTCGGCGCCGAACTGCGCGCCGGCGTCCTGCCGAGGCCGACCGTGCGCGACATGCTGCGGTTCGTCCGCGCGGCCCCGACCATCGCCGCCGTCGGGCAGCTGCCGCTGACCTGGCTGTTCGCCGCGTGCCGGCTCAGTCCGCTCGCCAGGGCGGTGATCGTCGGCGAGTCCGGCGACTACGGGGCGCCGCCGTCCCGGACGTCGATCGCGCTGCACGGCGGCTTCCTCGACCACTACCTCACCGGCGGCGCCTGGTATCCGCGCGGCGGCGGCCAGGTCGTCCCGGCCCACCTCATCGACGTCATTCAGACCCACGGCGGCCAGGTGCGCACCAAGGCACGCGTCACGCGCGTCCTGGTCGAGGACGGCGCCGCGACCGGCGTCCAGCTCGACAGGGGCGAGACGATCCACGCCCCGATCGTGGTGTCGGGCGCCGACCTCAAGCGCACCTACCTCGACCTCGTCGGCCGCGAACACCTGGCGCCGGCCACCGTCGCGCGGGTGGAGCGGTACCGGATGGCGCTGCCGCTGTTCAGCGTCTATCTCGGAGTCGACATCGACCTGACCGACCGGATGCCCAACAGCACCTACTGGTGCTACCCGCACACCGATGTGGAGGGTCTGTACCGCGACGCCTACGAGGGCCGCATCCCGGCCGAGGTGCCGATCTTCCTCACCTCGGCCACCACCAAGGACCCGGGCAACACGCACGCCGCCCCGCCCGGTCACTCCACGCTCGAGGTGATGTGCCTCGCCCCGCACGGCACGTTCTGGCCCGGCGGCGACGGCTACAGCCGCAACCCGGAGTATCTGGCCCGCAAGGAACGCCTCACCGAGCACCTGATCGACCGCGCCGCCACCGTGATCCCCGGCCTGCGTCAGCACATCGTCTGGCGGGAGGCGTCCAGCCCGGTCACCCAGGAGCGGTTCACGCTGTCCAGCCTCGGCTCCTGCTACGGCATCGAGATGGCCGCCGACCAGATCGGTCCGCGCCGGCCGGGCCCACGGACCGAGATCCGCGGCCTGTGGCTCACCGGTGCCAGCACCATCTGGGGCAGCGGCATCGTCGGCGCCGTCAGCGGCGGCCTGGGCACGGCCGGGGCGATCCTCCGCCGCCCGCTCAGCGCCGAGGTCAAGGCCGGCGCCGTGCTCGCCGACCCGGCCAAACTCACCCCGATCGGCCCCGACTGGGACCCGCTGGCCGCGTCCAAGCCCAGTTCCCCGCTGCGCCGCCGGTTCCGCGGCGCAGCCGAGCAGGACGTCGCCGCAACGGTCACGCCGTTGGCACCGCACCCGAGTAACCCTGGCCGGTCCTTCCCGTAGTGCGGTACGGGTCGCCAGCCGGGACCCAGGCCGTGTCCGCGTCGAGGCCGAGCGAGCCGACATCGTGGGCGAGCATCTCGATGGTCGCCCGTACCGTCGTGCGGGTTTCGTCGTGCCGCGAGACGAGGGACCACGTCCAGTACGGCGACGGGTTGACCACCGGGCGCTGGACGAGATCGGGCGGTAGCGGGGTGGTCTGGCCCTTCGGCGAGTTGATGATCGGGCGGCGGAGCCGGCGCACGTGGTCGAAGAAGGCCGGGCCGGTGATGCCGCCGTCGTCGATACGCACGATGCGGGCCCCGCTGTCGCGAGCGAACTCCTCCGCGTACCGGTTCCAGGACGACCAGGTGGCGGAGTCGGCGTCCAGCAGCACCACAGCGTCCCTCGCCTGGACCTCGGCGGTCTGGGCGACGGCGGCGACCGCGAAGAGCCGGTCCGCGCCGATCAGCCGGGCATCGAGGCCGAAGGTGGCCAGGTCATCGGCCTGCACCCAGCAGATCGCCAGGTCGATGCTGCGGTCCGCGACCCGGCTCGCCTGGGTGTGCGACGGCATGACCCAGGCATCGACGTGCAGCTGCGCCACGCCGGACGCGCGGGCGGCGAGGTCCGCCGGGCGCCAGTTGACGTAGCCGAGCCGGACCGGTTCGGCCGCCGACCGGCCGGCCGCGAAGCGGCGCAGCTCGTCAGCCTGCTCCAGCAGCGTCCGGGTCTGCGGCAACAGCGCCTCCCCGACGGCGGTGAGCGCGACCGTGCGGCGATCACGGTCGAACAGGCGTACGCCCAGGTCCCGTTCCAGGGCCTTGATCTGCTGGGACAGCGACGGGCCGGCGATGCGCAACCGGTGCGCGGCGCGGCCGAAACTCAGCTCTTCGGCCACCGCGACGAAGTAGCGGAGCTGGCGTAACTCCATCCGGCCAGCGTAGTGCGGTAGGAGCCTCCGCCTACCAGCAGAGAGCAACCTGGTCGTGGCGGATGCCCACCGGCCGCTCGCATGATCGGGGCATGAGCATTCAGAAGGTCGCTGTCATCACCGGCGCATCACAGGGCATCGGCGCGGCGCTCGTGAGCGCGTACCGGAAAATCGGTTTTGCGGTTGTCGCGAACTCCCGATCCATTACGCCGTCGGATGACCCCATGGTCCTGGCCGTCGCGGGCGATATCGCCGATCCGGCTGTCGGCGCCAGGGTCATCGCGCAGGGCCTCGCCGCTTTCGGCCGCATCGACACGCTGGTCAACAATGCCGGCGTCTTCGTGGCCAAGCCGTTCACCGACTACACCGACGAGGATTTCGACCTGGTCACCGGCGTGAATCTGCGCGGATTCTTCGAGATCTCGAAGCGGGCCATCGCCGAGATGCTCACCTCGGGCGGCGGGCACGTCGTCAACATCTCGACCAGCCTGGTCGACCACGCCAACTCCAGCGTGCCGTCCGCGCTGGCGTCCCTGACCAAGGGCGGCCTCAACGCCGTCACCAAGTCGCTGGCGATCGAATATGCCACCCGCGGCATCCGGGTCAATGCCGTCGCACCCGGCATCATCCGTACGCCGATGCACCCGGCCGAAACCCACGAGGCCCTCGCCGGACTTCATCCGATCGGCCGGATGGGCGAGATCAGCGACATCGTCGACGCGATTGTCTATCTGGAGTCCGCCACCTTCGTCACCGGCGAAATCCTGCACGTCGACGGCGGCCAGAGCGCCGGACACTAGCGCCGTCCACCCCGTCAGCCGAACCCGCAGGGAGACCACGATGACCACGTCCGAGATCCAGATTCTGCAGACCGTTCTCGATCGTTGGAAGACCGCCGTCGATGCCCACGACCCGAAGGGCGTCGCGGCGCATTTCACCGACGACGCGATCTTCCAGGGCCTGCATCCGTACGGCATCGGCCCGGAGGGCGTGGCCGAGTACTACGACGCGCAGCCGATGGGGATGACAGCCGCATACGATGTCCGGGAGCTTCGCCGGCTCGGCGACGATCTGATTCTCGGCTATCTCACCGTCGACTTCGCCTTTACCGACCGGCCGCTGCTGACGGTGTATCTCAGCGTCATCATTCGCCGGCTCGGCGACGACTGGCTGATCAGCCACTACCAGGTCTCCCGGCTCTGACAATCCGCCTACGGCCAGGCCCGGACCGGCAGTGACGCGTTGCCCGCCGGTGCGAAACCGGCCCAGGCGCCGGCACTGCCGGTGTGGTAGATCGTGGCGCGGTCGCTGCCGGCGAACACGTCGGCCTGCTGCTGCGGCGGGCGGCCGCCCAGGACGATCTGCCGCAGCGCCGCGTTGCCCCGCAGCGCCCGCGGCCCCAACTGGGCGGCCCTCGGCAGGTAGGCCGACCGCAGCTGCGGATTGTCGGTGACGGCGTCGTCGCGGAGGTTCTCCAGCCTCGGTGCGTAGAGCCACCGCAGGTTGCCGAAGCGGCTGATCGCGCTCTTGTCGACGGTCGTCAGCGCGGGCAGGCGCAGCCCGGTCAGCAGGCCGTTGATGCTGTTGATGCCCAGGTACCGCAGCCTGGGGAAATTGACCGAGATCAGGGCGCCGCTGTCGTTGAGCGCGTTGCGGCCGAGGTGCACCAGCCGCGGGGCGTTGACGTACTGCAGGCTCGTGGCGTCGTCGAAGCCGTAGTCGTCGATCGTCGTGGCCCGGGGTAGCACCACCTTCCGCAATCCCTGATTGCGGCGGAACGCGTCGTGCGCGATCGTGCGCACGCTGGGAAGGTAGAGAACGCTCAGCTTGGCGCGCGGGGCGTGCCCGAACGCCATGACGCCGATCGAGCGTGCCGAGCGCAGGCTGACGTCGGCGAAGTTGTGGTTGCTGAACGCCCCGGCCGGGACCTCGGTCAGGTCGTCGAGAACCAATTGCCTCACCCAGGTGCCCCACCACCCGTTGAACCACAGGTACGGGAAGAGGCCGCCGCGGGCGGTCTGGCCGGCGCACGCCAACCCGGAGTCGGGCGTGCACTCCTTGCCGCCCTGGATGGTTCTCAAGTTGTAGACGTACAGGCGGGAGAGACCGGGCAGGGCGAGGTCGCGGCCCGCGGTCTGTAAGGCGCCCAGGTCGGCGTCGCTGAGCGCGGTGCCGCCGGTCAGGTACAGCGCGATGCCGGTGGCCGCGGCCAGCTTCGGCTTCCGGGTGGCGAGTTGCTTCTTGAGCGCCTGCGTCGTGACGTCGTACCGGAAGGCGTACGTGCCGGCGGCCAGGGCCCGATCACCCGGCTGGTCCGTCCGCCGCAGCTCCGCGTCGCGCGCGAAGATCGGATCGGCGCCCGGGTCGACCGTGGGATCGCCCAGCACGGCGCTCGCCGCGTACGGATTCCCGCCCGAGCCCCGCGCCGCCGGGACCGAAACGGACGCGGACGGCGACGGCGACGGCGCGCCGGAGGGCGAGCCGGCCGCCGCACTGCTCCCGGATGGGCGCGCCGTCCACGACGGCAGGCCGCTCAGCGGCACCGGGCCGGCGCGGTGCGGTGCGTTCCGGGCGCCGACCGCCACCACCCCCAAACCCACCGCCACCAGGACGATCCCACCCACCGCGACGGCGGCTCGCCGCACCCGAACCGGGTTCTTGCCATGTGCAGCCATACCTGAGAAGACGCCCACCCCCGCGGCGCATTACCGAAAACCGGGCGGTCACTGCATGCGGGCGCCGAAGGCTCCGGCCGATCGGTCGTCGACCGCGCTGGCCTCCGCGAACTCGCGGGTGAGCCGGCCCGCGTCGATGACCTCTCCGCCGGGGCTGACCGCGTCCACGAGGTCCGGCAGCACGGCGGCGAGCTGCCAGGCGACGGCGCCCGGGCTGCCACCCACCAGCTGGGCGAGGTCGTCGATCGCGCTGTCACCGATCGTCGTCCGCACCTGATCGACCGTCATCGCCTGGTTGGGCGCGTCGTCGGACAGCCAGCTGCCGTACTGCCCCGGGTCGGTCGTCTCGGCGAGGCGGAGCACGACAGCGTGCAGCCGCGGCGCACCGGACCCGGCCGACGGCGCCACCGACCCGATGTGCGCCAGGCCGAAGATCAACTCTTGTATTTCCGGGTCGTCGAGCAAGGTCGACAGCTTGCCGATGTCGTCCATGGCCGTCACAGCTCCGCACCGAGCGCGTCGAACAGGCGGTCCGGGGTCAGCCCGAGCTCGGAGAGCAGCCTGGCGTGCGCGGCGTTGTCGGGGTCGATCCGGTCGGGCAGCCGTCCTGCCAAGGACTCGGCCTGTCCGGGTCCGTAGGCACGGCGGATGACTCTGAGCGCGTGGGTTTTCGTAATAGCGGTCATGGCGGGGCCTCGCTTCCAGCCGACGTGGGACGGTCGGGCCGTCCCGGTGCCAGCTGAGACAAGGCAGCCCCGCGATCTGTGACAGCCCTAGGTTCTCAGCCGGCCGGCCCGGGACTCCAGGTAGCGCCGCTCGGCGATGCTGGCCGTCGCCCTCGCGGCGCGTCGGTAGTGCTCGTACGCCCCGGCCGTGTCGCCGGTTTTCTCCAGCAGATGCGCCCGTACGGAAAGCAGCCGGTGATGGCCGGCCATCCGCTCGTCGCTGTCCAACATGGAGATCAGGGCCAGGCCCGTCGGCGGGCCCGCGGTCTCGGCCAGCGCGATCGCCCGGTTGAGGGTGACCATCGGGTTGGGCGCGATCCGCTCCAGGATCAGGTAGAGCGCGTGCACCTGCGGCCAGTCGGTCTGCTCGGCCGTGACCGCGTCGGCGTGCGTGGCGGCGATGGCCGCCTGCAACTGGTACGGCCCCAGCGCCGGGCCGGCCAGCGACGTCTTCACCAGCTCGGTGCCCTCGTCGATCAGCGCGCGGTCCCACCTCGTACGGTCCTGCTCGTCCAGCGGCACCAGGTCGCCGGCCGCCGTCGTGCGTGCCTCCCGGCGGGCGTCGGTCAGCAGCATCAGCGCGAGCAGCCCGGTCACCTCGCCGTCCTCGGGCAGCTGCGCGTGCACCATCCTGGCCAGCCGGATCGCCTCGTGCGCGAGGTCGGCGCGGTGCAACTCGGTGCCCGAGGAGGCGGTGTAGCCCTCGTTGAAGATCAGGTAGAGCACGTGCAGGACGACCCGCAGCCGCTCCTCGCGCTCCGCGCCCGCGGGCAGGCTGAACGAGCTGCCGGCGGCCTTGATGCGCTGCTTGGCCCGGCTGATCCTGGCCGCCATCGTGGCCTCCGGCACCAGGAACGCGCGGGCGATCTCGGCGGTGGTCAGGCCGCCGACCGCGCGCAGCGTCAGGGCGGTCTGGGAGGCCGCGGTCAGCGTCGGATGGCAGCACAGGAACAGCAGGACGAGCGTGTCGTCGGTGTCCGGCACATCCTGCGGCACCACCTCGGTGGCCGTCGCCGACTCCCGCTCGCGGCGCGCGTGGTCGCTGCGCATCTGGTCGATGAGCCGCCGCGACGCGACGGTCACCAGCCAGTTGCGCGGGTTGGTCGGCACCCCCTCGGCCGGCCACTGCACGGTGGCGGCGAGGACGGCCTCCTGCACGGCGTCCTCGCACCCCTCGAACTGGCCGTGCCGGCGTACCAGGGCGCCGAGGACCTGCGGCGTGAGCTCACGCAGCAGGTCCTCGATGGCCGTTTCCGTCACGCCTCCAACGGCCCGTCAGCGAACATCACCTGCCGCACCTCGACCCCCAGGCCCACGATCGCGGTGTCCGGGATCTGCGTTGCCAGCTCGATCGCCCGCGCCTTGTCCTCGCAGTCGATCAGGTAGAAACCGCCCAGATACTCCTTCGACTCCAGGAAGGGGCCGTCGGTCACCACCGGCTGGCCGTTGCGGACCGTCACCACGGCGGCCTGCGACGGGTCGGCCAGCGCCTGCGTGGTGATCAGCTCGCCGGACTTCTTCAGCGCCTCCATGAACTTGCCATGGCCGTCGCCGATCGCCGCCTTCTCCTCGTCGGTCAGCGCGTCCAGCACGGCCGGGTTGATGTGCAGGCTGATCAGGAACTTCATCTCGTACTCCCGGTGGTTCGCGAGCCCCGGCTGGGCCCCTTCGACCAGTTGGTCGGAGCGGCCGCCGCCGTCTTGACACCTTTGGCCGTACCGATGTCAAAAAGGCTATCGCCCGCCGTCGTGACGCTCGATCAACGGCGTGCCCCAGGCGAACCCGCCCGACGTCTGCGTCGCCAGGGCGCCCACCGACCAGGTCGCGTTCGTACCCGGAATGTGGGCGGTCGCCGTGCCGGCGATGAACACGCCCGTCAACGGCGAACCGCTGACCTCGGTCCACGCGGCCCCGTCGAACCGGGCGTACCGGGTGCTCGCCGGGTTCGGGCCGACGATGGATCCCACCCACTGCGGCCGACCGGCACGGTCCGGCGTGATCGTGACGTTCTGTTCGATCGTCGCGGCCGGCACCCGCAGCGAGGTGTCCCACCCGGTGCCGTTCCAGTGCCCGGTCCACGGCTGGGTCAGCGACAGGCCACCCGGACCACTCACCGAGACGGCCCCGACCGCCCACACGTCACCGGCGCCCACCGCCAGCACGTCGTTGATCGCCAATACCGGGGCGCCGCCGGCCTGCACGGTCGCCCAGCCCGCGCCGGTCCAGCGCGCCATCACGCCCACGTACTCTCCGGCGACATGTTCCTGGCCCGTCACCCACACGCCCCGCCCGGTCGCCCGCACCCCGACCAGCCGCCCGGCTGCCACCGGCGACGCCACCGCCCGCCACGCCACGCCATTCCACCGCAGGACCACCGGCCGGTCACCGTCGTGGCCCACCAGCCAGGCGGACCCCCGCGGACCGGCGGCGACCCCACGCAAGGTCAGCGATGCGCTGGCACCTCCGGGTACGGCCACCTCCCGCCACAACCGCCCGTTCCAGCGCAGCACATGCGACAGCCCGGCCGTGTCCTGCCCGATCGCCCAGGCGCTCGCCGGGTCGGTGGCGGCCACCGCCCGCAACGAGCCGCTCCACGCCGGCGCGGGAAGCGGCACCTTCGCCCACGCCACACCGTCCCAGCGCAGGACCAGCGGTGTGCCCGCGTCCCGGCCGATCATCGCCTCGCCGCCGACCGCCCAGGCGTTCGCCGGATCGGTGGCGGTCACCGACAGCAGCACCGCGGGCGCGGCAACCGTGCTCGGCAGCGGAACTCGCTCCCAGGCTGCGCTGGTCTCGGCCGCGGCGGCGGGCCCGGCACCCGTCGCGATGGCGAGCAGGGTCGTGACAGCGAGAAGAACAGTGTGCAACGCGCGGCGCGGCATCATAACCATCGATGCTCGCACACCCGCCGTCCAATGTCCTCACACCAAAGTGGACTTCTCACGCTTCGGGGGTGGCAGCAAGATCGCGGCCGGTGGCGGCGGTGTGGGTGCTTTGTGGGTTTGGCACCGGGTGCTCGGCATGTGGTTGCTGTGCTTGGCATGAGGGAGCGGGTCCATTCGCTGGACGTGCTGCCCGCAGTGCCCTGAACCGTACTTCGTGAACAGGACGGCCACCGCGTGGTCTTCAGTCTGTGGTGATGCTGGCCTTTTCGCGGTCTGTAGGCCTTCGGCGTCTCGCCCTGGTACGGCAGTCGTTGCATGAGGTCCGGGCGGGCGTGTCGTGTGGGCGTCATCGACGCTGCGGCCCGCGTCGGGGACGCCGGGTCGGCGGCCGGCAGAGTTATCCACAGGGCCCCGCATCCTGTCGTAGGTCTGTGCCAGCCTGGTCGGGTGTTGGAGTTGTTGTCCGAGACCCGCCGTGCGGCCGCCGCGTGCGCCGCGGCTCCGGCCTGGGCGGTGCCCGACCGGGACCTGGTCTTGTGCCTGCAGCAGGCCTGGGCCCGGAGTGCAGCAACTCACCGCGGCCACCGCGCACCTGATCTCCCAAGCACAAGTGCAGGGCCTGCCGAAGGCACACGCCGCGACCAGCACCGCCGTCTGGCTGCGCCAACACCTGCGGGTGAGCCCCGGCACCGCGAGACAGTTGGTCGCCCTGGCCGATACCCTGCACGCGCGGCCGGTGCTCGACACCGCCGTCTGTGCCGGTGGGATCTCCGCCGAGCACGCCACGACCATCGCCGCCAAGATTGCGGATCTCCCCTCGGACCTGGGTCGGGAGGTCACCAACAAGGCCGAGGCGATGTTGGTGGAGCAGGCCGGCGTGTTCGATGCGGTGACCCTCGGCAAGCTCGGTGGGCGGATCCTGGACCTTGTCGCCCCTGAGGTTGCTGAGGGGCGCGCAGCGGAGTTCCTGGACCGGGAGGAAGCAAAGGCCCATCACAAGCGGGGGTTCACCCTCAGCCCGTTGGGTAACGGTCAGGTCCGGTTGAGCGGTTACCTCGACACCTCCGGTGCGGCCGCCGTCACCGCCGCCCTCGACCCGCTGTGTCATCCCCGCCACGACCCGGCTGGAGCACGGACTCCGGCGCAGCGTCGGGCGGATGCGTTGGTGGATGTGTGTACCGGTGCGTTGCGTGGCGACTCAGATTCGCCGGGGCAGGGCCGCGATCCGGTGCAGGTGGTCGTCACGGTCGAGCTTGTCAAGTTGTCTGTGTAAGTTGATCTGGTTTTATTGATGGTTGTGATTGTTGTCGGGCGTCGTTTCGGTGCCTACGTGCTGGCGGTAGTGGGCGGAATCGGGCGGTTCGCTGGTGGTCTGG
>Ga0307515_10000742_pt1 | contig 75468 bp, 102 predicted proteins | sample 17_EM_MG_FD_194513 | JGI IMG/M metagenome (GOLD analysis project Ga0307515, IMG submission 194513) | Populus trichocarpa ectomycorrhiza microbial communities from riparian zone in the Pacific Northwest, United States - 17_EM | ecosystem: Host-associated > Plants > Roots > Unclassified | place...
GGTGAGGCGGAGCCGCTTCCGGAGGCCCTGGGGGGGGGTTGGATCTATCTCAAACACAAGTCCTTTGAGTTGATGAAAGAAGGCGGCGGATGTGCGGGTGTGCGACTCGGGGCGATGCATGATCCCCCCCAAATAGTGGATTGCGAGAAGGAATGTGGGTGACTACCCTTCTGGATCATCCCTGGAAACGGGTTCTACTCGTACGAACAGGTGGTTTCGGCTGCGGGCAGACTATTGACTGCAGCCCAAAGGACAGCCTTCAAGCGTACCTCTGTCGTAAGCATGGTCGGCGATATCGTCAATGTTAATGGACTTCTGCGGTAATCCAGGAATAATGGTGGTTGTTGTTCAAGAGACTTTCCCCGCCTCGATCCAGAGTATCCATCCAAGAATATATTAACCAGCTGCCCCCATTTGATCGGGATCGGCACTCCCCGCACCCTGTTCGGGTGGGTCCTGTACTCCATCGCATTCGCTCGTTGTGGAAACTCCCCACTTCACTCCTCCCCACCGGAGTCACCTGTGGGTGCTTGCTGTGTTTATGATGCAATTTGCGATTTTTGGGTATAAATATGTATGCTGTGTGATCCAGGATCTCCAGCATGGGAAATTCACCCCTCGCCGCTCCCTCACATTCACCACCGTGATCACTGGACCAACTCCCACTTCCAGTGTTACTTGGAGGCCTGGATCTCGCACCCAAAGGCCAAACTGGGGTTGTGTCACCCTCGGTATGTCTGTGATCGTTTTGCATTATTCGAGCGGGTGGGTTTCAGTTGCGGTTTTTGCGTCCCTCAAGCCGGTGATCTGGATAGAGGTGAGCTTCTCATGATTGTTCTACGGTGTTCAGACCATTGATGCACGGTGTATGATCTGGAGGTGAGTTGATTTGCCTCGCAAGGCACATGCACAATTGGATCGCAGAGCCTCGGATTTCGGCTTTCCGTTTTTTTTTTCAGTGCAGCGGATTTCGGCTTTCTACTCGCGCATGGGACCACCAAGCCGCGCGAGTCTCCATTGATCGATCACGGTTAATGGTAAGTAAACTCGCTTTGCTTCCAGATGCACCCCCAACGCTTTCGGTACGTAGGAAGATGGTTTCAGTCGTTTGATCTGATGGTTCTCAGTTGCCCGCTTTTTGTTTCAGTTGCATGCCTGCAGCCACTGGTCCAGATGGGGGTTTCTCTGAAGTAATTTACGAACGTTGAACGCAAATGTTCGGGTCCTTATTTGGGCTCTCATATGGGTGCATCGATCTAGAGGTTGGTTGGTTCGTTTGGTGATGTGCACGCGTTCACTGGCCTTAGTTTTTTTTCGAGGGCATGCGGGGCTCGGTAAGGTGGTCTGCGAACATCTGAATTTCAATTTTGTTTCACCACACATTGTACCACGACACCGCCACCCGCCCTATCGAAAATGAATCCCGGTGACATTTGAGAGACGATCGTAGTGACCATAGTACGTTGTAATCAACCAGATGGACTTATGCCGGAACGAAGCCCGGCTGAACTTGTATATAATATATTAAGTATATCAAACAGATGCCCCCATCAGCTTTGTACATGTTTATTTGATCGGGACTGGCACTCCCGTTCCGTTGGCAACCCCTTCCAGGTCGCACTCATTGGAGTTATCCGATATCACACTTACCGCATTTATGACGCATTTACGTGCCACCAGCGGTGCAGAGTCCCCTGGCTCGGGTACCCCCTCCCTGCACTGCGCTCACATTCACCCGCCTCAATCGCCGGATCGATTCCCGCCGTCGCCTGGGAACCCGGACTTCACATCGAACCCGGCTCATTATTTGGTGTTTAGAATTGCGGCGTCTTCGGTGCGTCTGGGTATCACTTAGATCCATCAAGCGGGTCCCCATTGTATCTGCATTCAGTGATCTAGAGGATATCACGATGAGTGGCAAGAAAAATGCGAAACCGGTAAATGTTGACCCTCAATGGTACATTCTACGGATGCGCAGAATCTACCGTAGCTGACTCAAACCGTGGTAGTATCTAAGGAGCCCTGCGAATGTACTTCCAACCCATCAAGACCAATGACCCAGCTCAATTTCTACACCACGTACAAACAGGAGATGACGGAGTATGACACCGAGTGCATGCAGAGGCGCAATGAGGATCTCACCACCTCCTTGATTTCGTGCGTCCCCCGCATTCCATCCATCATTCATCGACGAGGTTTCCAGGTCAGTCCGTGTCCCGCCATCTGCTCCGCCTTTGTCATCAACGTCCAGTCAAAGCTCCAGCCAGACTCCATCGAACGGTCAAAAACCTTCCTCCACGCAATTCTCCTCAGCCTCAACCGATCTATCATTCCTGACGAAGACCTCACCACTCCCCCAGCATGGAACGGTCCCCCCACAGAGATCACCACAACCTCAGACCTCCTGTACGCAAGCCTTTTGATGTCACTGCTGGCCGCATTCGTTGCGATGCTGGGAAAACAGCGGCCGAACCAGGATCTTCGGCACACCAGTGGATCGATGATCGAACGCTATGGTGACCGCCAGCATAAATTTGATGGGGGAAATGGCCGTTCCGGTTATTCGTCAAGAGTCTTCCCATAATGCTCCAGATCGCCCTCCTTCTCCTCACCTGCGGGCTGTCACGGTACGTGTGATCCATCAACACCTCCGTTGCATGCGTCATCATCTCCTTCACCGTTCTCGGCATCCTCCTCTAGCGATTGTGGTCGCCGGGACATCGCCTTATGAATGCCCGTCCCGGACACCAGCGTAGATAGCTCTTCAACATCTCGGAGACAGTGAGATGACCCAGAGATTGTTGGTTCGCCTGTCTCCGTCAAAGAACAAGGTCATCTCGCTTATCTGCACCACTCGGAGGGCAATCCAGAAATTTCTGTCAACATCAACGAGCCACTCCTCATTTCACTCCAACTGTCTCACTCCGCCGACCTCGCACACTACGGACACACTGACCATCACTCCGCCCGGTCCTACTATTGCATCAATCTGGCTTGGTTTACGACAACGTTAGGCCCTAGGTCCCTTACTCGACAATGCGTGCTCACCCCGGTGTCACTTACAACTCCTCCCAAACTTGAACCTACAGGGCCATTTTTCCATTCCAACATCACTACGAGGCCGCTAAATGGAAAACAGAAAAGTGGTGAATGAGTGCGGTTGGGCTCAGCTGAAAACTAGCTCGCTCGGACACCGCTGGGAGGGCAGGATCTTCTTCCGCAACTTTGTTTTCGTAGCACCACAATATGTTTTACGTGAAATACTAATATCTCTGGTCGTTTACCACCAGTTCTATCTGTATCGGGTGGGAGAGGGGGGATAAGAAGATAAGATAGTGGGGATGTACTGTAGAATGTGGCGGAAACAGAGAAACGCGCAGTCCGTAAACTAGATTGCTCCCTCTACTCCGTTGGACGCTCGGTGCGTCTTCAGCCTGGTTTCACCAAGCCTCACCCCACCTTGCTCATTGCTGCTTCCCCTGCCCTCTCCTTTCGCACTTCAGGGTCACCTGCCTTGAACGGTTTTTGCCGCAGTATTACGGCGTATAACGTGAACAATGACGGCCGCGGCAATCTTAGGACAAACGATGCCACTCGGATGATCAGCGGTTCGTGTGGGCCGCGTTTTTTTTTTTTTTTTAATTCAAATTTCTATCCCGCTAGCTACATACATGAGTACAGGAGCGGCTGTGTGGGCCGCGTGCATTGGTGCCGAGGCGAAGCCCGGCAAAGCTTGTCACGTCTCAAAGATGTCTTCCGGCGACGCCTCGCTGCCTCCGACGCTGCAATCTACTCTACACCCATTTACAGCCTCGGATGCACTTCCATCGGAGGCCACTCACCCATTTTCTAACACAGAAAAACCGTGGTCGACACTAAACGACATCTTTGCCGCTACGTCCCGCATATCCGAATCTCTCAACGCATATCTCTCCTTCCCTCTCGAAAACACGAAGCTGACGTCTCTGTTGCGTCAACACACCGTAGCATCGCACTCTCTGAACCTTGTTCGCACATTCGCATTGATTTTTCTCAGCGTACATTCTCTCACCATCGTCAGGCAGAACAAAATGCTCGCGAGATCGTCCAGGCTTTGCGGACGGAGATCGGAGTCAGGTACAGCGCAGACGTGCCGATGGATCAGATGGACGTCGTAGACTGGTGTGTCTCTCAACTGGAAGAGTGCGGAAAGAAGGCGGGGATGGAGGCGTTCAAGGAGGCGGAGACAAACGGCAAGATCACACTCATCCTTGGAGGCAAGGTTCTTGTCGTGGATATCGAGCTCTCCGTGGACCGCAACGACGAGGATCGTCCCAAACTGTCTGTCATTGCTCTCAAGACCTCGTATGCCTCGCCCGTCAGCGGGGCGACGACGGAGGGCTCCGTTTCGATGAACGGGTTCCTGATGGATTACATCCGGGAGTTCATTGTGGAGGCGCACAAGCCATTGGAGGAGCAGGACACGAAGAAGGCTGGGAAGTTGGCCAGGGGGTTCCTGGCACACATGCAGTATCTGATGAAGCTGGATGGGATGGCGACTCAGGAAGGGGACGGTGGTCTACGATGGTTCAACAACATCGACATGCTTGCGCTAACTGCCGAGGGCAGAGCGAAGACGGAAGCTCGGAACATTGCCAAGTAGGGTCAACACCATGCCGCCTTTTCTTTGACTGACCCTGTGACAGGGCACTTTCCGTCCCGAAGGCACCTCTGGACATCTATCTGCTCAAGTCTCAGCCTCTTCCCCTTCCATATCTGTCGTCTCCATCCCTCCACTTCCTCGTATTCCTCTCCCCACTGGCGTACCTCGCTCTCTTGCGCAAGTTGACCACCCAACCAGCCCCCGCTCCTTCGCATCTCCCCAACTTCGACGTCCCGATCGAGGTTCTTCGAAAAGGAATATGCTCTCGCCCTCCTCCTCGTGGAGTAACCTCCGTGATGCTAAGGGTTCAAGATGTGTCAAAACCGCGGAGTGACATGGACGACACGATGATGTCGGACTTTATGGGGCCGCTTGACATGGACATGGAGTTTGAGCACGACTACCCCCAGGTCCCTACCACAACCGCCCTTTCTGCGCCGACGAAGCCGGTTTGGGTGTTGGATTTCACTAATAATGGGAGCTCGAACGGGATCGCAATGAGCCAATCTCGGATGAGGGAGATCGAGACGATAATCCATCCGTTCGGACATGGGGGAGTGAGCTCCCATCTGGGGATTATCGGACCCACGGCATTTGCGAGTCCAAGCTGGGTTGATCTTGCGGTGAGTTAGTTTTCCGTTCGCTGCCCGACGGGGAGAACGTTGAAGCGTTGCCCAGTTGAATCCGGACAGTCCAGTGACCCCCGAACGCTATACGTCGGTCTGCGTGAGTGGTATATGTCTGAAAACCATTCCCGGATCATACTGACCCAATTTCACCAGGTTTCTCCCTCGTCGGCTCATCCGCGGCTGAACTTGCGGCTGACTTCGCCTGCCGAGCCCGGGTTCTTCCTGCAACGAGTCCAGGTCAAAAGCATCAAAGAGACGTGGAGGGTGCTGGAGGTACGGAGCTTAACTTATTGGTCGAGTGCCTTTCCTTAGTATGCCAACACAGATCGTGAAGAAGCAATGTTGGCTGAACGAGATCCTCCGCGGCCACGCATGGACGCCAGAAAGTTCCGACTCGTCCTCATCAAAGGAGCCAGCAGTGTTCAGCGACAAGGACCAGATCAGCGAAACGGAACTCCAGGCAGTTCTCACAGGTCTGTCCCCTGCTCGGTTCGTACCTTGTGGCTTGCGTCCGTACTGATCACAACCACAGGCTCTTACCAGCCAACACAAATCCCCGTCAACGTTTACTTCCCACCTGAAAGCGCCTCGAACTCAGAATCCCTGTTTGAGCCTGCAGTGGCCAACTCACCGTGCATGAAGATGACTATCCCTGAACGGCCTCCCATATCTGGTCTGGTCGAGATTTCGGTAAGGATGGATCTAACAAAACCGAAAGGGGTTTCCGTCGATGTCAGCGGCGCATTGTCTGCTGACCTGAACACCGATGTGTTGGAAGAGGTTTGTCGGCGTGGGGGCACTCTAAGTCTGCCAGGGAGGGTTTGGAACGGAACTCGGTTGTCTTAGTCTTCTTGTTTTGACTTGAAGCTTAGTGTACAAAAGTGTGCCTAAAGATGTTCATTCCAATCACCATCGTCACCTCTTAACCTCGCCTCCAGCTTCCCTGAACTCGTGTAAGAATCCATCCTAGACCTACTTGCATTCCGATCGCCGTCCCGGTATCACTGGCACACCCCCAGTTAGCGTACCTGGCCATCCCTTGCCAGGCGTGATGCACAATGTCTGGTGTGTAAAGTTCGCCTCACTGTGGAACGCTCGCGCCTATTGGGTGTCAAATGCGGGGATTCGGGGAGGTTTATTCGGCATCAGACGTGTCATTTACTGGGACGTCCACGCGCTCTCATTACCTGTCTTGCGGAAAAACTATACGTGTCTTCGGGAGGGAGTGTGGTGGCCGCAGCGGTCCGGCGATGGCCGAGGGAGGGCGACCGTGAGTCAGGCCGACATTCCGCGAGGTTTAAAACTCCGCCCGCCCGACGGAGTAAGACAGCGTCCAGCTAGCAAACTTCGACCACCTCCAACACTCCAACGAACTCATTGTCATCGACCCAACCCCTTCCCCCTTTTCTTTCTATTTTCCGCTAACTTTTCATTCCAACCATGGGTCTCTCCGTTTCTAGGCTTCTTTCTGGCCTCTTTGGCAAGAAGGAGATGCGTACGTGGTTGTATTTGCGTGTCATATGGTCACTCTGGACTCACCTGCGCCCATTTTCTGCAGGCATTTTGATGGTATGCAGCCATCGATAGACCGTCCTGGACAGCTTCGATATCTAAATTTAACGAAATTCGTATTGCAGGTCGGTCTCGACGCTGCTGGTAAGACGACCATCCTGTACAAGCTCAAGCTCGGTGAAATCGTTACCACCATCCCCACCATCGGTCAGTACCGTCCGAGTTGTAAGCGTGAAAAGGACTCTCAATTCAGTGGTCGCGTTAGGCTTCAATGTCGAAACGGTCGAGTACAAGAACATCTCCTTCACCGTGTGGGATGTCGGAGGACAGGACAAGATCCGCCCACTCTGGAGACACTGTCAGTCAATCCGCGCAACTCCCCGCGCACTACACTCTAATATCCAGTTCGACGATTCCAGATTTCCAAAACACCCAGGGTATCATCTTCGTTGTCGACTCGAACGATCGGGAGCGTATTTCGGAGGCTCGTGAGGAGCTGCAACGGATGTTGAACGAAGATGAGCTTCGGGATGCCCTGCTCCTTGTCTTCGCCAATAAGCAGGATCTTCCCAATGCCATGAACGCCGCAGAGATCACCGATAAGCTTGGATTGCACGGGCTCAGGCAACGGACGTGGTTCATCCAGGTGCGTATTTCTCGGCCTCTCTTCCAGAGTGGATAAATCGACAGGGCCTCCCTAACCACGTCTCAATAGGCTGCCTGCGCCACCAGTGGGGACGGTCTCTATGAAGGTCTTGAGTGGTTGAGCGCCAACATCAAGCGACGAGTGTAATGAGTTTTTGGGTGATGGATCCACCATTACGAATCAAAGTCCTAGATGTTTCGCGGTTCTTTGCCTTGTCACTTCACGACGCTGACGTACACAAAACCTCTCCGTTTTCTTTGTCTTACACTATACTTGTGAATTCCCTCTTCACTGACGGATGTTTCAACCTATCTATGCCACCCGGTACGAACGATCTTGGCACACAGCGTCCTGAACTGTAACGCCCACCATTGAAACCGGTATTTGACTCGCAATCGATTAGGGGGTGAAAGATGATTGTGGGAGAAGCCTGAGGTTCTTTTTGACACACGTTGCACCACGTCTGGCTCTCCGACGCCCTTCAACTCTGTCGTGCGATTCCAGCTGGGTTCTCCACTACCGGGCACGGTTCACGGGATGTGGCGTTCGTCGGACAAACCTCGAGCCACCCTCGACCTCCCGGTTGCCTTGGCTGCAGCACACCTGACAGTGGGAGGAACGACCGCTGCTCTCCGTTTCTTTCTTTTTTTCTTATCACAACCCGGAACACCCCCGTATCTTCCGCGCGGACGGCATGGGAACGTCTGACGCGCGACCCTGACGAGTAAGCTCGCAAAGTGATATACGTCCAAACCTTAAGCTTAAGAGCGCTTGGAACCGATCAGCAGGTCAACGCAAACCACTGAGCATCCATCTGGTTTTGGCCTTCTTCCCCGTCTCATCATTGAACCCTCTGACTTCCGATCCGACCATGGCCGACTTTGCTCACCTGCTCCCGCCGAGTTGGAAGCCGCAGATCACAGCTTGGCTTGCAGAAGATACACCATCTTTCGATTATGGTGGGTATGTTGTCGGAGAGGTCCAGAGGACCGCCTACCTTCTTGGGAAGGGCGACATTGAGGCGGTCCTCGCCGGTGTACCCTTCTTTACGGAAGTATTCAATCAGCTTGGCTGCGAGTACGTATTCCCGCCTCTCCCTGTGTTCACACTCAACGCGATTATGTGTTGACGCTGTGGGTAGGGTGGAATGGCACATCAAGGAAGGGGAGACATTCCAACCCGTCAAACATGTCGCAACGGTCCGGGGGAAAGCGCGGCACCTCCTGCTTGGGGAGAGAGTCGCTCTCAATATGCTTGCCAGGTGTAGCGGGATTGCAACAAAGTGCGACCCCGCACAACTTATCAGACGAGATACGGATTTACTTGAGGTTGGACAGATCGAGAAGGATCCATGACCTCGCAAGAGGGTACGGATACAAAGGCGTCATCGCTGGAACTCGGAAGACTACGCCAGGTGAGCACCTAGGATCCGTATAATCACTGACTTATATTTAGAACCGTCACAGGGTTCAGGCTCGTCGAGAAGTATGGTATGTTGGTTGGGGGGATCGACGCCCACCGACATGACTTATCGAGCATGATCATGCTCAAGGATAATCACATCTGGTCCGCTGGTGCGCCGTGAAGTCACCAAACCTACCAGACGATTCTCTAAAATCGATTATCTTAGGATCTATCACGACTGCCATCAAAAACGCCCGTCGGGTGGGCGGCTTCGCACTCCTATTGGAGGTAGAAGTCCAATCCGAGGTAGAAGCCGATGAGGCCATCGATGCCGGCGCCGATATCGTCATGTTGGACAATATGGATGGCAGCCAACTTGTCGACGTCACAAGAGGATTGAGAGAGAAGTGGAACGGGAAGCGCAAGTTCCTGTTTGAAAGCAGCGGAAATATCACGGAGGGTAATCTCCAGGAACGTGCTATCGACGGTAAACCCACCCTCCCTTGTCACTATTCCATTACTGATACATTCCCACACACAGGAATCGACATTCTTAGTACAAGTGTGGTCCATCAGTCGGTGCAACACATAGACTTCAGCCTAAAAATACAGAAGTCCAACTGATCCCAGCAATAAATCGATACGTTCGTGACCGGACTCCGAGAGTGCGTGCTACCTCCTTCACCCCGTCCACATGCCGTGCGTGGCAAGAGACACGAATAGCCCAGATGGCATCATTCCCCTCACCAATCCTGTGCAAGTCCGAGAATGTCTCAGCACTCGGACATCAGGGTGGAGTGCAATGCTTACCCAGGATCGGCTCCCGGATGTAGGGCTAGGGTCGCACAGAGGCTGGGCCAACGGCTGAGGCGAGGAGGTCGAACGGAGCCAATTTACACGAGAGCGGCGTACAAAAATATATCTCGCTACAGCTCCCCCGGGCGAGCACTGAGCGTGCACTCCTCACCATGGTCTGAGTCAGTACAACTGGGGTGGCTCTGGGCAAGGTTTATCCTCGGGGCGCTCCCGACGATGCACTCGCAGACAAGCCGTTGTACACGCAAAACTGAGATAACCGGACAACCCCAAGCTTAAGCTTACACTGAAGAGGTCGCGCTTCTTTCCTCGGTGACGGAACATCGCTCGATTCCGGATATGCAAATTTCCAGATGGAAACCTCCTCAAAAAACACAACGAAGGGGAAACTAAACGGTTAGCGTAAAAGTGGTACGTGAATTTGGTTGACGACATGAAGGAAATGCGTGTAGTGACTAAGGTAGAGGGGGTAAAGCTTTAAAGGGGACGAAAGGGAAGGGTAACGACCAGCTCCACAGAGCGGGAACAAGAGCGGGACGGTTTACTCTTCTTCTGGAGCAACTTCCTCCTCGTACTCGACCTCCTCCTCAGCACTAGACAGTTCCAATCAGGACCGATGGGAGAAGGGGAAGAAGAAGTAACTCACGTAGCTTCCTGGTATTGCTGGTATTCGGCGATCAGATCCTGCATGTTGGACTCGGCCTCCGTGAACTCCATCTCGTCCATACCCTCCTGGGTGTACCAGTGCAAGAAGGCCTTCCTCTTGAACATGGAAGTGAACTGGTCACTGACACGCTTGAAGAGCTCCTGGATAGCAGTCGAGTTACCGAGGAAGGTAACGGCCATCTTCATTCCTCGGGGGGCAATGTCACACTGGGCAGTGAGAACGTTGTTGGGAATCCACTCGACGAAGTAGGCATTATTCTTCATCTGAACGTTTTGCATCTGTTCCTCGACCTCCTTCATGGAAACCTTGCCGCGGAAGACGGCAGCAACCTACAAGCGCAGTGAGCATTCAAGTCTGATGACGGACAGATGTTCCTACGGTAAGGTAACGACCGTGCCTGGGGTCAGAGGCGGCCATCATGTTCTTGGCGTCGAACATTTGTTGGGTAAGTTCCGGAACGGAGACGGCGCGATACTGCTGGCTTCCGCGGGCGGTCAAGGGGGCGTAACCAGTCATGAAGAAGTGGAGACGTGGGAAGGGAACCATGTTGACGGCCAACTTCCTCAAGTCGGAGTTGAGCTGACCGGGGAAGCGCAGACAAGTCGTAATACCGGACATGACAATGGACACGAGGTGGTTGAGGTCACCGTATGTCGGGGTCGTCAGCTTGAGGGTACGGAAGCAGATATCGTACAAAGCCTCATTGTCGATACAGAATGTCTGGTCCGAGTTCTCGACGAGCTGGTGAACTGAGAGGGTGGCATTGTAAGGCTAAGGGTTGACACGTCACACGAGTGCGCTAGGGTTTGAGCGTCGAAAAACAAACCTCAACGACGGTATCGGAGACTTTGGGGGATGGGACGACGGAGTAGGTTGCCATCATCCTATCTGGGTACTCCTCGCGGATCTTTGAGATCAACAAGGTTCCCATTCCTGAACCAGTGCCACCACCGAGGGAGTGGGTGATTTGGAACCCTGAAAACTGGATTCAATCGCTGTTTCTTTCCGATCCTGATAGGTACCCACCTTGGAGGCACTCAGTGCCCTCGGCTTCCTTCCTCACGACATCAAGCACTTGGTCAACTAGTTCGGCACCCTCGGTATAGTCTGCGAGACACGTGTCATGTGAGTTTCTGACTCATTAGAAGTTACACGGGGCCTGGAACACGCACGTCCTTTGGCCCAGTTGTTACCAGCGCCACTCTGGCCAAAGACAAAGTTGTCCGGTCGGAAGAGGGAACCAAGGGGTCCAGAGCGGAGCGAGTCCATGGTACCAGGCTCGAGGTCGACCAAGATGGCACGGGGGACATACTTATTAGACCCGACTTCGTTATAATAGACATTAATTCGTTCCAGCTGGAGCTCGTTGGTTCCCTTGTAGACGCCGTCATGGCCGATGCCATGTTCGTCGGACACGGTCTCCCAGAACTTGGCACCTGTTAAAATCGAAGCATGGACTGTGAGTACGGGAGAAGACGCGGTATGGCAGTCGCGATTGCACACCGATTTGGTTACCGCACTGTTGAGGTGAGGAAGATTAGAATGAAACAGAGGTGCGCTGGCAGTTGGGGAACAGTGTGAAACGTGATTGCTTACCTGGCCAGTTTGAAGATGGACAATTTCCCGCATTCTAGATAGAAAAAAGAGTCAGAGTCTTATATTTGAGAAGTGGTTCAAGGAAAAGAAAGATGGCGACGCGGTGACCGGTCGCAGGCGCCGCCCGCCGTTTTAGATTTGGGAAGAGGTGAAGACGCGTCAGATGTAAATTTTAGAGAACACACCTTGAAGGTTTTGGGTGAGTAGGGGGGCGGAGGGTCGTAAAACAAGATGAGAGGAGGAAGGAGAGAAGGCAATGAACGCAACGAACAAGGATTGCACAAGTGGCCAGAAAACTCGTTGTCCGTCGGCTATCCCCGATGGATTTCGATCTCCGCTGATCGCTCTGTGGCGCCAGCTTCCCAGCATGGAGGGAACATCACCACGCACTGAACACGGGGGGAGGACAAACCAACGGGCGATGAGCAAGTAATTTCGGCACGCGAGGACGTACAAGATTTTGCATCTTTCAGTGGAGGCATCAAGGAAATAAACTTTGGCCTCATCCACGGTTGTCATGAAACCCTACCAGTTTGACCCGAAGAGTGCATACATTCAAGGGCATTTTACACGTTGGCGCACCTTACGAGCGAGTGAGGTGGATGACGATCCTGCACGACATATTTCACTTCTCAGGTGTTATCGACTCATGCAGGCAAGCTTCCACACACATTGCCCACAGGGGAAGGAGGTTGGGTTGACGTACTCTATTCAAGAACGTACGAGTGAAAATCAAGTCTGTATAACAGGATAATCTATAGAAACGGTATCACGGAGGAGAACAGGGAGAATATTATAAATTCAAGTGTTCAATGGGAATAAGGGTGCCGAACGTAAAATAGTAGTAACCCCAAGTTTCATCACAAAACGGTTCACGTCAAAGTGAATCAGCCTAAGCAAGCAAAGCACCCACGAGGGCAAGCCCAGCAATGAAACCGGTCTGGACGGTGAGGCCCATAGCACCGCTGTTTCCACCGCTGCTCCCAGTCTGAGAGGTAGGGGGGGAAGTACCACTGAGGCACATGGGTCAGCCGGAGAGAAGTTCGGATTTGAGACTCAAACTTACGTGGGGGTTCTGGAGGATCCAGAAGAACTAGAAGAGAAGGGTGTCGTGGTGCCGGTGATGTTGAACTGCTGGGACTGGGCGAGAATGGCAACTCCGGTAGGGTTTTGTTGGACCAAGTTGATTTGGAACCCATTGCCGGTGGGCCAGCCGCTAGAGGGACCGTCCACATCGATGGATCCCGCAGAGGTGAGGACATTCTCTTTCAAAGGAGTGTTGATGTTCGGAGTCACTTGCTGTATAAACGATACGGCGGTGCGTTGGTGAGCGAGCGTTGATCTCGGTCAGGCGGATGTGCGACAGAGACGAACCATGTTATTCAGGACGACCGTGAAGTTTGATGCGTCAGTACCGACGGAATTCCAGGTGACGGTCTCAGTCCTCTTGCTAGCGTCCCAAGAGGTGCCTTGGCCGGGGGAAGTGACAGTGAGGGCCAAGGTGGCGACGGCAAAGGAGAGGGCCGCAGAGAGGAGAGAGAAGGCACGCATTGCTTTGGCTGGGAAGGGGGGATATGGAGAAGAGAGAAGGTAAGGAACGATGAGGAGAAAGTGAGGGTGAGGTTGGGCTTTTCAATGTTTTGGAAGAGCGATTGATGGACACAGCCGGGTTTGTTGGCCGCTTGTGAAATTTCGCCGTCAACATAGATCCCCCTAACCTGCGATTCGGCTATATGGGCGGCCCTCTCGCTTGTCGCGGTGGGAATTCCGTTGTCCAGGACCGGAAAGGGCGGAGGTTTCTACATGTCTTGAAGGAAATGCTGTCAACGTCGGCGGGGGGCTTGAGTGGGGGCACGCTTGTCGCGTTCTCTTTCACAAATGCCGTGAATGCGCGAGCTGCCCTCGACATCGGATGCAATGGTGGCGGGTTCGCCGCCAAAGGGTGAGTAAGTATGTAAAGTGATCCGGATCGCAACACAGCCGATCCGACCTTGGTTCCTGTCCATGATCACCTTCACGCCGCTCTCGGGCTCGGCGCATTCCCAAAATACCTCCCCTCTCGCTTATCTCCTCCAGGTCGACGATGTGCGCATCCTCCTGGACTGTGGCTCACCAGACTGGAGACCTGAGCCCTCCTTTTCGACCGGAGACTACGAGAAATATTGCCAATCCATCAAACAGTGCGCCCCCATCCCCCAGCGCGTCATACATAAATTTAGCCTGATTCATGTTTCGAATTCCAAGGATCGCGCCAACCATTGACCTCGTCCTCCTTTCGCACGGAGATCTCGCCCATGCTGGTCTGTTCCCGTACGCGTTCTGTCGATGGGGTCTTAGGGCACCATGTTACAGCACCCTCCCCGTCCAAGCTACGGCACGTATTGCCGTCGCAGAAGACGTGGAAGGGCTGAGGGATGAGCAAGATATGGACGACAGCGACATGGGAGAGGACGCTAACGACCCATCTGCCTCAGAGGTTGAAACGAACCAAATCGCGAACACTGACGAACAGATGAAAGGCGAGGGGGAGTTAAACCCACCCGCTGGGGAAAAGAAGCGCAAGTTCGTGGCGACGATACACGAAGTGAACGAAGCGTTTGATTCCGTCAACACGTTGAGATATTCACAGCCAACCCACCTACAGGGTGCGTTCTCACTCCTCTAGACCACAATGGCACACATGACCCAATAATAACGCAGGCAAGTGTCAAGGTCTTACTATCACCCCGTTCAGCGCTGGCCACACTCTCGGTGGCGCTATCTGGAAAATCCGTTCTCCGTCCGCTGGAACCATTGTCTATGCTGTGAACCTCAACCACATGAAGGAACGTCATCTAGACGGAACAATTCTCCTCCGGTCCGGTGGAGGCTCCGGCGTTTTTGAACCCCTCCTTAGACCCGATTTGTTGATCACAGACGCTGAGAGAGCATCATCCATCAGCAGCCGACGAAAAGATCGGGATGCCGCTCTCCTAGGTGAGCGAAGTATGTGAATCAATACAGAACAGAGCATCTAACACGCCAATTTCAGACTGCGTAACCGCGACACTCTCCTCCCGCCACTCCCTTCTCCTGCCATGCGACTCCAGCACCAGAGTGCTCGAGCTTCTCGTTCTCCTCGACCAACACTGGAATTACTCCCGTCTAAAATACCCAATTTGCCTCCTCTCGCGAACAGGAGAAGAAATGCTGACATTCATACGGAGTATGATGGAATGGTTGGGTGGGACAGTGAGCAAAGAGGATGTGGGAATGGATGGTTCCAAACCCCCAGGGAGGAGCGGAAAGCGGAAAAGGGACGACCATGATGACGAGGCTATTGGTGCATTCGCTCTGAGGTTCAGACACCTAGAGTTTTATGCCAGCCCCGCCGCCCTTCTTGCGAAACACTCTTCCAAGGACGCAAAACTCATCCTCGCAGTTCCGGCATCTCTTTCTCACGGACCCTCGAGAGCACTTTTCGCGGATTTTGCTTCCATCCCTGGCAACGTAGTCCTACTGACCCAGAGAGGCGCAGGGGGGAGCCTCGGAAGGGTCCTCTTTGACAAATGGAATGACTCTCAACGAGCGGATGACAAGTGGGACAAGGGAAAGATTGGTAGCAACGTCATGTTGGACGGGAACATGGTCCTTCAGGTGCGCGCCTTGTAATTCTCTTTAACTAGCTTCTTGACGAGCGAGGCGTGGATTCGTAGATGCATGCCAAAGTCCCACTTCAAGGTGCGGAGCTCGAAGAATTCCTCCAAAAAGAACGGCAAGAGAAAGAGAAGGAGGCTGCTCACAAAGCCGTGCAAGAGCGAAAGGAGAGGATGCTCGAGGCTGACGAAGATGATGACGATGATTCCGATATCGACGACGATAGCGACGAAGAAAACGAGGTCGAGATGCAACTTGCTGGTGGTATGGATGTGGACGAAGATGGAAAATCGGACATTAGACTCTCACGCAAAAAGAAATCGTCAGGAACTGGGGGAGCTGGAGGGTTGGGAGCCTCGGATGAATGGGACGCAGCTGGAGAAGATGGAGCACTCTCGAAACACCTCTCCTTTGACATCTACCTCAAGGGGAATGTCTCCAAGTCCACCTCTTTCTTCAAGTCCGCCGATGGACAGACGAGCCAAAGGTTCAGGATGTTCCCATATATCGAGAAGAAGAGGAGAGTGGACGAGTATGGAGAGACCATCGATGTCGCGCTGTGGTTGAGGAGGGATAAAGTTTTCCAGCATGAGGGACGGGACGAGGAGAAGGAGAGAAAGAGAGTTATAGATGAAGACGCGAGAGTGCGATTTCCTTCATAGCCCATTACCATGGTCTGCCGCTGACCCAATCCACTTCCAGAACGCCCCACGAGAACCTCCCTCGAAATTCGTTACCACCACCGTGGAGGTGCAACTGGCGTGCAGGCTCCTGTTCGTGGACCTTGAAGGTCTGAACGATGGTCGGGCGGTGAAGACGATAGTCCCTCAGATCCACCCTCGTAAAATGGTGAGAAATCGAACTTTGACTCTCCTTTCTGCGACTCGCCCCCTAATCCCTTTCAGATCATTGTCCATGCCACCCCAGACGCGACGGATGCTCTTATCCAGAGTTGCGGGGACATCAGGGCCATGACGAAAGATATTCATGCCCCTTTTCAGGACGAGACCGTACAGATCGGTCAACAGACCAACACGTTCTCGATCTCGTTGAGCGACGACGTGTTGGCGTCGATCAAGATGTCCAGGGTCAGCATTTCTTCCGTATTATCGCCCGTGACGCTCGTGTATTCACCGTTTTCGTTTTGTATTAGTTCGAGGACAACGAGGTTGGGTTCATTACCGGTCGGGTGACGAACCTCGCAACGTCTGTCGTCCCCGTTCTCGAGCCGTACACTCCGTCTCCCCAAACGGTGGCGTCAACCAAGACGGCGCCCACCCTCTCCGCCCGCCGTCTTCTGGGCGCGCGGTCCCCCGCAGAGTTACCGAAATCGATGATGATTGGAGACCTCAAACTAACGGCTCTCAAAGCCCGATTGTCCGCTATCGGTGTCCAAGCAGAACTCGTCGGAGAAGGTGTGCTGATCTGTGGGGCGATGGAAGGTAGGAGGCTCGGTGTTGGTTCCAGTGCTGCACAGAGTGATCTGGATAAGAACGTTGCGGTTAGGAAGACTGCAAGAGGGAAGGTCGAAATAGAGGGGACCGTGTCGGATGTATACTACATTGTCAGGAGAGAGGTGTATGGTATGTATGCGGTCGTCGCCGCTTAATCTTCGTATCAGTAGTCGAATACCTAATAGTATCCTTCCGGGGTGACCGCACTCAACCCGCTCCCGAAACGGAGAGGTCGAGCCGTTGGTTCCACAAGCCAAGCTGCTTTTATACAAGGTGGATATAGGATATACATACGACAAATCGGATAAACGCTCTCTCGTTATATCGTTCGTTCATGTCGCAGGCCGCAATGCTCTCAACCTCTCAGCCAACTGCGAGTCTTCCTCTCCAACCGTGGTGCGTTCCTTAGTAGCGACATCAGGCAACTTCTGCACGTCTTTGGAAGCAAGATCATGCTCGAGTTCTATGTTGGCCTCTTCTGCCATCTGTTTCATAAGCTGATCTACTTGATCTTGAGGTGTGGACGTGGCGGTGGTTGCTGACATCGCATCCTCCATATAGCTTGTTTGGACATCGAGGTCAGAGAATTGCGTCTCGAACTTGTCCATGACGAGAGAGATCTGGTTATGACGTTAGCGGAGATGAGGCGATGAAGTAAGAGGGGTAAGCATACCCTGTCGAGGTTCATACTTTCCATCGCCCTATCCATCCCGCGAACTACGGAGGTCATATTTCCCGTTACTTGACGCATCGTCACAGCGGTTTCCACCCGACTTGCAACAGCATCTATCCGACTCGACAGACGAAGCAGATTGAGAGACTCAGACTTCTTCCGGATCGCGTTTGCAGCGTAGATCCGTGCCCCGTCGTTGTTACCCTGTTGAAGTGCCTGGAAGTGATCCTAGTCTGAGCATGGATACGGTTTTCTGACTGTAAACAGGACTAAACCTTCTTGAGGCGAGACTTCTCTGTAGATTCGTCCTTTTGCGCCTTCTTCGCTTGTCGGCTGAGAGTTTTGGCGGTGAACTGGGGAAGATGAGAGGATTAGCGGGGGGATGCCCGGACGGGGGTGGGACGACCTTGAGCTGGAAAAGAGTCTCTGCAGAGCACCGACTGTCGGTTGAAGGTCAGATACGACGAAAACAAGTGCTCACTCTCTAAGTTGCTCATGTCTGCGGGTCGTGGGTGGATGGGAGAGAGGTGCTGCGTCGATCATCCCGTGCCACACGGATTTGGACATGGACCACACCGTTGATCCCTCTGGCCAGCAACATCTCAATGTCTCGAATTTCGAAGTGCAACTTCCACGCCCTCGCCCTCGCCCTCGTCCGTGCCAGCTGACTCTCTTGCGCACAGGGCAAATTTGACGTCAAGGACTTTGTCGCCTCCATCTCGGAGAAGCTGATATCCCAGTCCAAGGCGAGCTCTGGACGTGAGTCTCTGGCAACCCGTTACAGCGGATTTGGGTGAGCTGAGGTTAACGCCGAGTTAGCCTTCAACGCGACGCCTTTTATCCGATCCTTCGAAGTCGCAGTCGATCAGCTCATCCAGATCCGAAAGGATGTCCAAACCAAGACAGAGAAAATGGAGAAGAACGTCCGCGTGACCGAGAGAGAGTACTCCAGGAAGATGCAGGACTTGAACAGGGGTTTTGAGGTGTGTATGTCGTAAGTATGGTGGACTCACGACTCACTTGCCGCAGTCAGTCGGACAGTCGTTCTCCACTATGGAAACCAAGATGAACGAGGTCGGTCGCACCGCAGTGCGGATAGGTGTGCCTTAGATCCCTCACGAAAGGAGTCTACGACTAACCCCCAGCAAGGCGAACAGCTTGAATCCGTCCATCAACATCGCGAACGGGCAAAGGCCGCGTACGATCTCATTGACTACTACAATCAATTCTCGCGGGACGAGATTTCACGGCTTGACTCCTTGAAGAAAGAAGGAAAGGAGGGTCGCCGCCAGGTAGCTGTCACGCTGCGGAGGCTCGTGACTGTCGCAAAAGAAGTTGATCTCCCCTACGCTGAGCAGGTAACTCGATTGTCACTGTGCAATTGGGCATTCAATAACAACTGACACATTTAGACTCGAGAGTCGATTGACAAGTACTGCGAAGTTTTTGAAAAGGAGATTCTGAACTTGTTTGACCGTGCCTATCGCAAAGGTGACCCGAAAATGATGCATGTACGGTTGTGCGCTCTTTCTCCCCCCTTCCACTCTCACCGTCTCCTCCGTTCTGCAGCATTGCGCACAGACCCTCCAGGATCTCAACGGAGGGGCGTCTTGCGTCCAAGTATATGTGAACCAACATGACTTCTTCATCAGCAGTGTGCAACATCGCACGTTCGATAACGATGACCCCATGTCTGTGCGCTCCAGCCACCGTCTGTGCACGCACTTACCGTACTCACATAGATGGACCACATTGCCTGATGCGGATGCTCCAGCACCAAAGCGCGAGTCCGGCCTCTCAGACCTTTTCGCGGAAATTCGCACAACTGTTGGACAGGAGGCTCAAATAGTTCAAGCTGTATTCCCCAACCCTGCTCTTGTAATGCAAGTATTCCTACAGCGAGTGTTCAATCAATCGGTAACGGAGTCAACCGTTGACGTTTTTTTCCTTTCCACTGATGGAGTACTATTTACAGATACAACAACACCTCGAACAGCTCCTCAATCGTACCTCATCTTCATCTGATCTCGCTCTCCTTCGCATCTTACAACTTGTCCACCACCAAACATCGACGCTAGTTGAGGATCTGAAGGCTTACGAGCTTCCCACCTTTGTACCACGGTCACCCGCAGATTCTAATATAAACAAGGCCTTTAATACCTCCATCCCGGCAGTTGGGCACTCCTCTACAATATCTGCATCGACCACGGCTTTACTGGAGACTGTGTTGGAAGATCTGTTTGTGCCCCACACTGAAGGTCAAAGGTATATCGAGAAGGAGAGCAAAAGCTTACGTGAATTATACGCTGGGTATTTGGCTGCCTTCACTCGATACCACGTAAGTTCCACCCCTCCCGGCCTCTCAGAATTGGTGCTGATTTACTTTGGAAGGAACGCTCTCAAAAAGCAAAATCGTCGATGTTGAGCGGGGTCGTCAACCGCCTCGGTGCCGCGGCCACACAGACATCCAGCTCCGGCTCACTTACGCCTTCTGCTCAAGCTGCAGCAGCGTTTATGCGATTGGGAGGTATCACCGCGGAGAAAAAACCGGATAACCTCAACGAAGAATCGGTAAGAGAGGAAGATGGACAGTTGGCGTTGGTCATGGCGGAGAAGATGCTAAAATGGCATGCGGAGGCGATTGGGAGGTGTGTTGAGCTAACCGCCCCTCACGATGTGTAAGCCGCATTCAACCCGTCGAGCTCCTGGGGTTGATATCATGAGTTCATTAGGCCGAAACACACATTCGCATTGTTGAGGGTGTTGGCGGAGACCATTGGAACATCGTACATCGAGATGGCTTTGGAAACGTGTGCAACTTGTGTCTCTCGTTTCCTCGATTGGCAGCTCATCCTGTTCCTAGGTCCACAGCTGCGCTCGCGAACACTGATCAGAAGACTCAACCTTCTCTGCAGCCTTTACAAGTCCTACGTTCGGTTGACCTCATCTGCCATCTTTGGCAACAGTACGTAACGGATGCAATTTTCCCGTTAGCCAGTGCGTCTGTTACAGTGAGGAGAGACATGGTTGTGTTCAACAATCAAACCGTCAGTCGGATCGAGGGAGCTGCGAACACGTTCTTGCAAAGAATGATTGATTGTAAGTTTCCACTTTCCCGTTTCCGTTCCCTTGGACTTACAACTTGCTCCCGATCAGCAATCGTCGTTTGGCTCTCCGCCCAGCTGTCTAAACAAAAGAAGAATGATTTTTCGCCTCGAAATGACGACCTCTCATTTGCGCGCGTTAACACTGAACCGTGCGTTGCGTGTTGCGAGCTGCTGGAGAAGGTTGGTGATGGTGCAAGAGAGTGTTTGAGCGGAAAGAATTTGGAGGTCTTGTTGACTGAAGTTGGGGTGGCTTTCCACAGGTCAGTCGATTGTCGGATGGAGTTTTATTTCCGGTGCTGATGCACTCCATTCAGCCTCTTGCTCGATCATCTGAGGAAATTCCCAGTAAACGCCACAGGGGGACTGATGCTCGCTAAGTAGGACCACATTTTCTATTCTCGATCTGACCCAAGCTCACGACCTTCAAGGGATCTTAAATCCTACCAAGATACAGTAGCGACGTTCCGGACCCCCTCCCTCTTCGAGCGGTTCGAGTTTATCCGACAACTCGGAAACGTCTTCCTCATCCAACCCGAGATTCTCAAGTCGTACATCACAGAGGGTTACCTCGGTCGAATCGACGCCTCCCTCCTCCGACCGTACCTATGTCAACGAACTGACTGGGTACAGTTCGGGAGCAGGTTCTATGAAGAGGATGACACCCTCAGCGATCTCCCTTCTGACTCCAAGGATTCTGGGGCGGGGGGCGGGGGGAGCACGGTGGGGAACTTGAAGGATCGATTTGGGATGGGTAGGTTGAGCATGATGGTTCGGGATTTAGAGTCGTTGAGATTGAGCGGGGAGGGTGGCGGGATGAGCGTGATGATGGCCAACTTTCCCGTGGGGTTCTCCCCGAACTTTAACCTCTCGTCGAAGAGAAACGGTCGGAACAGTGATTCCTAGGAGGCGGTGAGGTTAGGCTCTTGTGAAGTGACCACAAAATTTTAAAATCAACTTCTGCGTGAGCGGTTAAAATTGACTCTAGTGTGTGCATCTTCTAAGCTTCTCATAGGTGAGACTTAATGAAACCCTTTAACACCCGGCCCTACCCCAAAAACCTGCCCAGAGTGAGTGTGACCCCTTTTTGACATCAGTCAGCAATCTCCCTCTACGGGTAAAGATGGCTCCTTGGAGTGGTACTACTTGTACGTAGCGAGTCCATATATGGGCCACTCGGCGTTGTGAATATCTCCCGAGACATGTTTAGCGTTCAATATTCACGCGAGAGATAATTTTTGAATGATAACCGATCCGTTCAGCAGTAACAGACTTATCGATCCATCGATCCTCGTTACGCAACGCTAACGACCTCTCGCCGACTGATGACCGACACCAGTAAACAGTCCTCCGCAATCTTATCCCGCGTGTCCTGGAAACTTCCAGTAGCCAGCAAAGCGGAGGGGATATACATCGACCTCCAGGATGGAAGGAAGCTAATCGACGCAGCTGGTACGATATCGATATCGTACCGTCCGCTATTTCGACAGTAATCCGGATTTTTGGGCTGTAGGTGGTGCATCCGTGGTTTGTATTGGTAACGGCCATCCAGCGGTGAAACAGGCGATCAAGGATCAGGTGGATAAATTGTCCTGTGAGCTTACCTAGAGTCGGCTCCTGAAGGCTTCTCACTCGAACAATGCCCCTTCAGACGTCTACAACATGCAACTGTCTAACGAGCCTGCCGAGGAACTAGCTCAGTTTCTCATAGATGAGAGCAAGGGTGTCTTCTCCTTGTGTGGTTTTGTCTGCGGAGGTAATTTTGGAGCGAGATCGGTTCCTGGAGCGTACTCCCGACACACTAATGGTTTAACAGGTTCTGAGGCCATGGAGGCCGTTATCAAGCTCGCTCGACAATACTGGTTGGAGAAGAAACAACCGCGGCGTAAGAACTTCATTGCTAGGCACCTTTCTTTCCACGGCAACACCGTTGCCACCCTTTCCCTCGCCCATCATGCTGCTCGGCGTGCCCCATACGAAGCCATCCTGGATCACGATAACTTCTTCCACGTATCTCCCGCCTACTACAAAAGGTTTGGCAAACAGGGGGAATCGGAGAAGGATTACGTCCAACGCCTGGTTAAAGAATTGGAGGACAAGATATTGGAATTGGGGCCGGAGACGGTTGTGGGTTTCGTCGCTGAAACGGTTGTCGGTGCCACCACTGGTGCCGTTCCTGCGCCAAATAGCTACTTCAAGGCCATGAGGGAAGTCTGTGAAAAGTACGACGTGCTCTTCATCCTCGATGAGGTCATGAGCGGCATGGGTCGTAGGTCCCTTCCGCCTCGCTGTACATCACTCGGCGAGCGACTCACATTGACCGTCTGGAAGGCATGGGTACGCTACATGCATGGGAGAGCTTCGGAGATAACGCACCTCCGGATATTCAAGCTGTTGCGAAAGGCCTAGGAGGGGGGTAAGTCATTTTCTTCCCTTCCTCCCACCCATGACCCAAGTTGATTTCATGCGTAGATATGCTACCATTGGTGCCATTTTGATGTCGAAGAAGGTCGCTGATGGTGTCCGAGATAAAGGAGGGTTTTGGAAGCATGGCCATACCTATCAGGTCGGTTTTTTCCCCCGAGTATCCCGCCTGTTTTTCCTCACGCGGCTTGTAGGCTCACCCGATAGCTTGTGCTGCATCCCTGGCCGTTCAAAAAGTCATCAAAACAGACGGACTGTTAGAACAATGTCGCGCTCGAGGAGAATATCTCTATTCTCTGTTGACGCAACGGTTACTGACACCTGACTCTATCACTGCACCAGTGACATTCGACATCCGAGGAGGAGGGTAAGATCTTCTCCCAATCAAATAAGGGTCCTTGGCTGAGTTGTTCTGCCACCTCGTCAGGTTGTTCTGGGGCATCGAATTCGACTTTGACTCACCAGAAGCAAAACTGTACGACTTTAAGGGCAAACAATTTGCCCTCTTGGTCCAGGAACGCTGCTTCTCGAATGGTCTCGTAATAATGGGCTTTGGTGGCTGTGCGAACTTGGAGGGGACAAGGGGCGACCACTGTCTGGTGTCTCCAGCCTATGTGGTGACAACCGAAGAACTGGATAAAATCGTGGACATATTTGTGCGAAGCGTGGAGGAAATTCTGACAGAGCATGCATCGTCATGGGATCACTACGTCTAATGTATACTGAGAGATATTATAATGTAGAAGACGGTCAGCGGCAGGCTCTCAAGTCGTGGCGACGCCATTTGTCTCATATTTTTAGGGTTTCGTGTAATTCATGCAACAGAGGCCGGCACGGGTAACCTGGGCCCTTCGTCTCGTGGACCATGGCACACAGCACCTGAAGGTGGGGTCCATTCGTGATTCTTCATATGCCCCCTTCAACTCTGCAAAAACCTCCGCAGATGATCCAGTGGTAGTGGAAGAACTGGAAAATGTTTTGAAGTGTGGGGACGTCCTGACGAACCACACTGTGGTGTAGTAATGTATTTGACACATGGGATAAATATATACGAACATTGACCATACCTCCACGAGAACCCCCAGGGTCAGACGAAATAACGTAGGCATGACAGTAGGCCAAGTGCGAGTGAACGATAAGCGCGCTGAAATGAAGTGGACTCAATAGCCGCCATCTTTGCTCGTAGGCGGTGATGATCAGACTTCGTATCTCTGCTTCGTGGCTCGCATTATGACATCTTGACCACGCTTACTCCGCTTTGGCGCATTTCCAACATGGTAGTCTCGCGTCAAGCTGGAGACTTCGTCTCCACTCAGACCGGGGTCCGGATCCACAGGTCCGCGTTTTTGGATCAAGGCAACCTGGGAGAGTGGGTGGTATCAGTCAGTGTCCCTAGGCCTGCGGTGTTTCCACTGGATGTACCTGGTCGAGGAAGATATGTGCTACGCAATTCCTAGGATCGATTGTGATCACACGATTAAAGTGGGCCTTGGCTTCTTCGAGAAGACTCTCGGGAGGTTTGTGGTCTCTCCGACTGCCCGGGTCCTGAGACATATACAAGCAGATCGATCCAGCGTAGGTGTGAAGGACGGGATTGTCCTGATATGGAAACGACGGAAGATACCTGGCAACAACACGTGAGAAGGGCGGGGCACCATAAAGTGAGGGCACACACAGTTCGATCTCGTCTAAGGCTTCCGTGTAACGACCATGCATGGTTAATACTTGCAAGACCTCATTCAACAATTCTTCTCGCTGCGGAAGTAATTGAGTCCGGACACGGGGTGATGGCGAGTAACTTACCCGAGTGGGGTCGTGGAGCATTAGCGAACGCAATTGCTCAACCTGACTGAGGAAAAAGGTGTCGTCTCTCTCCGGATCGTGTGCATTGAGCATGTGTATAGCCAGGGACCAAGATGCCTTCCAGTCGAACTCCTTGCACCTAAGCAAGATCCCAAATGCTTTCCTTGCCCGCTCAACATCCCCTAGACATAGAGAATGCATGCAGACGTCGTAAACCCGGCGGATGGTGACTTTCCTCGCGGAGTCTGCGCTCCTGAGGTTAAGCAGAGAGAATAGGAACTGGTGGTTTCGATCCGCAAGCGAGCCCATTGTGAGGTGGCTGGGTGGAGTGGCGGAAAGAGAGGTGAAGGAAGAACCACAACCCAGAAGGCAGGGCCTTTTAAGTGAAAACCAGAAGTACGCAGTACAATTGAAAGGTGACCGGTGACGTGTGACGCGCGACAGCCGATGACCGTGTCCGACTCCGAGCCACGATCTCGAAGGATCTCGATCACGCACCGTCCGCCATTTCCCTTGAGCCATGGACGACGATGTGTTTGGCACGTCTGTCTGGAGCACACCGTCCTATCCTCCTGTAACCGTCACGACTCAGCAGTCGGCATCGACGACCCTACCGCTACCCTCACAACCCTCGGACGATTTTGCGGACTCGCAGAATCAGTTCGATGACTTCGATAATTTTGAGGCCCCTGCAGAGACCGCCGACGGAGGGGGAATAGGTGGCGACGATTTTGGAGATTTTGGAGATTTCGGAGATGCGGGGATTGTGGAAGAGGGCACGGCAACTGATGGGTTTGGGTTCAAGCAGACACCGGCGCTGGCGCCGGCCTTTCCCCTTCAATTGGACCCGATGCCGGACAAGGGTGAGCTAAGAAGGCAAGTAGACGAGCTGCTCGGACCAGTGGTCGGGCATATCGACTGGAATCTTGTCACGGACGAACCGATACGGGAGAGGGAAGGGCCAGATCAGATATTGGTCACCCCAGAAAGGTGGGTTCTAATCGGTTCTATTTCCTGAGTACGAGCTAACCCAGTGGTAATTTTAGCAAGGAGGTTTTCCGGGCGTATATACCCGTCTCAACTCCCCAAATACAACCAGTAAACTGGATTCGATCCCGGACAAGAAGGCAACACTTAATATCACTCGGCATCCCAATCAACCTCGACGAGGTCCTCCCACGCACACTGGAGAAGATCCCTGCCCTACAGATCTCGACGCGTCCCAGCTCCGCTCCCCCAGGTCCCCGCCGGTCCCGGCCTGGTTCAGGGATTGGTAGTCGCGCAGGGAGCCCAGAGAAGAGGTCTCGAGGGGCTGTCACAAATGGGCTACGGTTGGGTCCTAAACCTCTTTTGGACAACGCGATTATTAGCGGTCTCTTGAACCTATCTCCAGGTACTTGTTGTCGACACGCACCCTGAATGTCAGCCTTAACCCGTTTATCAGAACAAATGTCGCTGTCACCGCTCGCAACACTTGAAGGGCACAGGGCAAACCTCAGGCTCCAGACTGCGAACGTATCAACACTGCTTACTTACCTCCTACAAACTCGAGATGCATTACAACAGGACTCTGAGATGTTCAACAGGCTGATCGGGGAGCTGATTCTGGAGGCGCAAAAGATGAAAACAACCAACAAAGGGGGGCCACCATCCAGGCGTGGGACTGGGGTTTGACGTTCAGTGCGCTTTTGTGCTCTCGCACCTGTATTACCAGTACCAACCGTCTAATACTGTATTTCTTTTCCCGCAACGGCGGTGACGAGCGAGCGAGGGAAACGACGGTGACAGCAAGAGCGGTCGCATGTGATCTTCAACTTTACTGGTATCCAGAATTTGGTTCGACACCGTTCCCTCCCCGGAACCTACGGTGGCACGCCACGCAGCTCCTCTTATCCCGCAAAGCTGCAAGAAGCCCCAGCGTACAATGGTGCACTAGAAACCGGAGAAAGGAAACAGACCTTCCTGACCAAACATTAGACTTTGCAGGCAGCGGGGAGCGAAGGGGTGGACCAAGCCCAGGTTATCCGGTTGCCACGAACGCGCCTCCATTGCCTCCGTTGGCCAGCAGAGCTACTTGCTCAATCTCGATCCACCAACCCCAAAGGCTCCATAATTCATATGCCGTGTAGACCTACAGGGACCATCGCAACAGTACTGATGGCCAAGGCGCATCGGGAAGGGTTTGAAATCTTCGACAGGGTTGTATTCTTTCTCGGCAGGCTCCTCCTTGTAAAGCACCTAGACCCGTGCATTTTCCAAAGAGATGTTTAAATCTGCTCCAGATGGGTAAAGTAACTGTCCAGAAGCGGAGATGGGTTGGGTAACAGCCAGCCTGCAATTTATTATTGAATAATGCCAGATATCGTACCTGGAGTGTGCGGGATAATTACACACGTACAGATTTGCTGGAAGGTTTGCGCTGATAAAGACCTACAAGATATTAGAGGGAAGAGCCCAAGGCACGTGAGTCCCAATTAGACTCCAGCCGAACGGCCACAATGGGCTCGGAAGAAGGTCTGAAATCAGTCAAGGTCGAGCTGCCTCCTGCAACGCAGACTGCGCATCCCGGGAAGGCGTATAGGTTTGCTCACCGCCATCGTACAATTGCCGTGAGTGTGTTCATCGGAGTCGCGCTGTGGTTTGTGCACAAGCATCACACGCCGTTTACTCCCGAATCCTGGGTGAAAGGCCACCCAGACCTCCTCGGATACGACAAATCTGGTTCGCTTACCGGCAAAGAAGTTGAAGAATTATTCCTGTAGTTTTCCCCGTGATTCTCTCCCCTACCTCTCTGATCTGCCTCCATTTCGGCTTCATAGAACCATACCAGATGCTTCAAGTGCTATCGCGTTTTCCAGGGAGTATGCTGCCAAGCCGCATCTGGCCGGGTCCAAGACGGACTACGACACCGCTGTCGGCATTCTCAAGGCTACTCAAAAGCACCTCGGAATCGTACCACCCGAACAAACCCCCGTCTACCCTGCGGGAACTCCCGGATCTCGTAATGCTACACTTAATATCCCCTTTGCCAACAAGCCGTTCGCATGGATTGACAAGTATTTCCCTGTCTTGAACACCCCCCTCGATCGTCACCTCGAGATCCTCGACGGGGACGGCAACGTGGCGTGGAAAGCAAACCTCGAGGAGCTCGTGGACCAAACTGACGAAGACGCTCACAAGTACTTCGATGCTGTTCCTACCTGGCACGGTTTCAGCAAGGATGGAAACGTGACAGGCCAACTCGTCTATGCTGGTTATGGTACCAAGCAGGAATACGATGATCTTGTTGCCGCTGGGACCAACTTCACAGGAAAGATCGTCATTGCTAGATACGGAAGGAACTTCCGCGGCCTCAAGGTTGACGTTACCGCTTCATTACCGGACATCCTGCTAACGAAATCCGTCCGCCTTCAGGTCAAGGGCGCTCAAGAACTCGGCGCTGCTGGCGTGTTGATATATTCAGATTTGCGGGGCGATGGAAGTGTCACCGCTGAAAACGGCTATAAGGCGTGAGTGGGCTATCCTGTACACGTAAACCGACCGTCCGTTCTGACCGTAAGCTCTCACTCCCAGCTATCCGCACGGCCCTGCTCGTAATCCACACTCCGTCCAGCGTGGATCGGTGCAATTCCTCTCCATGTATCCAGGAGATCCCACAACCCCCGGATTCCCGGCGTATGAGGACGCGAATCGAACGCTTGGAGAGAATATACCCTCTATTCCCAGTTTACCGATTTCTTGGACCAACGCACAGGTATTGCTTAAGGAAATCCAAGGAGGCGGGGCCGGCAGAACAGTTAGGCTCATTAACCATGGTACCCCATTATTCTATCCATATCCTTTCAATCCTTGAGTGCTGAGTGTTGGCAGTTGATCAGAAGGTTACACCTATCTGGAACACGATGGCTTACATCCCTGGTCATGTCAAGGACGAAGTTGTCGTTATCGGTAATCACCGCGATGGTATGTTGATCCACTGTTCGACCGTAGGCGGTTTCTGACGAAATGCAGCTTGGGTATGCCCACATTCTGTGATCCGTGGAGGGCGCAATTAATTCGGAGTGTGCAGGTTCTGGGAGCCTCCGATCCCATATCCGGAACCGTCTCCTTGAACGAGGTCGTGCGTGGCCTTGGTGCTCTTTACGAGAAGGGCTGGAGACCTCACCGTACTATCTTGATTGCCAGCTGGGACGCTGAAGAAGTATGTTTGTTATTTTCCCCTGTAAGAGCAATTCAGCATTGAGCGCCTACAGTATGGTCTCGTCGGGAGCACAGAATGGGGCGAGGATTTCGCCGATTGGATCCAGGAGCACGTTGTCGCTTACCTTAACCTCGGTAAACGTCCTTCCCCCTCGCTCACAACATGTCGCTGAACGAACAGTAAAGATGCCTCGGTTTCTGGATCCAGGTACAAGATGGGCGCTTCACCTTCATTTGCTCACCTCGTTTGGGAGACTGCAAAGTTGGTCTCACATCCCACGGTTGCCGGCAGCACGCTTTGGGATGCGCGGAACGACCGGGGCAAGCTTTACGGAAACTTGTCCGAAGAAGCTATCGTCCAATTAAACGCTGAGATGGATGCCGGAATCACTGACAATGAACTCTCAAGCATCAGACCGTTGGGTTCGGGCAGTGATTTTACAGTTTTCCTACAGAGGATCGGAGTGCGCTTATCGGACAACTCGTTCATCTTGGGGACGACTGACTTATATCCCTAGATCGCCAGCCTAGCCTTCGGGTTTGGTTCAACGCTGTCAGATGCCGTTTATCACTACCACTCGATATTTGATTCGGAACGTTGGATGGAGATATACGGAGACCCAAATTTTGCCAAACACGTATGCCATTCTTCGCCGAAATGTGCATCGTTGTCAACTGCTATTCTCAGGTCGCTGTTGCGCAACATCTCGGCCTGCAAACCCTGCGCCTTGCTGATTCGTGGGTTCTACCTATCAACACAACCCACTACTCGATTGAGCTCGAGTCGTACTTGGACAAGCCAGTCTCTGTTTGATTCACGTCACTCCCACTCCCTCATACTTTTTCTCAGGGTCGAAGATCTCGCTGAGAAGAGTTCTATCAAATCGCAAGTTGATTTCCATAAACTTCGTCGCTCCCTCTCGGAATTGCGAGAGGCCAGCTTGGGGCTTGACAAAGAGAAAGTTCACGCTTACTGGCAGCTAAAAAAGGCCATCTGGAAGCTCCAGCATCGTCGTGTCATCCGCCACAAGCTTCGCAAGGCTTATTGCAAGGTTCGGCGTTGGTTTGGGAAGACGTGTCATACAAAACACGGACACAGACACAAGCACGAGCACAAACATGAAATCACCTCTCCTGTTCCCCCAAATCTGGTACGAGGCGATGAGCACGTGAAATTCAGACCGAGGATCGGTCACCTCCTTGGATGGGTCGAGGAACAAGGAGAGCAGACAGATGAACATCACGGATCGCACCGCCACTCTGGACTCAAACTGGTACTCGGCCGCTGTCGCCACGGTCGTAAGGAGGTCATCCGTGCAGCAAAGCATGTCCGCGACGTTAACAAACGCCTGTCTAAGTTTGAGCAAGGTTTCATCTCAGAGGGTGGCATCAAGGATAGAGAGTGGTACCGCCATCTTGGTGTTGCACCTGGGAAGTGGCTGGGTGCGTGGTGGTTTCATGTCTATGTTTGGCGCCTCTGATGATTTATTCTCAGGTTACGGCGCTACAACTTTCCCTGCTCTGACGGAATCTATCACGATTGAGAACAACGCAACCCAAGCTGAATACGAGGTCAAGAGATTGGAGGCTCTTGTTGATGGTATTATAAAGAGGATCGGCCATTGAACAAAATTTTTTTGAAACATTTCCTTTGTACATCCCCCTTTGCGTCGGTTTCACCGTGAACACGCCCGTTGCCACCGTCGACGCTATGCAGGCGTGCGTTGTCCTCCCTTCGATTCGACGGAAGAAACAAAGTGGCCCATGTTCCAAGTGGCATGAACAAGGAGTTCCTCACCCTCGAATGGATGTTAGTTACCCCAACCACTCGATATTTTATTCTCTCCGGTGCGACCTGGATCCGGGGCGTGGGAGGGGAACCAAAATAGGACAACACGGCTGTTCACGTGATAACTTACAAGTGGTCCAGCGCCCAGCCACTCGCCTTCTCCTAAAATCCACCATCTCCATCTCCAAACCCATTCCCCTACACAAACCTCTCCTCAATTGCCCACTTTTGCATACATTCACCGCCTAACTTCATGCCTCTCGTTCGATCTCAAGGAGACGAATTCCGTCACATAGAGCCTGACGTTCACTCGACCTCCATTGAAAGGTGGCGCGTGAGCACCTCCTACTCGCAACGCTCGTCCGACTTGCGTTCTTCATTAAAGCCTACATCGTGGAATCCTCATTCCTCAAGTAAAAGTGCCTCGTGGACGACAGCCACACACCGTGCCGTCCGGTTGGAGAGTGTACAAGAAGACGAGGAGGACGATGACTGCCCCACCTACCAGCCCGGAACCCCCCAGACCCCGATGGAAGTGAGTGATTCTTTGTATGGTCAATGCCTGGTGCTTATTATGTATGCTCCAGGATCATATAGATGGAGCGAACACAGGCGCATATACCTGTCCTGCGTCGCCACCGGCTGACGGTCTTGATGAGGCGCATTCCATGATCCTCAATAGTCCCACACACGATTTGGCAAACCCGTTCCCCTTTACTTTTGGAGATTCCGAGGCAAGCCATTCCTTCTTCGCCTTTACTATTCCTAACCATTTGCCGCTTTAGAATATCCTCTACCGATGTCGCCGTGATCCACGAAACATCGTCCTCGATTCCGTTCAACCAGAAATCGCTCCCCATATCGTCATAACACCTCCAGAGTTTGATTGGGCGGATTTCTCAACGATGCAGGAAAATGCTACACCCTCACAACAGTATCCCGGATACTACCTCTGCGTCCCCGAATCGCGCGCTACATCATTACTTGCCACCATTCCAACAGAGAGGATCGGCCAGGAAGTTCAAGCGGGGACATTCATTGTCGATTCGAAGAGACCAGAGAATGGCACGCTACCCGGTGGTTCACCCTTCGCTAACGGTGCGCAACCAATGAGGGTGTTCAGCCCTTCGTTGTTCACGGGAATGGTATGTTGAGTGTTTTTGCTCCTGTCAATCCCACACTTGTGCTGACCGTACTTTTCCAAGATTGAGGCCACGTCACAGGAGCGAGAGCGAGGACCCCACCTGCTGCGCCCCCTGTACAAGCGACTGTTCTCAACCTGCGTAAGTCTCCTTGGCAACTCGTGCCCAGCGTCAGCTGATTATCCTCGCTTTCAATGCAGGCTGCTGTTGCGAGCGACGTTGCTCTTAGTTTGCACTCTCGTTGCTCATCGTCAACTGCGATGCCCGAGCCTTTCCCCCACCTGGAGATGTTGATCACCTGGAGTGACCCCGCGCTGCCCCTCCTCTCGTGTTTCCGTCGGTTCCCCGGAACCCTTATCATAGACTCGGTCACCCCCTTTACCGTCCCCCACATTGTTATCACCGAACCTCCGATCTGGGATTACAACCCTTATGTGAACATGCACAACAGCACGCAAACCCCTCAAGATGCTGGATGGGGACAATCTCTGGTTATCCCCAGCCCCGTCGTAGACTTTATCAACCTCCCTGAGGATGCACCTCTTGGGTTTGGGGAATCGACATCCGGATGTAGCATCATTGTTCAGTATGCGCAATCAGAAGGGGAGGGTGATATGTGGGAACCGGAGAGTCCTTCCGAGGGCTCTGTTGTGGGGTCACCTGCATCGACCGCGCTCCAGACTCCAGGCCTGCTGACGCCAATTGACGAAGAAGAGGAGTTTGAATTGTTGATGTTCGCCTCCTCACCCCCGCAGGACTCCCACCTCTCTCCCGTTAGACATGACATACCGCCGGAAGGCGCCCCAAAAGACACTGAGGTATTCTGTGAAGACGAAGATGACGACCTCCCTCCGCTGGATAGCTGGTATCAAGACATCGCGGTTCGCTCCGGTTATGTTTTACCAACATGATCCCTCCCTATGGCAGGCCTCCTTGCGACACCTCCACTTCCGGACTACTTCTGAGCCCCCATTTTAATGTGGGGTATCAGCCATTCCCAGCACTTGCACTACAGCATACCCATGGCTCTAGACCCTATAGACCTCCAGAACGCTTTTCGCACGTGCATATTCATCCATATCCTAGGTTATGTACCTGATGGCGCCAATCCATCGTCATTAATATTGCTTTGCACCTTGCTCTCGTTGTTTGTTGGTCGTTTCTGTTTTTACTCTAGCAGATCTCCTACCATATCTTTGTTTATCATGTTCTATGTTATCGTAGCTTGTGTTTATCGTGCAATAACAAATCGCAGTCCCTACTCAACAATGTCATCACGTGCTTGCTGCCTTCCCTTTACTGTACCACAACTTTCCTTCCTTATTCCTTCAATCTTACTCCCGGCTGAGCCGCATTTCCCTCTTATTTTTCGCCATGGACCACAGCACCCTCGTCTTCGACACCTTCAACGTTGACCTCGTCGTCAAGGTCCTTGCCAACACGGCGTTCAGCCCGTTTTTCACGGGGATGATCCCAATATTCTACTATTTTCACGCAGGAACCCTCGAGGACGACATCGTGGTCAGTTCGTTCTGTTACTTCTTGCTGGTCTCCTCGTTCTGTGCGTCTACCGTTTTATCTGTCCCACGTTGGATCCGCGTGTGTGTTCAACAATCGGAACATAGGGTTCATCAAGTGGTGTTCGCTGTTGTATCGGAACCATGAGAACTTTTTCTTTGGGAGTCCACCACTGGATTGGAGTGAACAGGTCGTTGTCATTACCGGTGGTTCGTCAGCTGTCTGTTTGCCTTGATATCATACCACAACGAGCCCGCGTTATTTTACAGGCGCATCTGGAGTCGGGGAGCTCTTGGCCAATACTCTTGCCGTACGTAACGTGACGGTCGTCGTTCTGGACGTCGAGCCTATTGTCACGGAAAACTGTGAGAGGAATCTGGCCAATTGGACCAGAGGTGCCTAAGAGAATATCCACAGATAACATTTCCTACTACGAATGTGATGTATCCGATTGGGAACAAGTCAAAAAGGTCGCAGAGGTCGTGATACAAGAGGTGCGACCATTGTACTACTTCGCGGTTCACTTTTTGATGACCAGCAGGTCGGACAACCCACCATTCTTGTGAACAACGCCGGCGTCGTCCAGGGCAAGCTACTGTTGGACCTAGACCCGAAGGACGTCAAGCAGTCAGTACGAAACACCAACTATTAGTGGTATTTTCTCACACCGCCCATAGGACATTCAACGTAAATACCTTGGCTAGCTTCTGGACTCTGAAGGCGTTCCTGCCAGGTATGATCGAGGAGAAGAAAGGACACATCGTATGTCGGAACGGCGGATCGAGGGTGATGCGAAATGAACTGAACTGGACTGGACTGTAAACTAGGTGACTGTCAGCTCGGTGCTTGGAATGTTGGGAGTTCCGCAGCTTGGTGAGTAACTAATCGGCCCCCTTGTCCAACTTGTTCCTGACGCCACCCCGATGCAGCCGACTACTGTGCTTCCAAGGCAGCTCTGATTTCGTTGCACGAGACTCTTCGCTATGAACTCGATTCGAGGTAATACCCCTATTCCCTCCAATTGAGCAGAATCCCACTCAAGCGCTTCTCAGGTACAAGTGCCCAAATATCAGAACGACTCTTGTGCTCCCTGGGCACGTGCAGACACCCATGTTTTCGACCGTTACACACCCTATGTCACGCCTGTATCAGTTTTTCTTCCCGTCGCTGCAGCCACTGGAGGTTGTGAAGAACATCATCGCGTCTCTGGACGACCGACACAGCAAGACGATCTACCTTCCGCTTTATGCCACCCTCTCCCCATTGTCGCCGCTCGCGCCGAGTTTTGTTCGGGACCTTGTGCAATGGGTAAGTGTTTCAGACTACTCGAGCTTTCAGAAGCGGAGTTCTCTGATACGGTTGGGCTTGGAAAATAGATGGTAGGCGCTGATTACTCGATGCGGGAGTTCAAAACGGACAGCGGGGAAAAAGTGGGTGAACAGAGTGCGGGGTCGGAAAAGTAAGGTACAGGTGCAAGTAATTCAACCCTGTGGCGGTATTTGTGGGTGCTCTGGCGTTGCTCCGGGGATGCAATTACAGTACCAAGATGAGAGACGTGAAGAGATAAATAGGCTGGGACAGGGTGCAAGTCGTTCGATCGGTGGGTTGCGATCTACGGCTGTGCCAGCGCTGATCGTAATCGCATTCCACCCTCGGCTTGGTGCCTGCTCACTGCAAATTGACCCCAGGGCTGATAGTTCGCTGTCATATCCACTATCAGATTTTGATCCCGGTGGGGCCCCGTATGAGGATACTATTATACCCATCCACGGTGGCGATTGTTTCCTGTGCCCCTCGTATTCCCTCTCCTCGGGCAAAACCCACGTCCTCCCTGAAGGCTGTGCCTTCCGTTCCTTGACTTGCCCTGCTGTGCCCAATTATCGACTGGTTCAACTTACGACGACGACTACGAGCCCCGCGCGACGAGATACCCAACTGATAGCCCTGTTCATCGATCTCAAGTTTAAAGACAAACTCCTCTACCCCTCGCTGAGATGAACTCCGACCCACTGAGTCTGTTCAATTATGTTTCTGGAGCAAACGTTTTCGCCACCACGACCTCTCTTTCGCCGAATGGGAACCTGAAGATTTTGGAAGTCCACTTTTTTGATAGGGAACGGATGGGTATTTTGGCAAGTTTCCGCATCGAGGCGTTGGTTTTGTTCGTCGTGGCTCATGGGTGCCGAATTGCCAGGTTCTCGTTATTACCTCTGCACTTTCCTTAATTGCCGCCTCCGGCTTGCTGCTCGCCATTGCTGTTCGTATTTTAATATTACGTGCAATTGGTCACTGAGGCATTCACGGACATCTATCGTCATAACAGTCTTCGTGGTGGAACACCCGAAAATCAAGAGATCCTCATCTGTTCGTCCGCACCGGGGTTGCTCCGTACTTTGTCTCAATGCTTATCTGCGACGTCTTTCAATGTGAGCAGCAAACTAAATTTGTATCAGTCGCAAGGGGAGTCGCTCAGCGTGGTTGGTCCCAATAACAGCTGTTGGATCTATCATGAACGCACGGTGGGTTCAAAGTTCAAGCGTGTACGTTGGCGCGTTCTGTACTTCGCAAGGTTAGTATTCTATCTCTTGCAAGTGACGCCCCGCTGAGTTGGAAACGGATTTTTTGCAGCCGTTTTGAAGCACATCGCAGACATCGGAGTGGCGATCTGGTACGTCATAGCTAGGCCTGGACTGATGAAAAGCGACCGCTCACTAACTCGAGGGGCTTTCGTCATGCGAATAGGGCGTTGGTAAGTGCACCCCCGTTAATTCCTGCCCTTTCCGTTCGGAGACTGACGCCCGGTAATTCTTTTCATCCCCGGCGGAAGGTGATTGCATTTCACACCTTTTTTCTGCTCTTCTTTGGCATCACGATACCGAGGTGGGCTTCGTTGACCGCACTGGTTAGCGCAAACGCTATCATCATTCTCTTGGTTTCTCTTGGGCCGACCGTTCTCGACTCGAAGACCAGGGGACCGTTCTGTACGATGGTTCCCTCATTTGTCGCCCACGTTGAGCGATATCTGACTGACTCTTTAAGACGGAATCTCCGGTTATTGGTGTTGGATCACGGGCGAGTACAAGACTGAGCGGATCACGTGAGTTCCTCTCGCGGAACTGCGTTGCAGGGTATTTGATAACGCTTATCTGCCTTGCTCTCTCCGACCGGCAGGATGGCTTACATGATCGTGAGTAAATTCATATTCTGTCGTTAGAGAGAGGGAGAGAACGGGGGCCTGGACCTGAGCTGAGACACACCGTTGCCCACCCTAGATGTTCCTCTCGGCAATCCTGAGTTTCATCCTTTACACCCTCGTTTTCCTTCGAATGCGTGGGAATGTCGTGGTCAACGGATTGTACATCCGTTTTAGATTGGCCAAGAACGAGGACCGGAGAGAGAGGCTGTTTGCCCAAAGTTACGCTCTTAAGATAGCAAGGAAAATGCTTTTGTACGTGTGCAGTCCCCGCGAGTGGACTTCATTTAGCTGATCTCGAGAGTCTAGGTACCCGGTACGGACGCGCGGCAGTTACATTATGGGAGTCAGGACAGATTGGGCTCAATCAATCTGGGAATGTACAGGTTGCCTACACGGTCGTTATTCTCCCTATCGCAGTTGCACGCTTTTGCGAGTGGTCCGAACGAAGTGTTCCATTTGCCGCTACGATCTTCTCGTGAGTGTCCTTTATCGGCATTACTTAACTTTACCCGCAGTACCATCATTGACTTGTCTTTGATGGTGTGGGATCCTGGAACCACAGGGATGTCGTCTTCCTGTTATCAGGTGAGGGGATTGATTCGATCACGCCACCAGGCATGACTTATGCTGATGGGGTTCATTCGCACGGCGGTTTTGGCAGGGGTGATTAACGTTATTCTCTTCTGCGCGACACACCGCGTCCTACCTGCCCAATGGGTCGCTCCAGACTGGCGAAGCCTGTTCAGGCTGTCAGGCTTTACGGAATCTAAACCAAGCCAAGACAGGATGAAATCTTTTGCCTGCAGGGGAACTGGGAGAAAAAATTTGGAGAAGGGGTGCCTGGAGGAAGACGAGGAGCCGATGTCGCTACGGCCACAACTCGATCCGTTAGATGCTCCTCAAAAGTCGCAGATGCGGATCAAGATCGACAATCATATTGACATCGCTTTGCAGTCCGGAAGGAATCGGGACAGCATGTCGAATGCCGACCGGACCACCGTGCCGATTTCGCAACTCGCGGCCCTGCAACGGCCTCTCCCCGCTCTGGTTAGGGAGAAGAGGAAGAGCACGATGTCCGAAGTGACGATGGTAATTGGGGGGGAGCGGTGGGAGATTTAGGGTTTATTGATTGTTTTGGGACAGTCTTACACGGTCGTGGGATGCAGCGTGTATGATCTATTGGGCTTTGTGTGTATCAGTATTTTCTGCGTGTGTGTAAGTAGCTGGGTGTATAGACACTAGTGCCATTCCCGTAAAGGCCGCATTCAGTTTGGCGTAACGAGCGATTGAGATGACGATATGACGGCAGCTCTTTGCTAACCCAAATAATATTCTAAGTTTGCCCCGCCCCGGCAGATGTACATATACCCTCCTCCGTCCTCTATCTTCCCCACCCCCTCCCTTCGCACCTCCTCGTCCCTTCGCCGGGGATATGCAAGTCACCGTCTCCTTCCTCCCAGTGAAACTCTCCCTGGTACGCATCCCCAGGGCGAGGCTTCACAAGTTTTATCACCCCCTCCTCCGTCAAATCCTCAGCCCAAAACACACTTTCCTCAACGTAACATGCAACGAGCTCGAGCTCAGCATCCTCGCCGAGAGTCAAGCCCTCGAGGACTTTGAGTCCGTCGCGGAGAACGACAGAAAAAAGAAATCTCGTTCCCCATCCAGGGACTCTGATTCATCCCAGGACTTGGGTTCTCCCTCCCCGCCGATCCTCGAGGATTGGGACTGTGTCCAAGTTTGTCGCGAATCCTGGAATGTTTTGCAGATTGACTCCCACTCAGATGGCATCGGTGAGTGCCTTCCTTCCCCCATTCATGAATATACTCACCCCCGGCAGATAAATCTGGCGCTAGAGTCCACGAACTCTCCGCACCCCTTGCCGAAGCCGGAATTTCCATCTTGTACCTCTCTTCCTATCTATGTGACTTCATCCTCGTAAGCCCTCGATGCACCAGCCTCCTGGAATCTTTCTTTTACTGACCCAGCACGCCAGGTAAAATCGACCAGAGTCCGGGAGGTTGTCAACCTTATGGTTGATGCAGGATTCGACCTTTACCCGCCCACCGACGGTCGGTTGACATCGTCTTCTCCCCTATCGACCCCAGCATCACCAGAAGACGACACCCCATCCGTCTTTGACCTCGATCTCCAGTCCTCTGCCACCAGTACGGTGATCACACGTTCACGCACCAGTTCTAGGCACCACTCGCCCAAGGTGACAGAGTTCGAGTCCCCCACAGGTCCCGGCCGGCGTTCCTCATCCTGTGTCACCTCCGCAACCTCCGAGGACACGGAGGTCACCATCCTCGACCCTGACTTGACATGCGTGGGATTGTCTGAGGACAGTGCGGACGTTTGGACCCTGAAAATTGTCAAATTGGTCGCTTTTCCGGATCTCATCCTCAACAGGAGCCGTCCCTCATCTCGTAAAAATTCCGTTGGGAAAGACCCCGCATCGACCGTCCAGCCAATGGGCATCCCCACTCCTGATTGCAGCGAAGACGAGGCTGACGACAAACCCGCGTTGAAGAAAAACAATGCCTCCGCCAGCTCATGTGTAAACCCCGTGACATCCAAAACACCGGCGCGCAAGTCGCCTTCGTCCTCACCCAGGGATGGTGTCTCGTTCTTTAGTTTCACCCGGACCGAAGAGGGCTCGTCGTTGACGACAGATGTATCAACCGTATCCTCCTTGTTCCCTCCGAATGAGAGATACATGCTCATCTGCACCGGTGACCTCTCGGAAGGTGAAGAGGACCAGGATCGTGATGACCCTTCTCCTCAGCTCACTGGTCCGTTGAAGTGCTTGCAAATCGACCTTCGTAAATTCGGACTCGGTACGGCTTTTCACCACCTAGCACCTCCTTGTTCTTTTGTTGACGCTATAATATAGAGAAGCATGGTCTGGTTAACCGCTACTCGCGGGTCTTGGAAGAAAACGGGATAAACCATATGTATTCGTCCACCTTCAAAACCGCCAACCTCCTGGTACGATCTTCCCTCGTCTGATATAATGGGTTATGTGATTGATCATGCGACCACCCAATTCAGGTCGAAAAGGTTCACGCTCGGCGTGCACAGGAGCTGCTCGGAATGTGCTAGGTTCTCCACCCTCGCGCGTGGATTTTTTGTATTGTACTTATGCATACCATCCTTCCCTTTCCCATAGCACGTACATCACATATAGGCACGCGATCCTCCCAATTTATGGTTCAGGACTATGATTATGATATACCATTTGCTTACATACATATTTTGTTATTCCCACCGTCCTTATAACTTTTCCTTTAGGGTTTGGGTCGCTCTTGCGCTCGCACGTACAATGTTTGTTTTTGTATCTTTTATCACCACAAGTCCTGCCCCTTGTACAGTACGTACTATATGCGTGGGCTCTCTGGAATCGTATACCTGCCGTTTCGTTATTTCGGGATAACGGCTCTCATCGTTTCCGGAAGACCGAGCCTCAGTTCTGGGAATAGACAATTCCGATCAAACTCTGCATGCCGGAAGCCATGTCCGAATCCACCACCCCTCCGGACCAACCCCAGCCTGAGCCTGCGCCTCCACCCACGGGATCTGGTCTGGAATCCAGACAAGATCTTTTGTCCAGGGCGCAAGCCTTCTTGACCTCACCACAGATCAGGGACCAGGACGACGCGGCCAAACGAAAGTTCTTGACCGAAAAGGGTCTCACACCCGCAGAGGTGGATCATTTGTTACAGGGAATCGTGAGTGTGTGGGCCCCAACAACCCCACGTAGGTTTAGAGTACTGATACCGTTGGTTCTCCTTACCGTTGCAGCCGTATATGATACCCAATGTTCCCCCACGATCGTACCCTCAACCGCCGCCATCGAATTTGCCTACCCTACTCGCGGGCGTGCTCAGGATTTTTACATGGCTAGCCGGCGGATCCGCTACGCTGGTCCTAATATACTTCGTATGTGAAAATATTCTCTCCAGCGGTCAACTCTAACCCGCAAAATGTGTTGTGACGTAGAGATACCTCCTCCCCCGACTCATCGCGTCCTTGCAAGCGCGAAAATCGCTCCAAAGTCATCAACTTGGCTTAGTCGAGCGGTTACACACCTCAGTCCAATCCCTGAGGGTCACGCAGGAAGAGATTTTTGCCGTGCTACCTACTGCGAAACCCATGGGCTTGCGTGAGGATGCCACGTTCTCCGGGTGTCTCACCCTCGAAGGACTCGGTGCAAAGGTCGAAACTGAGAATATTGATATTGACACTGTCCCTCATTTTACGGTGTTGAGGTGCGCTTTGGCGTCTGGCAAACTGGAGAAACAGCCTACGACCGAGGAACTTTTCAAGAGCATCGAGGAGCACCTTCCACGGGTCAGCCTTGCCAGCAACGCGGAGCTTCAGGTTGGTTCCTTATAATTGTTTTCGCGATCTCCATTGGTCCTCAGCCACCCCTCATGCCATTGTAGAATCAACTATGGGAAACTTTGAACAATCACCCTTCATATTTCCGACCTTCATCAGCGGACACACCCGACTGGGCATACATTCCACCCGACCCCGCTCCACCCACTCAATACCTCACCTCGCTCGATTCCTTATCCAAATCTCTCCCTCCCAATGCCGAACCATTCTCCGCGAAAGAAACCGTCGCTGGCGGTACGAAGCAGAGCTGGAAGCCCAAGTATCAGCATATGCTCCAGACGCTAACGGACCTTACGGGATACCTGACGACGCAAACTTACATCCTTCCCTCTGGCGGTTTCTCCGGGTATGGCGTAACAGGCTATACGACGAGTTCGACTATGGCTACCCCTCAACAGGAGGAACTTAGGAAAGAGATCAGGGCCTTGAAAGGTCTCGCTTTGAGCAGGTAGAGTTCTTCTATTGTGTTGTGAAGCATCGGGTGTGTTGAACCGTTTGGTGTAGGCGTACTTTTACCATCCCAAAGGTTTCATCCGTCACGAACATACGTCAGCAATGATATGCGATACGTTTTGACAGTCAACTGGTAAAACGTTTCCTGAATGCGAACTACCTGAAGATCTGGTTGCAACCACTACAAACGTCGGCCCCTGCACACATCCGGCTGCATCTCGAGCATACAAATGACCTTCCACAAGAACAGATGTTTCCATGTGGCGCTCATTCGATCGTAACTTCGGTTCCATAATCGAGACCAAAACCAGGGCGGAGATCCACACCAGTTTAACCGCACCTAATGATTACATTCCCGAGTCTCAGTCAACAGAAGAACCTGGTACTCGTCCATGGGGACCGACAACTCTCTGCCAAATCTGCTTCCGACACGTAACATTCTCACGGGGGTTCGTCGCGGGAATATTGATTAAACCTACAGAACACGCGCTCGGCTCGAGGTCAGGGCACACTCCACAGCAGAATAATGCGCACTCGTGGGTGTCCATTGGGTTTTGTAGATAATTTGTGTCAAATGGCACAGATTCCAGGAACTTGAGATCATCCGCTACCCCAGAGAGAGGCAAGACACCCTCAGACGGTCGGCCCACTACCTCCAGGAACGAATATTTTCCATTCGTTCTGTGTCTCTATTGAGTATCGGGTACGGCCTGGGTGCATCATTCGAAGTCCTTGGGTTCTCTGCGAGCGACCCAATTTCACATGTGGGGACGCTTGCAAACTGAGCCAGCGAACGTTTCTGGCCTCGTTGCCGCTGCTCCTGAGATGAATATATTCTGGTGATGTAGAGTTTCATGTATGGGTACAGGCGAGCTGCTTTCGAGGTGGCTCGCCAAAGAACTGGACGCCTTTCGCGCAAATCACCTGCCAAGTACTGTGGTAATTTGATAAATGCGGCAAAATTCATGAGACCTGGAAAAAATAACTCGGCAAGGGGTTTGGAAATTTCTTTCCGGCGGATCTCTCCTGTGGATAAGGAGACGGTCTGTCAGGTTGGATTTTTCACAAGTACATAGATTGCGTGAGGTCGGCTTTTCGTTGAGATCGGTTGTCGCAAAGTAAGTAGTGGAGGTTAAGTGTCCCGCACCACAGGGCAAATAGATCTAATATTATCTAGAGCGAGTAATATCCGAACGAGGGGAAAAGCTCATGGAATGATTGAGTGTATGATATAAGAGCATGGAAGTACCTGTCGAGAAACAGAATGCAAGGACTGATGATAAACATTATGGTGCAGTCACGGGGGATAGTCGAAAGGGTCGTACTCGGTGTATGTATGTATGAAGCACCAATGGTCTCCGTTGTGGTCTCCAAGGGAACCCGCGTATATGGTGTCGGAGATCATCCACTTCTGGGAAGCAGCAACGACCAGGGTCTGTGCTGTGACGGTGATCAGGGAAATGCAAAGGATAAGAGTCTGTTGAGCGAATGGATAAGTTATGGGAGAATGATCAGAAGTTTTAACATTGCCCGAGGAGACTATTCCTGTAATAGGCCTCAGTAATCCGGCGAGCACCTCAAAGCGAAGGATCTACCTCGGCATCGTTTGGTGATAGTCGTCCACCCACGTGGTAAGGTTGGGGTTAGAATACGCTTCAATGTACTGGTTGATGTAAGCCTGAGTAGGGAAGTCCGGCGGTTCGCAACCGATATTCTCCTCGCCTTTAGGTTGATAGACACGTATGTAGTCAACCTTCATGTGCACAGGGAACGGTAGGTGCTCGAGGTCAACGTCACCAAAGCTTTTGGACATTCCCAAGTTAACGATAATATACTGGAACGGGTGTTCAATATAGGATCGCGGCGCGTCACTCGAATGGAACATACCATCGGTTCTTGCGAGATAGGCCGAGCAGAAATCTCCACCAGCGGATCCGATCCCATACCAGCCGCTAGCATGGTCCACGCTAGTTTGCTGTCGGATACCCAAGATATGTACTGAGGATCGTATAAGAAACGGCTGAGATTTTTCCATAGGCTAGGTTTGCGCACGCACGGCATTGTCGAACCCAGGCTTGTACTCAAAACCATACACTGAGAAACACCCAGTACTGCCTTCGTAGCAATTCTGATTCGTTTGCGTGATGACGGAGGTGGACTGTTGTGTCATGGCGCCGACGAATGTGCTGAGATAAGACACAGCAGGATCTGCAATGTGCATGTTATCCGTTGTGTTCTCCCAGATCTGTTGGTGATTGAATGGCTGAACGAACGTGAGTGAGCTCAGAGGGTAAGAGTTCAAAAGCACCCACAGCCCATTGCGCGGATTGCGAGACTTGTCCCACCATTGGCCGACCAGTATTCTGCGAATTGCGTGAGGGGTTGACCTGCGCCTCGAAGATGTCGATCTCTGGTGCGGCACGACCAACGAACGTGCCATCACTATGCTTTGGACCGGGGTGGCTTTCCCCTTCGCAAGTACACCGAGAGAGCCTTTGGCCAGGGAGGTAAGAAAGAGCGCCCCAGTGGTCGTTCGCGGTTGCGGCCACCGGCAAGCCGTTCAGGGTCTGGTTAGGTAGGGTACCGACGTCGCATGCGTCATAAGTGTACGGCCACATGCCATCAAGACTTGCGCCATATCCAGCGCGACCGAGGTTCCCCATAGTCCTATTTATGGGTGGTCAAAACTATTGCGGTTTAGCGGTGTAAACCGAAATTGACTTACCAAACGGCAGGCCACAACCCAGCAACGTCAGCCAAACCTGGGAGGCTGACGTTGGCTTCAATATACCCACCAGTGAAGCAGAACCTATTCCAGGTCTGAATCATGCCACCCTGGTAGTTTAGATTGTGGATTTGCTTTTGAGAAAGGGTTATGACGAGGGAACCATCGGACGTAGTAACCGCTGCGGGGTCATACCATTCCATATTGTTGGTCGCCTATAAATCGGTTCCGGTTAGGGCGTACAACGGTGGCGGAAATGATGAGAAATACCCAGTAATGGAGATCAGCCGCTTCCCAGTAGGGGTCATCCCCAGGATAGAAGGTACGACCGTCTTTATCGAATTCATCAGAGAAAACGAGGACCATCTCGCGACCGTCTTTATAGGACGGTATACTGTACACCTCGACAGGTGTGTCCTTGTCGATTAGACCAAAGTTTCCGATGTCCGGTATCTGTCCGGTTGCATTGGTGGTGACGCCGTTCCAACCGCCTTTACGGGTGAATTGGGACGAGGTGAAGTACACGACCATAGGGTATCCAACACTGGAAGTGACGTGATTGAAAATGAGGGGTCAAAGGGTGTGAGGTGGATCTCACAATAAAGTGACTATCCCGACAAAGACGAAAATAATGCAGCCGAGATTTATTAGGCCCCTCCACGAGATGAATTTGCCATCATGCTGAATGCCTTGATGGTCGCGGTCGTCGGGTCGATGCAATCCGTCGTCGTAATCGTCGAGCACATCTGTACCCCAAGTACCGATGTCAGGTGAAAGAAAAAACTAGGGAGGGGTCTGAGGTGCTAAAGCATATGTGGAGTGATGATAAGACCTGACTTTACTGTCTATCCCGTTTAGAGGCGACCTCGAGTTATAGCTAAAGTAAGAATAGCGGTCGTCCGACTGGGGGTTAAGTTTTCAGAAGCCGGCAAAACTTATGACTGCGGACGCTGCACACCACAGATATTTCCTTGGTTGCGGCTTGCTTGAGCATCATAGCGGGTACTGGGGCCAACCTGTCCGAGGACGCTGAGAGAGGAATGGGAGTGGCCTCGGGGGTGGCGTAGGGGTCACCAACAGAAGGGGGAGGTAGTTTCATGGTAGAGTTGAGAAGGAATTGAAAGAGGCACCATCGTTCCCCGACCGCATGCCTGAGAAATGAAAAGCCGGTGGGCTCCGCGGCGAAGACGGGCCAGCACCCTGACGTCATGGCAACACGGTAAGATTCGAAGATATTTTGCCTCCCTCGCCTTATCTCCGGCGAATTCCCGGATCGTCATCGTCGTCGACAACTCCCTTGACAGATCGGACACACGGCTTACCGTGCGCGGCTGTTTGTATGAGCCCGATCATATTTTGGGGCGGGGTCGGACCAGAGAAGCGCCGACTGGCATCAGGGAACAGCCCGGACGATCGCTTTCAAAGCGCTGAAAGCGATGGAGAAAGTGGCGGAAAGCGCGTAGTAGGTCGAGTGACCGCGACTTTGTGACACTCTGGTCCGCAGGTAGGATGCTCGGTCAGGCAGGTTGACCTAGGTGGCAGTGGAGAGATCTTGCGAACAAGGGTCGCGGATCAAGGTCGTGAATCGGGGACGGAATAAGTACTTACCTTTCTTCGTCTCTGGCCGATCCCATACTAATCTACTCGCTTACATCTCCCCCTCTTCCGTCCGCTTCATTACACCCATCCAATGACAGTCTCCTCCTCAGAGACAACACATAAACCCAACCCCGACGAGGAAGGCGAGGGCGACATCGTCCTCAAAACCCCTGAAACCATAGCGAGAGATCGGTGGGGTTCTTCTCTGCAAGTCGACTCGCAGCCGATGACCAGGTCAGAGCCTTTCCAGGTAGTCTTTACTTTTGTTTTGCCTGACCACACCCATCCCACAAGTCGGACCCAGAAGCAGGTCACGTCCTTTTTCTCAGATGACGATCCCGTCCACTTGGAAGAGGAGGTATGCCGAAAGTACCTGCTTCAGACCCCAATCAAAGTTCATGTCGAGGTTTGTGTGGATGTCGCTACCTCAGAAAAATCCCCCTCGTCAGACCAGGGGTTCGTCATCACAAGCACAGTCAGCTCTCACTTCGTCTCTCAAAGTCCCGATTTGTAAGGGATCTGTAAAGAGCCCTCCAACCCATGGATCGCGGCCAGCGCGATCTCTATTCGTGTTTTTTTTTCCAATCTTTGTATCCTTTCTCTCCTGTATCTGTCGAAGTGTTTTGTCGCACTGCTTTCAATACCATTTCCCCAACCTTGGGTCTATCGACACAAATCTTGTACATTACCTTTATCCCTGGGTTGGGTTGGGGGGGCGGTGGCCGGGGTTTCACCAGGTTTCATTGTCAGGAAGGCCCATCCCCTCCTTCATGTCAGTTTGGGCGGATCTACCTCCGATTGGCTGGTCGACGGATTGCAGTCGAAGCCACCTTGTTTGCGGAGGCTTGAGCCTTCCCGCTTCAAAACCTTTCGAGGCGACCACACAGAGCCAAAGCACCGGAGTGCGACCTGTGCCGTGCGGACTCCAGACTCCGTCCACTCGTTCCGCTCACCTGGATAATCGATCGTTGGATGGTATTGGTCCCCTGGCGAAACGCGGATTTGCCTGGACCGCATGTGCATGGTGCAACCTACACCTATTACAAAACGGCCCGTTCGAACCAGCGTGCAAAACTGCAGTTGTGCAAAGCGGTAATCGTCTCGGCCTAATTTGGATGGGCAACCAAAAGGTGATAACGCTCATCGCGATTTCCTGTGGAAAACAAACAAGTACGCACGTCTAGTTACTGGCCATTTTTGCCTTCTTTTTACCTTTCTTCTTTGGTTTGTGGCTCACCTCACCTTCGTCATCTTCACTCCAACGCTTCCTCTCCTTCGTCTTTCCCTTCCCTTCGGGTGCCTCCTCTCGCATAGAGATTTCCGTCCCACCCCCAGTCGCGGACATCTTGGTAAGTAAACCCATACCGAGACTACCGTGCAATCCTCCGCCCTCCTCGACTTCGTCACGATTGTAGACTTTCGGCCGGGATCCAATCCCGCCTCGGGGTGCTTCATCAGTCTCCATCCCAGAACCCGAAGGTTTCGAAACGACAAGTCGCATCTTTTGTTTGAAATAGTCAGCGACGCTCTTCGATGAGACTGTGAGGTGTCCATATTCGTCATCTTCCACCGGGGGTGTGACCTCGGGAGTTGCGACACGTGAAACGGATAGAGGTGTAACAGAAGATGAAGGTATGCCAAGTATTTCCGCAACGGCTACCGATGAAGTTGCGGCGAGACGCTTGGAAGCGATGAACCGGGCCCGGTGGGCGCGACCATGGCGGTGGTGTTTGTTAACGGTGCTGGAATTCAAGAGTTAGGAGTTGCTTTTTAATGGGAACGATCAAGTACGACGAACGCGATGGTTTCCAATGTGGGAGAGTCTGAGTTCGATGGGGTAACTTCCACGGGTTCACTGGCAGGTGCGGCAGTTGTTGGCTCAACTTTCTTCCGTCTTTTCGACTTCCTCTCCTCTGCGTTAGCAGTTTTATCATCACCCCGTTGCCGTTTTGCCTTCTTGCGTTTCCTCTCTTTCTCCGCCTTCCTTTCCTCGTACATTCCCTTCGTTCCCAATTCGACGGTATCTGCATCGGCAGCGGGCGCGTCGACGTGGGCTGGATGGAAGCCATCAATGGGAGCAGAATTGACTTCGTCCTCCGTAGTATCTTCCGAGTTTGCGTTAAGCCTCTTGAGTAGGTTTTCAAAATCTTGGTTTTGTTTCCATGCGATACCATTGGGGTCCTTCGTGTGCTGTGCTCCGATGCCAAGCATGTCGAGTTTGTGATGCACCTATACAAAACGGACGTGAGGGACCACTCGCAATGAAAGGAGTGCAACTTACCTTGAGATGTTGGGTCAGGCCTGCTCCCGAGATGCCTAGGGTGGCATTTTTGTCCGTATGATCAAATCCAAGGTTGGATAGATATGTAGAACCAAAGCGTGATGCATCTATGCATGGAGGGCTGAGCAATGAAAGGACACAATGCGAAGAGAGCATCAACGCTACCGTCAGCCCAAGAGAGGTTCCTTGGGTCTTGAGGGATTCGTTGCTTGGTTTTTCTTCCTGACAGGCCCATTTTGAGAGAGCTCGGCAGGCAGGGCAACGGATGGATGAGTGTTCGGATGTTTTGCTAGGGAATGTTCCGAGGTGTATTTTTTGACATTGCGGCAGGCAAGCCGGTTGTTCGGATTTTGCCGACCGGGTTTTCTAACACGGGTGACAACTAACAGGAGAGAAGTCCACCTGTAACCACCACCGACCCAACCGCAACCAAGGTAGCGGTCGCTTCTCGATGGCGTCCTCATCCAACGCCGTCTCGTCCGGCGACCTCATCGACCTTGTCTACACTTCCGCGTCCACCACAGTATACCCAACTGATGACGCCATCCTCGCCGTCCTCAACGCTCGTTTCCGCTCTGACAATCCGTACACGAGGATATCTACCTCTAACCTCGTTGTGGTCAACCCTTACAAGACCCTCGCCAACATTAACGAAGTCTCCGCGAAGGATTACGAAGAAAGGTGTTACAGGGATACCAGCATGCTCCTGCCCGGCGGTCCGGCTCCGCCATCTCCCCATCTTTATGAGTTGGCAGCAAAAGTGTACCTCATCATGAGGCGTAGGAACCAGTCGCAGTCGGTCATCTTCAGGTGCGTCCGTGGCATGGCCTTCGGGTGAATGTGCACCTCGTTTTTGGCTGACACATTGCACGCACAAGGGGGATCACAGGCTCTGGGAAGAGCTTCAGCACCAATCTCCTCGTAAACCAACTCCTGAGGTTCTCTACCCACTCCAAGCGGGAGTCGAAGATCGCTGATCAGATCCGCGCACTTGGCCCCCTCCTCGACTCGTTCGGCAACGCCAAAACCATCACAAACCCGAACGCTTCTCGTCACGGACGTTACCTCCAGCTCTTCTTTAACAACCGAGGCCGCATCGCTGCTGCAAAGGTCCTCACTTATGGCCTCGATAAATCCCGTCTTAATCGTCTTTTGCACGAGGAGCGGACATACCACGTTTTTTACCAGCTTCTCGCCGGAGCCACCCCTCAGGAGCGAGATTTCTGGGGCCTTGAAGATATTTCCGATTACGCTATTCTCGCCTCCAGTGGGTGCTACCGATTACCGGCAGGGCCATTTAGTGACGATTCCATCGCCTACGGAGACCTTCGAGCCGCACTTCGGGTTCTCGGCTTCAAACCCAAGAACATCTCCTCCATGTTCTCCCTTCTCGTGTCCATTTTGGTTCTGGGAAATTTAGAGTTCCTGGAGGCCGACGCTAAGGACGTTTCTGCTTTCATCGCAAACATGCCGGTTTTGGAGCACGCTGCTCGACTCCTTGGCGTCCCTGCGGAGGATCTGACCCAAACGTTGACGAACAAGACCAGTTACGTCCGAAAGGAACTGTACACCGTCTTGTTGAGCGCCGAACAGAGCTCTGAGCAGCGAAACAAGTTTGTTAGGGATCTGTACGCCATACTCTTCGCATACGTTGTCGAGAGCATCAATCATCGCCTCGCTCCATCACCGGAAGAGCCCGCTTCCCAGAGTCAGATCACAATATTCGATCAAGCCGGGTTCCAAACTCGGGGTCCCACGGGTGCCGCTTCGATGGCCTTCTCTGGCGGTACGCCCCTGGTATCCGCCTACGGTCACAACGGGTTTGACGAGTTCTGCATCAACTTCTCCGACGAACTCCTCCAATCTTATGTTGTCAGGAATATATTCGAAGATTCCGTCGGGTGGAATAGCGAGCTCGTCGGCGATGGTCTCGCGCTCCCTGCTATCACTACCATGGACAATGCCGCCTGCGTGGAGTTGGTTCGTGGAGAGCAGCTGAACGAGCGGGCTCATAGGAAGCCCAACGGGGTCATAGGAGTTATGAACAAGGCTGCCTCATCGTTCAAGTCGGGTAAGGGCGGCGAGAGCAAGGACGAGGACATGTTACAAGACTTGATCTCGAAGTTCGGTACCCACGTGTCTTTCATCGCCAGTCCCAGTGTCGCCGGCCCCAATGATCGGAATCTGTTCGGGGTAAACCATTACTCTGGCCCGTGTTCATACGATGTCACGGGCTTTGTTGACAAGGATGCCAACCTGATCGACCCTGCCCTCATCACTCTCCTCCGCCATTCTGCAGATCCATTCATTTCCAAACTCATGTCGGGTGTCGGTATGGCCTTGGAGAAACACCCGAAGGACGAGACCATCGTGGTCCAAGCCCAAGTATTCTCTCGACCCATCCGACAACCCACCTCTATCACTTCTCCCAGGAGTGCCACGTCCTCCGACCCCCATGCAGAGTTGGACCCCTCCAAAACCTACCCCGTGACCACTCAGATCAACTACACTCTCTCGCAAATCTTCGCGACGATGGATCACACGCACCATTGGTTTGTATCCTGCATTCGACCAAACGATTCCGGCTCCGCAAATTCCTTTGACAAGCGACGGGTCAAAGCGCAGATTCGTTCCTTACTCCTACCGGACGTCGTTGCCAGGCGACAGAAAGAATTCACAGTCGATTTTCACCAGACTGAGTTCTGCGAGCGATACGTTCCGACAATGCGGGGGACGGAAGCTGATCGAATCGGACAGTGGGCCCAGTCAAATGGATGGGTAGAGGGATCCGATTACGTTCTTGGCCATCGGTCCATCTGGTTGACTTATGGTGCCTGGAAGATGGTAGAGGACGTCCTTCGAGAGGCCGAGCGGGAGGCGAGGAAGACACTGAAGGGCGACGACGCCGAGAGTGTAGTGCCTGATGATGTAACGGAGTACTCGCACCCTGACTCTGGACACCTGCCGCTTCCGATAACCTACTATGGTGATGGGGAGGATAGGGGGTTGCTGAGCCGTTCCGCAGGACACCAAAACCCCCACATCTTGGACCAGGGCGAAAATCCCTCAAAAAACATCCGAAGTCCATTCGCTGACAATCCTGCTTCGAGCCACGGTGGATGGGAATCAGAGTACGATAAGGAAGCTCCCCCTCCAACCCCTGACGCATCTGGAAACGTGGACGGCGGGATGATTGTAAAAGAGGCCACGAATGCCGTCGAGGAAGTACCTACGAGTCGCAGCCGTAGGATTTGGTTATGGGCGGTCATGGCATGCACCTTCTGGATCCCCGGCTTCTGTTTGCGAAAGGTGGGACGGATGAAGCGGCCAGACATTCGATTGGCGTGGCGCGAGAAGTTTACGATATTCTGGCTCATCTTCCTTCTCAATGCCACCATCATCTTCTATATTGTCTTCTTTGGTCGCCTCCTTTGTCCTAACTTTGACAAAGCATGGAACCTACAGCAAGTCGGGACGCACACGGGAGAGACCGACCGCTATGTCGCGATTCAAGGTAGAGTTTACGACGTGACGGACTTTATCAATGGCGATCACAGTGACATCAGCGGCCAACCTAGCAATGGACAGACGACTTTGGATGTCCTTCCCGGAAAGGACTTGACCTACTATTTCCCGGTACCCCTCATCCTCGGTTGCCCTGGTCTCGTCACAAACACAGTCCTTGAGCTAACGTACAAGAACTTCACCCTCGACATCCAAAACGCGGTCCACAGGTCCGGTGCCCTCGCCCCTTCACCCATCTCAAAGCTAGCTCAGGACGATTGGTATACTGCCATCTTCCAACCGAAGATAGATCAGTATTACAAAGGGCCGGTCGTCTGGTCAAAAAAGGAGTTAAGCAAACAGGCTGCTGATGAAAATATCGCAAAGTGAGCCCCTGCTGTTTCCTGCCTGTTCATCCAACTCACCTACAAAATTATCAAGGATTTGGGGTGTCTGGAACGGGGAGGTTTATGACCTGACAGACTACTTCAACACCATCAACGTTCGTCAGGGAGTCTCTGAATTCCAGTTCTTGGACAGGGACATCGCTACCGTATTCCAAGAGCGAAGCGGTAAAGATGTCACCGATGCTCTCGAGAAGGTCTTTGCCACGAAAGATGCAGCAACCGTTCAGCAGAACACTTACTGTATCAAGAATGTCTTCTACGCCGGAATGACGGACTTCCGTAACACCCCCAGATGCCAGGTCCAAAGTTACCTGATGTTAGTCGCATCAGGAGTTATTGCGACAACTATGTTGTTGAAGTGTATGCTTCCATCTCTTCTCCGAACTCAAGTTCCTGATTGGATGTTCACCAGTCCTTGCTGCGTTGCAACTTACTCCCAAGAGGAACCCCGAGATGTTGGACAAGTTTGTCATCTGTCAGGTTCCTTGCTATACGGAAGGCGAAGATTCCTTGCGGCGTACCATCGACTCCCTCTCCGCTCTCCACTATGACGACAAGAGGAAACTTCTTTTCATTATCTGCGATGGTTTGATCATCGGTAGCGGTAACGAAAAGCCAACGTCCAGAATCGTCCTTGATATCCTTGGTGTGGATCCCAAACTCGATCCAGAGCCCTTGCTTTTCAAGTCCGTCGGGGAAGGTTCTCGCGCGATCAATTATGGAAAGGTGTATTCTGGTCTCTACGAGTTTGAGGGACACGTCGTTCCGTAAGTCTGCATTTAGGTTGTTTACCTATTCGGGCTGACCGCTTCAATAGATATGTTGTCGTAGTCAAGGTTGGAAAACCCACGGAACGATCCAAGCCGGGCAATCGTGGAAAACGTGACAGTCAGATACTATTGATGCACTACCTGAACCGCGTTCACTTTGATGCCCCCATGTCTCCACTGGAGTTGGAAATCTACCACCAGATGCGCAATGTAATCGGTATCGATCCCGCGTTCTACGAGTATATTTTTACTGTGGATGCAGACACGGTGAGCCGGACACATCCCGTCGTTGCAATTTCTTCGCTTTAACACGCGTCTAGACTGTCACACCTGAATCGCTGAACCGGCTCGTCGCTTCAGCCGCGGACGACTCTTCTGTCATCGGTATCTGCGGTGAAACTAAATTGGAAAACGAGGAAGGGTCCTGGTGGACAATGATTCAGGTGAGGAACTGAGTGACATAGGTTTTCGTGACAATTGCTGATTTGGTCCAGGTATACGAGTACTACATTTCTCATCACCTCTCCAAGGCTTTCGAAAGCCTATTCGGGTCCGTTACCTGTCTTCCGGGTTGCTTCTCTCTCTATAGGATTCGAACCGCGGACAAGGGCCGGCCGATCATCATCTCCAACCGCGTCATCGAGGAGTATGCAGAGCCCAATGTTGATACCCTCCATAAGAAGAACCTATTCTCCCTCGGTGAAGATCGTTACCTAACAACTCTGCTCCTCAAGCATTTCCCCACGTTCAGGACAAAGTTCACGCCCGACGCGATCGCGCATACTATGGCACCTGAGTCTACACGCGTCTTGTTCTCCCAGCGGCGTCGTTGGATCAATTCAACTGTCCACAACCTATGCGAGTTGATTTTCCTTCCCGAGCTTTGCGGATTTTGTCTTTTCTCCATGCGTTTCTTCGTCTTCATCGACCTCCTTGGTACTTTGGTATGGATTTTCTACATTGTTGTAAATATGTCCTCACTCGCTCCTAGATTCTTCCTGCAACAGTCGTTTACGTATGTCCTCCTACATTCAGTGGAGTCTATCCAATTGACGTATTTCTGTAGCTCGTATACCTCATCATTGTTGTCGCGACTGGCTCGGGGGCGTTTCCCTTGATATCCATCGTCATGATAGCAGCAGTATACGGTCTCCAGGTGAGCACCAAGCGTATCTACCGACGGTACCATACTGACCCGAGCCAAGGCACTCGTTTTCATCATCAAACGGGAATTTATGCTCATTGGCTGGATGGTTGTGTACATTTTATCGTAAGCCGGGTCTGATTTGGTGGCCGTGAAGAGTTGTCTCACCCCACTCCAGATATCCTGTGTACAGTTTCTTCCTTCCGGTCTATTCCTTCTGGTGTATGGACGACTTTAGCTGGGGTAACACGCGCCTCGTCATTGGTGAAGGTAGCAACAAAAAGGTCATCATGAATGATGACGAGAAGTGGGACGAATCGATGATCCCTCTCAAGAAATTTAGCGGTACATCAATCTAACTCTCCGTTGTGAGCCGTTCTAACCTCATGCCAACCAGAATACGAGGCGGAAACTTGGGACACGACTTCCCGCCTGTCTGACGATACTCGTAAGACGGGACCTACCAATCAAGGACCAAGATCCCGTGGTCCCGGTTCTGTCGCTGACTCTCGGAGTATCCACCCGTCTATGGCAGGAGACTTTTACCGCAACACGAACGCTGTCTCACAAAAGCCATCGTACTCACAGTTCCCCACTGTTGCGTCCCAAAGCCAGATGTCACAATATGGAGGTACTCCAGGCCTCCCTCAGCTTCCGTTCATGCCATTTGGGGGTGGCCCGGGATCTACTACCGGTTCGGAATACGGTGGAGTCCACGTTGGGATGCCACAAATTCCCTACCAGAACACTGGAAGCGCTTATGGAATGATGCCAAATGCCCCACGAAATACGGTGATGACGAATATGAACATGTTTGGCGGAGACGGTATCACGCCGCAGTTCACTGGAGCTGGGGGCGCTCGCCCGATGTCCACCTTCTCCATTGCAACCTCGGTCAACCCGTTCGCCGGTCCGAGTATGAACCCTGATCCCACGGACGATGACCTTTTCAATGCCTTGCGCAACTACCTCAGCACCCAAGACCTGATGGCAGTTACGAAGAAGTGGGTGTCTAGGTTGCCTTCTCTCCGTTCATTTGATTGACGTAATGCTTTCACCAGGACTGCCAGAGAGGCAATCCAAACTCGGTTCCCCAAGGCCGACTTGTCCGCGAGGCGGGACTTCTTGAACCAGTCAATTGACAAGATCCTCTCTGAATCCTGATCTCCCCCCCTACGCGTCTCACGACCCATACATAATTGTGAAAGGACTGTTTTCGTCTTTGCGTGTCATATATCATTCGCAGCCCTGTGGACAATACACAAACATTTCATCATCTCCTTCCCTACATCACGGACAATCTGTAGTAGCTTACCCACTCATTCATTTCCTCGAACAATCTTCTAATCTCTAGAATAAAAATGTCTTCCGTTCCTTTAGACACTTTTCCTTTTGGTGGTGGTATTTAACCTCGTGTGGTATTGCTTACCCCAGTCCCATAGTTTGTTTCGAACTTACGCCTAGTTTTGGACGATCAAGTTCGGGTTCGGGGGTTGCAACTGGCCGCCGCGACCAACGGCGATGCACGGCGACGGTCAGATGACATTGACCTTGCGACGGGGTTTCATGACCACTTCCACCATCGTGCGTCGTGTTATCTCTCTGGTGGATAGTCGAACGTTTCGGGCTTTCACATGGTTACCCGACTGAAACCCTCCGCTGAACTTTCACCGTGATCTGGTCAGTTTTGGAGCTAGTACTTCCAAAAATGCGTTGTTTCTGTGGACTAGTTACATTGTTCTTGTTTACCCACGACAAACACGCACGATGGGAGTGGTGGCGAGGATGATGAGCATGCGTGAGAAGAACAAACAAACGTCTAGAGTCCAGCACGTGAACCGGTCGAGAGTTGGGGGTGGGCGTCTGAGTCTTCTCCCACCACGGCTCTCGATTGGGATGGGTCGTCCGACTGCCTTTCTACGTCTCGTGGGATACGCCCTCTTCCCTATTCCGCCGCTCCTGCTCTTGATCTATCTGGTCACCCAGTTCCCAAGACCCCAAGAGTCGTTACACATTTACCCGTCACTCGCCAGCGTGCCTCGATCCAACCGCGTTTGGGGGATCTACGACGAAGACTATTTCCCCGGTGGTGGTTATGCGGTCTTACCATACGGTCGGGTGAGCCCATACTTTGGTCTGTTTGCGTCGCGGGCTCATGTAGATCAGGTACGATACTGGCTCATGGGTCCAGAGGACGGGGAGAAGGTGAACTGCCGAGATTAAATTGTGACCGTTCTCTCATTCCATTCCCTCAGGTTGTCTTGATACCCGGGTTGCTCCTTCCCGCGATCATTTGGAAGAACGTCGCCCCGCAGCTAGCCTCTCACGGATTCCGCGTCCTGTTATACGGTACGTAAATCCAGCTTTACCGCCGCGTCTCTCCCAGAAATGAAGAGGTTTTCCCAGATCTCTATGGCCGAGGGTTCTCCGATGCACCATCTACAACGTACGATTCTATGCTGTACACCACTCAGCTCGCGTTACTCCTGCAATATCTGGGGTGGCAAAGCACGAATTTGGCCGGAGTCTCTATGGCAAGCACTCTCAGCTCTCCACCGCTTACAGCCGCCCAACATTCTAGTAGGGTGGAGCCATCGCCTCAGCTTTTCACGCAGACTTCCCCTATCTGGTAGATCGGAAGGTTGCTCTTATATCACCCGCAGGAGCACTCGAGGCCACCGACCTTTCAAGAACTTCCAAGTTTATGTCATCTGCGCTGGGTCAAATGCTTAGTTCATCCTTCCTTGGGCGGGTTCGCATCCATAACCCTTACGTACCAGCAAACGCTAACTTTTCCACTCCAGATGTATCTGAGGAGCATGGCGGAGTCCAACTCCACTGATCCTGTAGAGGTATACATGTGTCCTTACATTGTTGATTGCCGTACTTGACTCATTGCATGAAGCTGGCACGATTGCAAGCGGCTTACCTGCCTGGGTATAACGCTGCGGTTGGGTCTTCCATACGCCAAGGGCCTGTTAGAGGGCAACATTTCTCTTTTCAACTCTTGCATCAGTCGAATAAGAGTATCCTTATGGTATATGTGCGTCCCCACCAAAGCCATCTGCATCGTTGAACTTCACCTTATCCCTTGTCGTTCAGGGCACTGCCGACAACACGATACCTCCGCGAAGTACTTCCACCGTGATATCCCTGTTGCCTAGAGCTCAGTTGCATGTCATCGAGGGCGGGACTCACAGTTTGATTCTAGAAGAAATACTCGGGCATTCGATAGAGGTCACAAAAGCTCTCATCGAATTCCTATCTTCATAACGACAGTCGACGGTTTTCCCTACACTTTCAATCCTTCACGTCTGTGGGTCTAAATTATCGTTTCCTAGGCAGTCTACGGTATCCTACGATCTCGTGGTACGCTTTACTTCACGTTCGCCTATGTATCTCCCCATTGACTGTTGTCTTATCATCTCGTGGACCTTGTATCCCCCTACCTGATAATAATAAGTATTCGTTCTAAGTTCCCGATCGGCCCGGCAGTGCGCGCGCGGCCGCAGAGTGATTGTCACGATGAATGTATCGGGCGGGGCAACTATACGAAAACCGTACTCGGCACTCAGGCGTGGAGCGGTGCGCTCTCGCCACGGCACACGACCGCCATAGTCGATGCTGGTTCACAGCGGAATGCTTTACACGGGCAGGCGGGATTGATCAAATGACTGTAACTGTGGTGAGCTTCATCGGTGTCCTCGCAGTCCCGTTGGCTTTCATTCAACTCGGTGGCAAGGACGAAGGTACCTCGCCCTCTTCCCGTCTTCGAATGATCGTACCGAGGTCGTTCTGGCTCCCCACGGCGGAGAGGCTGATTTCTTGATTCTTCCCGTTTTCGGGCACCCTCATGTTTTTTGCGTCATCGCAAGCCGATTTCACGGGTATTTCATGTTTCGCTAATCAGGCATCCCAGCCAGCGTCTTGATGTCCGTGTCATTGCTGCTGGCGACAAACATGTAGGCAGCCTAGACGTACATACCGACTAACGAATATTGCACGACCTTATACGTCACCTCGCTCCGGGCTGCTGAGGCTGCATGGGGCTTGGGGACCTCCAGTGGGTTTGACCACGTGGACCCCCCTCCGCGATCGGAGGACATGACGGCGCAGGACGGCGCACTACGGCGCATCTCGGCGCATGCACGCGACGTTCTCCCCTCAAACGACCACGAGGCTGGCTGACTCGTCCCATTGATCCACGTTTTTTCGTTGAAACTGCGCAAGATACATAACAAGGATCACCGTGAACCTTGTACGGACTTACGTCTTCAAGCGACAAGCGCATGTTCTGAGGATGGTCCTTGCTCTGATATCGTCGTCGTGGTACACTGCCTCTGGCACACTGTGCAACGCGCCTTTCATATCTCAATGTCAGCACGCCGTAAAGCCGTCGGGTTTATACGCTATTTAACCAGACCTAGACCAAACCGGGTCGCTTTTTGTGCCAACACGTGTTCTCCTCGCGTGCGGCCTCCTGGCGTCACATTCAATTCTTGACCGAACAGTGTTCATGAAACTCCACCAGTATCGACGCACGATGTCTGCCGGTGTTGCCTCGACGAAGTCGCCTGGTACACCATTATTAAAGGGCTCAAGTCACCTTCCATGTGCTCAACCGTTCCTCATCTTCTCCCTCCCTCGAGTATCGCTGGCGAACCACGATGGCCAGTCCTTCTCCGTCTCCGTCCCCCAAACCATCCTTCCGTTCCCGCGTGGGAACACTTATGCGGCGGTCTTCCACTGGACTGGGCCTTGGGACACACCACAAGTCAGAATCGAAGACCTCGCTGTCAGACTCTAGCACGAAAGGAAGCAACCTCAAAGTCGGTACTACCCTCCAACCACAAGTCACGCCACATACGGTTGTCAGCCCTGTGGCTGAGTCTCCTGCTCGTGAGGCAGAGGCTTCAAGGCCTTCTCCCATCGTCGCACCGTCACCACTTCGTCCAATCCTAGATCCCCATCCACAAGAGCCCCCTGCTCCGGTACCCGTCGTCCCCTCCGAGCCTCCTGCACCTAGTCTTCCAGAACCAGAGGTGCGGGTCGTGGAATCCCCGCCCAGCCTCGTTGATTCCCCTCGAGCCCACGAATCCACACTTCCAGTCGTCGAACAGACATATGGAGAGTTTTCTGATTACGTCGAACCGCAGCACACCCCCGCCAAGACTCCGGATATGCCTTCACGAGAATTCCAGGAGGAACCCGACCCAATCCGACCACATACAGAGTCTGGCCCTGAGTCAATCAACAATGGTTTCGGGATCCCTGTCGTTCGTGTGGAAGAATCCGAGCCTAAACCAGTTTCGATTCCCGCACCAGAACCTGCTCCGGTTGTGATCCAGGTCCCCGAACAGCAGGTTCCTCCTCCAACGCGGGTCGTTTCTGATGTTAGAGAGCTCCCCCTTCTGGGTCCAACTGTGGTCGGGGTCCCTCCAGAGGATCCCTCGCCGTGGGCTAGCGTAATCACCAGGAACGATAACTTGTCCTCTCAACCTCGCACACCATCAAATCACCCTCGATCCCTATCTCCGAAACAATCTCGCGCAAGCTTCGCCGGAACTGTATTTGAATCCGTGAATGCATCCCAACAATCGCTTCCACGTCAGGTTTCCAACAAACCGAGCAAGACGTCACTAGCTCCGTCCTACACCCGGAACCCGAGGGTCGATCCTCAGTCAAAACTGACTCCACAAGTTGTCGACCATGGGACCAACGGTGATGCGAGGACCATCTCCAGCGCACGGTACGGCTCATGTACCGCCTGTTTGATTCAACTCTGCCCTCACGCTCGTTACTAGGTTCACCACAGACGATCCCTTTGTCGATCCACCTCCCGGCGCTCAACCAATCCCATACTTGTATCCCACAGAAGAACCCCCTGAGTATGTTACCACACCATTGCCGCACTACGATACTGATGGTGTTAATCACCAGGCAAGGTCCGGCAGGGCCATCCACGTCCAATGTCCACATTGCGATGCCGCTCCCTTCCGCACATGAAGTGATTAAGAATAAGTGGGTTGGCTCGGTTTTAGTTGATCCATCCGCGTTTGTCCGCTGACGCAACATAGGTCCGTGCACACCGTTCCATCCACATACTCCTTGGGGAGTAATAGGACTGTGTCCCACGCTTTGGAAACCGAGTGCGCCTTGTCTTGGCTTGTGTTGCTTTCGATTATTAATCCCCAATCAGCGAAACTCTACCCCTTCTCCCTAAGCCAACACATCTTGACGCCTCGGCGAGCACTAAGAATGTCGATAGCAGTCAAGTCGCGTTGAGCTACCCTGGGTCCAATCCGTGGGAGGCGACCCGGACACCTTTGCAAACGATGGGATGGCGACACATCACCCTCCCGGACAATTCTGTTTACTTCTACCACCAGGCTCTGCGTGTTACCACAGATATCGATCTACGAACCCCGAGCAAGCTTGATGCCGTTACCTCCTACCTCCAAGAAAACTCCATCGACGAATCTTTCTTGCCACCTGAGGGTTGGGAGTCCTGGTTGGTCGACTCCAATGTCGGAAAGAAGCATAACCCCAAACCCATCAGTAGTTGGGTCAACCACGCAGAGAAAATACTAACTTTTGCGTCCCCTTCTCTGCCTCCCTCTCGCGAGGTCACCGTGAAGACGTTGGATGACGACCGTACGTTAACATCTTGTTTTTCTTACACGACTGAGCGCTCAACTCAGCATAGGCCTCGACCTCGAATACCGCTACTGGGCTTTCATGGAGTCTCACCCCGCTCATGCATCTCTTCCGCCCAGCGCACACTCCGACGCTATGGATGCATTGACTTGGTCGTATACCGGTCGGTTCTCTCACTTACACTGTGCCTGAGTTTTGGGTTCACTTAAATCCTCTCAGACTGCCTCTTACCACCCACCCGACCTGTGCCACCGCCATTCAGCCAGGATGAATGCCAAGAACTTATCAAGCTCTTAGAAACGCTGGGTATGTACACCCCACCCGACGTCGTACTCGCTCTAACCCCACACATAGGCCTCCCAAACCTTTCTGAATCCCAGAACGTGGTGCACACCCGCATCGTGTCCCGCGTCCTTATGCGCCTAGGTATTTTGGAGTATTTGACTCAGAAGGTTTTCGGCTCTAAACTCCCCCACAGCCCAGTGGCGCCAACATTACTTCCGCCCTGATAGACCGCTACCGAAGGATGCCTCCAACCGTCAACCCCGTAGGGCCGGAAGGACGTTCTCCTCACGACTCTTAGACATCTTCATGTCAACCGTCTGCCTTGGCCTCCCATACCTGTTCATGAGGCGAGCCAATCCTCTTCGTATCACTGACGAGGAGAGCGTGGCACGCTCCGCCGGACCAATGCTTGCTATTGGGGCTTGCTCTTGTCTCGTGGTACGTAGTCGATTTCTTACTTTGCATCTCACCCTTGTTGATATCTTGTTAGGCGGCGATAATTCTTAGCGCCTCCGTGACACTAGTATCTCTGCCCGGTCTGGACAATTTGGGACGAATCGCAGGGTTCGTGGCAATTCTCTGCTCGGCTGCTAGTATGATCTCGGCGGTAATTGCCCTCTTCCGTTATAAAGCTGATGTCGAACGAGCTGTGGTGTATATGGGCGGCGAAGGTCTCGTTATGCTTTCGGTGAGTTATACTCCACTCTCCGTGCGACCTACCGTTAACGAAATCCAAAAGAGGCGAAGCATTGTGATGTCGTTGCCATTGGTTTTCCTCGCATGGGGGATCGTCGCGTTTATCACCGCAATTACGTTGTACTCGTTCCGAGGCTTCACGGTCGCCCTTCCCGGTACGGTCAAACAACCCTTCACCGATTACACGCACTGGACGGTTGTTGGAACTATGGGTGTTTTGTTTGGGGCGCTCGTTACCTCCGCTCTCCTCATGCGCCGTTAGTGGCTTGCTCATGATATTTATTGGCCGCTCCTCGACCGCTGTGCGGGTTTTCGCATCTTTGTATATTAGATATGCAACATGGTTGTCCTTCATATCACGTGGGCTCGTGACCACCACGAAACACCATCCGCAGCGCGACCAAAGCCAGCTGCCGGTCCCCAGATAATGCTGTCACTGATCATCATGTGTAATATGATCGACCACCTCAGTCATGACCTCCAACGATAATGGTCCACTTATCGTGCCACCCTCAATATTGGATACAGATCTCTACAAGGTCTGGTCGACGTCCATCGCGAACTTTCAGTACGGGAACCACTGAATCAAACTTTCCGCAGTTATCGATGCAACAGGCGGTCTTGACCCATTTCCCCAATGTAGAGGCTTCCTACCACTTCACAAACCGTACCCCCGAGGATACGTTCACTCGGGGATGTTTCGAACTCTTCAAGAAATCCGTTCGAGGTTATTTCTTGTAGAGTCCGTTGGAGTCTTCTAATACTGTCGCGCGCAGAATTCGCAAAGCTGTCCTTATCTCTTGATGAGCGCTCTTGGCTCGAACGAACTTGCCCATACCTCAAGCAGAGTTATCTAGATTACCTCCAAAGTTACCGTTTCAGACCTGACCAAGTCACCATTACCTTCGAACCGCTACCTGAAGACGCCAACCGTGGCCACATCGGTATTGTGGCGGACGGTCTTTGGGTAGAGACGATTATGTGGGAAGTGCCGCTCATGGCTTGCTTGAGTGAACTCTACTTTACTGTGGTCAACACCGATTGGGATTATGAACGCCAGCCAGGTGAGTCCCCCTGTGCGGACAATGCCAGACAATCTAATGTGCGGACGCTCAGAGGAAGCATATTCCAAAGGGAAGATCTTAGCGGAATCGGACTGTATTATTAGCGAGTTCGGAACCAGACGCAGAAGATCTTACAGGACCCAGAATCTCGTGGTAGATGAACTCATCAAGGCATACAGAAGTACTCCTTCCAGTCGCGGTCGGTTGGCAGGGACGAGTAACGTAAACCAACGGCGATTGCACCCTCTCAACGCAAGTTCTAACACCAGTGCAGGTTCACTTGGCACGACAATACAAGATCGTCCCCGTCGGAACGATCGCTCAGTATGCGGATTCCTCATTCAGACCCACCACGAGTCTAACAAGTACCTCCTAGCGAATGGTTCATGGGGGTTGCCGCTATTGGGGGGTATGAGAATGCGAATGGGAGGGCGATGGACCTTTGGGAGGCAGTATATCCGAACGACCTCCTCGTGGCGCTAACAGATACCTTTTCCACGGAGGCGTTCTACCAGGTATGATCAACCACAATAATCGCAATGTTCTCCGCTAGCCGGAACTCAGGGTGCCCGCGGCAGGACTTCGTCAAGGACCCGGAGAGAGCCAAAAGGTGGATTGGGTTAAGACAAGACTCGGGCGACCCTTTCGTGTATGCGGCACGAGCACGGGAAATCTACCAGTCAATGAATATAGATCACACTACGAAGATGATTGTTTACTCCGACGCGTTGACTGTGGACAAGGCGTTGGCGCTCAAGAAGCAGTGCGACGAAGTCGGGTTCACCGGTGCGTGGTCGTCGAGTCTAGAATTAAGTCGGTCCCGGTGACCAGTGAAATTCACAGGGTCCTTCGGAATCGGGACTTCACTCTCGAATGACTTCAAGTCGATTTCCAGCGAGAGGAAGCAGAAGAACAAGGCGTTGAATATGGTGATCAAGTTATATCAAGTGGGCGGGAAGTTCTGCGCAAAGATCAGCGATGAGTTGACAAAGGTACGTATTTGGCTGCGCTCGTCATGTTACACAGTGATTGATGAGATCCCTCAGAACACGGGCAATAAGGAAGCAATCAGACAGGCGAAGGAGGTGTTTGGAATCGATGTCTAGTTCCACCGTTCTATCATATCTAGAGAATTGAAGGTTCGATAGAGAAAACTCCGAGCGGGGCGGCTCATTTTCAGACCGTTCCTCTTGCGAGAATCATGGCAGTTCTTGAAGGTATATAGACCTACGGATTCACCAGTCAGGGGATAATACATGGACGGATGTGATTCTCGACCAGACCTGCGTCCAATTCTTCCTATTGTTCCATTCCATGGGCGTTGTCTCGTATTTGGTGGAAACTTCGATGTTTTCATGCCCTCCGAAACGCTTGTCGTCAGAAGAAAGGATGACATGGTAAGTGCCCGCTTCTTCGACACCGATGCGATAGTCGGAAAACGAGTTGGTCGGATGGAAGTTGAAGACGAACAACAACCCTGCACGCTCAAAGACGACAACCTTGTCGGCCTCGTTCTTGAGGGATACGTAAGCCTGCGGAGCGGAAAGCCATCCGTATTTCTCTTCAGTATTGTTCATCGCTGCGTCGAACTCGTTGAGGTATTTGTAGCGAAGGAGCTCGTCGTCAGCAACGTTCCACTGTCGTCGCGCGTAGTGGAACGAATTGTCGTTTCCCGCCCGAGGGAAGTCAAGCCACTGCAATTGTAGAATTGAGAGACGCTCCTAAAAGTAGGGGAGACAATGGGAGCAACCTCGGGGTGACCAAACTCATTTCCCTCGAAGTTGAGGTAGGCTTCTCCACCCAGAGTATGGACGAGGAGTCTGATCGAAGTTCAGCTGACGACTGTAAAAACCAAATGAACCCACGTACCTGATCATCTTATGCAGTGCGATACCCCGTGAAATAACAGGCGTTAGCTCAGACAAATCGGACATGTTTGTATCTAATGGTGATCAACGGGGCAGAAAACCCAGAGAAACGTTTGGTGCATACACATTTCCTTGTCCATCAACCAGAATGCAATCGTCTTGTCGCCGACAAGAGCCTGGTCGTGGCTCTCTGCGTATGAGACACTCTTCTCTAGGTGCCTTCGGTTTGTGAGAGTGTGGACGATGCTACTGATGTCCCATTCGCCATCTTGCTTGTGTTTAAGGAGTTTAATCCACATGTCCGGAATAGCCATGGATAAACGATAGTCGAAGCCAACTCCGCCTTTGGAGGTAGGGATGCTGAGAAGCGGCATTCCGGAAACATCTTCAGCAATCGTGATGCAATGGGGGTACAATTCGTGCATGGCGTCGTTCGCGAGCATGAGGTAGACGACCCCTTCCAGATCAACGCCACTCCCGAAGTATTCATGGTATCCCCCTGAGAAACCGGTGCCGATGCCGTGGTGGACGTACATCATGCTCGTCACACCGTCGAAGCGAAAGCCATCAAACTTGAACTCCTCCATGTAGAACCTAAGATTGCTGAGGAGGAAGCGGAGAACTTCGTGGTGTCCGTAGTTGAACAGTCGACTATCCCAAAGCTCGTGGTGTCCTTTCGGTCCACCATGGAAGTAGAGGTGATCTGTTCCGTCGAACATATTTAGGCCGTCAAGAACGTTCTTGCAAGCGTGAGAATGAACGACATCAAGCAAAACTACTATCCCCATGCCGTGGGCTGTATCGATGAGTTCTTTCAGTTCTTCGGGGGTGCCGTAGCGAGAACTTGCGGCAAAGAAACTAGTGACCTGATATCCAAAGGCTGGGAAGCAATCAATAGGCATTCAGTTGAGATGGTGACGATGATGAATTACAGGCGTAATACGCATGCTCCATAATCGCCATTAGCTGGATGGTGTTGTAGCCCAACTTCTTTATACGAGGGAGGATATCGCGGGTGAATTCTGCGTAAGTTCCAACGCGATATTCGCTCGTGGAGATCCCGACATGCGCTTCATAGATACGAAGGCTTTTTGGGGTCGGCGGGGAAGGGTTTTTGAACTTGTATCGTTCTTCCTCGGGGGGATTCCAGAATCTGGCGTCATAGGCAGGCGAGACGCTGAGATCCTGGGTGACCCGACTGATCCAAGCGGGTAACCTCTCGATGCGTTCCCTGGAAGACGTGATCATGGTAATCTGCATGATGTCAAAATTGGCTCCAGGACATAGGAATGGACAAAGCTTGCCTTGATTTTGGAATCATGGAGAATGGCACAGGTACCATCTGGGTTGGGAGGGATAGTGAGTTCCCAGACACCATAGTTATCCTTCTTCATCGGGTGAGAAATCCTGTTCCAGTCGTCTAGCCAAAACCGTTCCTGCGTCAGTATCGGGAACGGGCTGATACCGATCGGAGTGGAGACAGACTGAAGTCACCAGTGAGGGCCGCAGAGATGGCGTTCGGAGCCCATTCCCGGTAGACGACTGAGTTATCGGGTTGGACGTTTAGGCCAAACTTGAGGTAACCCTTGGTGAACTGGTCGTAACCACCCTCGGTGTTGGTGATGGTGTCCTTCCAGTGCTTGAAGAGTTGGTACCTCTTGTCAATCGCACCGAGGAAGGGCTCGAGCCACGAGTCGAGCTCGAGGATAGACTTTGGGTTGAGAGCATCCGTAGACATGGCGTTATCGATGGTCGTGGTCCGAGAACGGGCAAAAAAACGAGAGCGGTCGCCCGTTTTGAACGTTTGAGAGCCATGACGAAATGCAAGACATTATGTAATAACTCAAGGATCTTCTCTCTCCCTCCGCGGTCTTGTGGTCGGTGCGCAGAACATATTCAGCTGCTCGGTCTAGACTGACTCTAACCTTCAGGAAAAATGAAGAGGCATATTCAAGTCGAGGACTCCATGGAGAAGCCTCAGAAGCAACAACGGCTCAATGCAAGCACCGGGGACGGTGCCGTTGGTCTGACCGAAGCCCTCGACTTCACCGCCCTCAACTCACTGCAAGAGATATCCGTTCGATTCGACGAGCTCGCGAGGTCGCTCATGTTCAGTCACGTCATTCACCTCCACACACCAGGCTTTCCGCCGAAGGACGTCGAGTACGAGATTTTGGAGCTCGAATTTTACTTGCACAAACCTGACTGCCACGCCGACCCGTTTACTCACCGGGCAACCGAACAAAGGCGGAGTGGTCAATGGTAGGTCGTTCTCCTTGCCTATTCTCCGGTCTTTTCCAAACCTTAACGCAGGTATTTCCATCGAACGCCCACGGCCAAAGGCGTGTCTGCAACGGGTTATAGAGGAGGTAGCAGAAAAGGCATGGACCTGACCTTTGGATCGCCCGTCACTTCCCTCCCGAGTTCTGTTCTTGAAGCGGACCCTGACTCGACCCGTGGTGGAATCCTTCTTCGTACGATTCGCCGAGTCAAAGACCAAAAGGTTGTCTCCGGTCCCTCTCGATTGGTGGACGAGATATTAGCCCAATCTGGTGCTCAGTCGATCTCGGAACTCGTACAATCAAAGTGGACGGAGGATACTTTCGCATTCTCCCCTGCCGTTACAGGCTCACGCCCCTCCCTGAGGATTATCCCTAGAAAAGGACTCTCTGCAACCGCAAACCCCTTCCACTGTCCTCGTATCGGCCTGGACTTGTCCCATCGGTCAACTACCAATTCTCCTTGGGATTCCCGGATCGCGTTCGTGTGCAAACCCTACCGCTATATCATCCACCCCGAACTACTGACATTTAATGGGCGTCCCCAAACCTTCATCGGGGTGTACGATAATCTTTCAGAATCCCCGGAAGGTGATGTCCCAAAGCTTGCTAAAGCCATTGCGGATGTGACTGGCATCAAAGAACGGACGGTTCTGAAGTACATCGAGAGTCTCAACCTCGGTCTTGAAGGGAAACGGGCGTTAAACAGTTTTATTAGAACGAAAACCCGGTCGGTAGGTGATTACCTTGCGATGGTTGGAGCCTTGCGTCGACAGAGTAGTTGTAGAGTCTGACTCTGATACCGAATAAACATGGAGATCTCAGCTTCAAGCCGATCACCGATGTCTGGCAGTCCCCGTTACTTTCCAATCGACCTCTTGGGCTTCCACCGTCCACGCCTGCAACTCCGAAAATATGTCTCCCAAATCCCTGTTCTGAAACAGGAGTCACGACGGTCTGTGCGGATGCGGAGGACATTTCGTACTTGGCTCAATTCCTGGGCAGATGTATTCGCGCTCTCGCAACCTACACACCGAGACGGCAAAATGTCAGGTACCCTCGTGAAAGGTGTGCGGCTGTACTTGTGGCTCTGTTTGTCGGGAGGAAGGGTGATTTGTACGTTTTACTCAGCAGGTGCGTCACTCGTAAGGTAAAGCTCTCCCATTCGGTGACAACCCTTCAGGCGGGCATCTACCTTACGGACTTATGCCGGTGATACTGCCTTGCCAGGTGGAAAGGTGGACGAAAGGGACAGGAACGTGGAAGAAACTGCGGTAAGTGTTTTAGGCGTCGCCGAGACTGTATCTCATTACTTGTAAAGCGGAGAGAAGCACTCGAGGAGGTAGTAAAATTCCAAACGCTCCTTTATGCCGACCGTAGTTGATACCTTCCAGATCGGACTCGCAACAGACAGGAGCAAAGTCCCCCTTCTCTGCGTGTTGGAGCCGTTTCTTGTCGGGAATGGTGTCCTGATCACCCCGTGAGTCCATCAGCTTCGAACTGCTGGGTTTGCTGACGGAGTATTAGGGTGGTTGTTCTAGTTCTAGACAATACACTTCGCGTGCGTCGAATGTTGTGTTTGGAACGAATTGTGACCGTTTATTTTTATTTATGTTTGCTTTAGCCTGTCCTAAATACCCCCGAGGTCACCCAGCTGTTCTCACATCCGCTCGCCTCGTTCCTGTCGACGGAGTCACCTTTTCCTCGAGATCAATCAACGATAGAATTTCCATACCACTCGTACGAAGACATCCCATTTCATAAGGGGTCGCAGAGGAAGATACGTCTTCATCGCTTCCTCACCGGGCGTGAGGCAGGAGGGGTAAAACCAATCTTTGGTGTAACAGCGTGATTCCATTTTTCTCGCAATCCGTCGACAGTCTCTCACGTTCGAAGACAGGGCCATCATGATCCGTGTTGCCAGCATCGGTTATGGGCTCGAGCCAGAGTTCCTTCTCAAGTCACCCAGTCAACCGGGGATGCGCGAGAGAATCGAACGCGCGTCCAACGAGAATAAAAGGGCACAGGCTAGAGCCAAGTTATGAAAAGGGTCACGATATGTTTACAAACTCAGATATGTATTTTACAGCAATAGAACCCCCAATCTATGGACATGTATCCAAGGAACGTCAGTAGAGCAAGAATGTCATGAGTAAGAATTGTCATTATGGGTGGTTGCACCGGGTATCAGATAGGCTGATAACGACTAGGACCCGGCGACTTCATCACGAATATCGTGCCAACTCTCCCCGCTTCCGAGAGAGTCGCTATCGTCCTCGTCATCGGTAGCAGTGACTGATGACATCGAAGAAGGAACTGAGAGAGCCTCATCGTCCGACCCGGAGCCGGTACGCACGGTCTCAAGTTCCGATATCTGAGATTGAGCGAGCTCAAAGACATCCGAAAAGGGGGATATAGCAGTAAGTTGAGGGGAGGTGAGGTTAGACTGAAGCACCGCAGTTTGCGCTAAAGGCGTCACATCCACCGACGATGCGGTGTAATCAACGTCGGTGGCAAAGGACGCAAGGTTGGGGATCAGCAATGCTGCTGGGGGGGAAAGGGACTGTGAGAGATGTATGGGAGTACCCTCGTTGAGAGGTGACCTGAGGACGTGCGGGGGACTCCTTGCGAGAGGTGTGCTGGGGGATAGGATGGGGTAGTCGACCTCGCTAGAAATCCTCTGGAGGAATGTCAATCGCGAGTGGATGGGCATCAGAGGTGAAACGTACGTCATCGAACACGGTGTTAGTCTGCCTGCGCCTCATGTTTGCAGACGACCTCCACTCATCTACCTCGCTGGCAACCACAGCATCGAGTTCGATAGGCGGAGGATCATCCCAAGTTGGTGAGTGGTGAGGAGATCTGTACACAGATGCAGCGGGAACAGGGCTGTGGGTTCGACGCTGGGAGGTATGATGCGCCTTCCGCCGCTCCATCCAAACGCGAATCATTGGAGCGATATGTGGTTCATAGACGAACTGATAGTTGCAGGGCCCCGGATATGAGCGGAGGGAACGGGGACCAGTGGGGGTGAACTTACCTCCTTGATGACGTAGCCGGTAGCAACTGCGCCGACGGCGACAACAACGTAGACTGCGGGTCCTGGCATATTGCTGTAGTGGTGGATGTGGAGACACCGCTGCGCGGCTTCGGTGATTTGGGTCGGATGGAGACCTCGTGGGAAACTCGTGCACTTGTTCTTCCCTACCGTTATGCCCCAGGTTTACCACCATCCTCCCCTAATAGAGGAAGAATCCTCACCTGAACCTTCGGACGTAGACGATGAAATCGTCCTCTCGGATCTCGTGCGAACGGGGGAAGCCTCTCGTTTGAGGAGAAGAGGTGCGATGCGAATCGATCACACCGCCAGGGAAGGCGGAGGTCCGCCGCCATTCCAACCGCCAGGCAACCGCCCATCAGAGCCAGGCATGCAAACCGCGGACTTCGTCCCAAATGTCGACACTATCTGGGGGCAAGACCAAGACGGTGCCGCTGACGAGGAGTACAGCCCCGACTCTTACGCCGGTGAGTGGCCCGAGATGAGGGACACCCAGACCGACGACCTCGACTACCCAGAGGACCTCGAAAAGAACACACACAATTTTGTCCTCTATTGCGGTGCCGAAGTACCTTGTGTACCCTCCCCAACGACACCTCACCTCGTCTCCCCACTACCCGCATACCCGTGGCGACCGCCTCCTCGCACATCCCCAACAATTAACGGTTGCGGTGTTATCGTCCACACGGCTGCGGTTCCCCGAAAACGATGCGGTGTTTGGATGGCCAGGTTTGGTGGCACGGACGCTATCATCGAGATGGATCCCCAATATTTCGATCGTTCCGTTGTGGTGCGAATGATGAAGAGCCCGTGTGGGTGTGTGCGCGAAGGGATTGGGTGCAGGATTTGGTGCGTCAGATTCACGAGTCTTTGTATCAGCGTAAATTGAAACGACTCTGTAGCGGAAACCCTTTGGGGACACGCTATCGACCGTGTAAGGCTGCAGCGGAAGGCCTATTCAGCACGGCGATAACACCTTCACACCCTAATCATCCCTCTGGCTCAGCCTATTGGCGTAATCCACCATCTCCTTTACTCACGTCTACTTGTTACATATACACACTGTTTCCAGATCATGTTTCATCGTTTCCCCCTCTTCACCTGACCTCGACCTCATCCTCGACGAACGCCCGGTCTATCACTCGTCCCACGGCCGAACAACCGTCTGGTGCCCAACCTCCTACGAGCGACACTACAACTTCCCAGTCTCGTCTGAGGTCGGAATTCGACGCGGATGGTAATCCAATCGGCGAGTCCGCTAACTCACCTGATAAGGTGGTCGAAGCATGGTCCGGCCGTTGAACGTTGAACGTTGAACGCCGGGTGCAGACTCTGATAATAATCACGGTGGTGTCTGATCTCTGCAAGCTTCCTGGGCTGCGTCAGTCACAAGGTCGATACTGTGCTGTTTGCTTCGTATTATCCCTTACTCGTAGTAAAAGAGTAGTATCTTGTCATCGGATCTATAATATACTATAGTATGTTACATCAGGAAAATGTACTTTGGATTTTGCGTTAACCGGCAGTGGCCCGTGGTCGAGGTCATTGTCCGTGCCGCATGGATCGAACCTTGGTTTGGCGTTGCGGATTGATCAATTTACTATGATCAAGTTTGTAAAGCTTAGATGTCAAAGACTTGGCTAGAGAAATCTCAGTGTCTCTCCTATCACCGATAATAGAGATGCTCACCGTAGCAGTGTCATCTCCTCAATATCTGAGACACTCCGCACAGCACAGCCCGACAAAATCAAAAGTTCAAGCGTAGCGATGAGTCATGACGTCAGCACGCTACAGGCTTGAGGTAGGTGGGGTTGCGTCAATTCAGAGCTGCTCCCCTCTGAACTTGAGGTTGGATTCAAGCCTAGTCTGACCCAAGCACCCTCATTACGACCACAACACCCATAGCATTGCATATAGCAGCCACATCGTTGGCGGTTCACTCTTCTCCGCATTATCAAACAACTCGGCGACACTCTCCTATGGGACGGAGGACAGAATCATGCTCGACCCCGGGTCTCGCATCTGGAAAGTGGGTTTCAGCGGAGAAGGACGTCCGAGAGACGCGTTCCTTGGAGATGGGGAAGGCGGACAGGCCCTATGGCGACTAAACAGGGCCACGGATCAACTTGGTCATGAAGAAGAGGACAGGATGTTGCAATCCAAGCTTCAGGAGAGGGGAGTCCATTCGTAGTATTCCATGAGTGCGTGCCCAAGAACGTCTCACGTTTTGATTGGCAGCTGAACCTGAAGCACGGCAGTTCTCTCCTCGCAGATCCGAAATGTCGAAGAGTTATAGCCATCGAACACCCTCTGTCGCCGCTGTACATCGAAGACATGATAGCAAGGATATTGTTCACGAATTTGCAGGTATGCGAGGGGTGGTGGGACTCGAAAAAAGTCTCACGACCTTGACATCAAGGTTCCTTACGTCTCTTTTGCTACAAGTCACCTCCTTTCTCTTCTTGCCGCTGGCAGAATCACCGGTCTTGTTCTTGATTGTGGACACTTGGAATCTACTGTCCTTCCGGTAGATTCGTTCATTTCCCGGCAGGCTTTGGCCTTGTTAACAGACGATCATAGATATTCGCTTCTCGTCCCCTCTTCCACCGCTCAAAACCACGCCACGCCGGTGCGAGACTGACGGTGCATATCCGAGCTCCCTTGTACTGCTTTTTGAAAAGTACATTCCTCCACCATCAGCTGCTCCTGCACCCCGTTCTGTGACGACAATGCAACGCCAAACTTCGGTTCGAGCCGACATCCTCACCGATGTAGCAGTTGAGGAGATAAAAACGAGAGTTTACCTTGTAGGCAAGGTGTTCGAGCTTTCTGCGGAAGATTCCCGTCCCTCTCAGCAACAGCCCACGGCCCCACACCATGCCTTGTCGGATGACGACTTGATTGATGTTGACCACCCGTCCAGCCACGCAGTCCGGTCTGACGGAGGCGTCCAGGGTGTCCATGGATGTGGATAGTCCCGCCCCAGGTTCACGAGTCGCTTCCTCGAGTTACTCAGTCGTATCGAGGGCAGAATCTCGGGGAACTTCAAGTTCGCACCCTGGTGAACATGGAGGTTCGCAAGTTTTGGCGGATTTGTATAGGTGCCACTCAACCGCTAACGACGTTCGAATGCCGGTGACTCCCCCAGCATCTTCAGGCGGATTGGGGAGGGGTGTTTTGATAATTCCAGGATGGATTCGGGATTGTTTGAAGGTAGAGATGTTGACGAAGTTAGCGTGGCAGAAATCATCCTCGACCCATGGTTGAAAGGGAGTTTCCTTTTATTCGTCGCACACAATTGTTCCCAGACTAACCTTGTAGATACCTTTTAGGTTTTAGTTAGGTTTTAGTCGATTTTCGGAAGACAATGGCTTCCATCATCCTCGTTGTTGGGGGTACCCCGATGACTCCAGGATTCATACCTAGGTTGCACGCGGAAATCGCTCGAGTGCTCTCACCTCCCCCTCTCCGCAACCACAACCCTCAAGACAACGAAAGTACAGACTCCGACCACCACCTTACGATCGATGCGCACCCATACGGCAGCTCTTGTCCCATTTCGCTATCTTCAATAACCCCGATCCTCCTAAAAAAAAAAGAAAGACCTGGCGTCGGCACAGAAGAAGTCGAGTGTGGGCAAGGCACCCGCTTTTACACAGGCATGTATGGCATGGGCTGGGGGCTCATTAGCTGGGCACGAAACTTCTCTTAGTTCGACATGCCGCGTATGTCTTTCCAAACTGATTTCCCATTCCTGAAAGATCGCTAAAGACCGGGGGTGTCGAAATACCCAGAGAGAAATGGGAAGAGGCGGATATCCTTGAGGAAGTCGAGACGGATGATATGGTTGTCACAACCATGCCTCCCTCACCGACCTCGCAGGTGTACAACAAGATCCTGCTGAATTGGACCAGAGGACCATTACCTGTCGGTGCACCTGCCGCAAACACCCGCGTTCAAGCACAGGCTTGATCGCGGACTCCGGGGGCCGCCACCGTGTCCGAGTGCAGCGGCAAAGTTTCGAGTAACCCTACGACCTCTGCGTTATCTCCCAGCTTTGTACATTTGCTTTGTTATTCCGTTCGTTTCAGTACGTATAAAAGTGGCTACAGCACGCGCTAATGTTTTTTTATCGAGTCAACAGCGTTTCCCAAACCTGACCTGGACTCATACAGGATCTCAGGATCCGCAACGGCATCTGAATGATTTTCGCAATCCACAAAATCCAGGAAGGAGCCAGTCGAGCTTGTTGATAGGAGGGTATTGTAAGTATACGTGGTCATCTTGGGATCCCCGACTCCGAAAGGAGGAGGGTTTGTCCGTGATGAAACGTACCGACCTCACGCTTGACGATGTGCACCGCGCCGGCCGCGCCGACCGGATCAGCTGAGATTGATAAATGCCCGCACATGTGACTCGTGAGGTAAGGCCAAATCGTTTTGAGACGGCTTGGCGGTCGATCTCAAGTTCGTCGCTCTCCCCCTTGCCTCAGGCTCAATGGTTTCCCAACGGTTACACGGTGCACAATCCCAGTTTTTTTGCCACATCAAATGTTCCCAAAGAAGAGTACCATATTATCGTTCACTGTGCTCTTCTCCCGCAGAGTCTTCCAAATCCCAGTTTACCGCATGGTCAACTCATAGAAGACCTTCTCAGAGCAGAGTTTGGTGACGCGATTTCAGAAACACTAATGTCACTTCCAAGCTCGGAGGTTAAGGAGAGGAACAATGAACCCGTCGCGAGAAACACATCAGCAGTCGCTGACGTTCATATGGCACGGGAAGCTATATTTGGTCTTGGCCCAAGTTGTTCCAAAAGATGTTGTATGTGAGTGCCTAAACACATACTATGAGGGTAGTCAATGTTAATGGACAATGGCCCCAGTTTGTTGTGTGTGCTCAACACAGCGACACGCCGTCGAGATGCACGACGTTGTACTGAATGTGAATGAAGGTATCCCAGCCTATCTGTCAATTCTCCACAATGACTGTGGGTCCCCATTTTCTGACGACGAGTTTCAGCTCCCGGATTCGCACTTGAACGGGCTTGTACTGGGTCCCGATGGATTGGAGATCTCCGAGGAACGTATGACGCTTCGGGTGTCATCCTTGTCATATTCGATCGCGTCCAGGTCGTTGATGATGATATCGACTACGTGGACCTTGCCAAGGCTGGGAAATGTTCTTATTCTCTTGGCAGGCCAGCTTCGCCCGAGCTCTCGTCCAAGCGAGTTGCTTTCAAGGACAATATTGACGACGGTCTCTAGGTTTTTTCCATAAGTGACAAGTGTTTGCTCGCGTCCGGAACAATGTACATTGTCAGTACAATACTAGCTTTTGTCAATTGATTGTGTCGGTTTGTGATAAACTATTCAAAAACCGCGACGCAGGCGGAGTCGGGGACCGGCGCCCTGCGCCGTTACG